>ERZ812616.503-NODE-503-length-54583-cov-72.230285_pt1 | contig 54583 bp, 38 predicted proteins | sample MGYA00376249_ERZ812616 | MGnify/ENA primary metagenome ERZ812616 (study PRJEB26924, sample SAMEA4378265) | human gut metagenome | biome: human gut; feature: human-associated habitat; material: faeces | place: China | collected 2013 ...
GACCCTCTGATTAACAGTCAGATGCTCTAACCGACTGAGCTAAGGAAGAATGTTTTGTTTTTCTCAATTGCGATGCAAAAGTAATAGGATATTTTGAAATATGCAATATCTTTGCAAAAAAAATTAGTGAAATGGATAAAATAATTGGATTGGGCAACGCCCTGGTAGACGTACTTGCAACCCTGAAAGATGATACACTCCTTGATGAAATGGGATTACCCAAGGGAAGCATGCAACTTATTGATGATGCTAAGTTACAGCAGATTAACGAACGATTTAGCCAAATGAAAACCCACTTGGCAACCGGTGGAGCAGCTGCAAATACGATCCTCGGACTCGCTTGTTTGGGTGCCGGGACCGGTTTTATCGGAAAAATCGGAAATGACGCTTACGGAAACTTTTTTCGGGCAAATCTGCAAAGAAATGGCATCGAAGATAAATTATTAGTGTCTGATCTGCCATCGGGAGTTGCTTCTACTTTTATTTCTCCGGACGGAGAACGTACTTTCGGTACTTATCTCGGTGCTGCCTCTACGCTGAAAGCCGAAGATTTAACGCTGGATATGTTCAAAGGGTATGCATATCTGCTTATCGAGGGGTATCTGGTACAGGATCATGATATGATTCTTCATGCCATCGAGTTGGCAAAAGAGGCCGGATTGCAGGTTTGTCTGGATATGGCCAGTTATAATATCGTAGCGGGTGATCTTGAATTCTTCACCTTATTAATAAATAAATATGTAGATATTGTTTTTGCCAATGAAGAAGAAGCGAAAGCGTTTACGGGCAAAGAAGATCCGAAAGAAGCTCTTGAGTTGATCAGTAAGAAATGCAGTATTGCCATTGTAAAGGTAGGCGGCAATGGTTCTTATATTCGTAAGGGTACTGAAGAAATTAAGGTAGAAGCTATTCCGGTGAAAAAAGTGATTGATACAACAGGAGCAGGCGACTATTTCGCATCCGGATTTCTGTACGGACTGACTTGCGGATATTCTTTGGAGAAGTGTGCTAAGATTGGTTCAATTCTCTCCGGAAATGTTATACAGATAGTTGGAACCACGATTCCCGGTGAGCGTTGGGATGAAATAAAGTTAAATATTAACGAAGTTCTGTCAGAGTAAGCAGGCAATGAGTTACTTTTACGTCTCATTTTAACGAAAAGTGTATGAAAAAGTTTCTGAATAGACGAAATGGTGTCCTGTTGGCAGCAGTGTTGGTTGCTGTAGCATTCTTTAGTTTCAAGAGCGGTGACGACCGTAACTTCCAGATTGCTAAAAATCTGGATACCTTTAATTCTATCGTCAAAGAACTCGATATGTTTTACGTAGATACGCTTGATCCGAATAAGACGGTCCGTGAAGGGATCGACTATATGTTGTCTTCGCTCGATCCCTATACGGAATACTATCCGGAGGACGATCAGGCCGAACTGCAGCAAATGTTGAATGCCTCGTTCGGAGGTATCGGATCTTTGATCACGTACAATCAAAAGCTGAAACGTTCGATGATAGCCGAACCGTTTGAGGGAACTCCTGCAGCTAAGGTCGGATTGAAGGCCGGTGATATACTGATGGAGATTGACGGAAAAGATTTGGCGGGGAAAAATAACCAGGAAGTCAGCCAGATGCTCCGGGGAGCAGTAGGTACCAGTTTCAAGCTGAAAGTGGAGCGTCCGGACGAAAAAGGAGGAACACGGCCATTGGAATTTGATATTGTGCGTCAAACCATCCAGACTCCGATGATTCCTTATGATACCATTTTTAATAAGAATGTAGGTTACATCAATCTGAGTACTTTTTCCGGCACTCCTTCGAAAGATTTTAAGAAGACCTTTCTGAAACTGAAGAAAGAAGGTATCACTTCATTGGTGATTGACCTGCGTGGTAACGGTGGCGGACGCTTGGAAGAAGCGGTAGAGATTGCTAATTTTTTCTTGCCTCGTGGTAAAGTGATTGTAACGACGAAGGGAAAGACCAAACAGGCCAGCAATACTTATAAGACATTACGTGAACCGCTGGATCTCGATATCCCGATTACTGTACTGGTGAACGGTGCTACGGCTTCCGCTTCCGAAATCCTTTCCGGAGCTTTCCAGGATTTCGACCGTGCCGTGATTGTAGGTAGCCGTACGTTTGGAAAAGGACTGGTGCAGACCACCCGCCCATTGCCTTATGGAGGAGTAATGAAGCTTACTACTTCTAAGTATTACATTCCCAGCGGACGCTGTGTGCAGGCCATCGACTATAAACACCGCAATGAAGATGGCAGTGTAGGTACTATCCCCGATAGTCTGACTACCGTGTTCCATACGGCAGCCGGTCGTGAAGTTCGTGATGGGGGAGGAGTGATGCCGGACATCGAAGTCAAGCAGGAGAAATTGCCTAATATTCTTTTCTATCTGGTACGTGATAACCTGATTTTCGATTATGCGACGCAGTATTGCCTGAAGCATCCGAGTATTCCTTCTCCACAGGAGTTCAAGGTGACCGATGCCGACTATAACGACTTTAAAGCGATGGTGAAGAAAGCTGATTTCAAGTACGATCAGCAAAGTGAGAAGATTATGAAGACGCTAAAAGAGGCTGCCAAGTTCGAAGGTTATCTGGATGAGGCTTCGGAAGAGATTAAGGCATTGGAGAAGAAGCTGACTCATAACCTGGACCGTGACCTCGACTATTTCTCTAAAGATATCAGGTCGATGATCGCCGATGAAATCATTAAGCGTTACTACTACACACGTGGCGGCATCATCCAGCAATTAAAAGATGACGACGGGCTGCAAGCTGCTCTTAAGATATTGGCCGATCCGGTGAAATATAAAGAGACCTTGAGTGCTCCGGTAAAGAAATAAATATCCGGCCGGCCGGATCAGAACACCACGGATAACTCCGATTTTCGCAGAAGTTCCTTTAGGAAGCATACATTCTGTGCATCCGGGTTATCTGTGGTGAAAACAAACTATCAACGTTCGATTGGGTAGCTCTGCTTTTTCCGCACAAAAAATTTTTCTAAAGACGACTGACTGATGAAGAATCTGTTATTGTTCCTAGTTTTTGCCTGTACCTTTTCTTTTTCTTGCCTGGGGAGTCCTGTCCCTTTCTCACCCATTGTCCGCAACTATTCTGTTCTTGACTATAATGCCGGAAATGAAAATTGGGCGGTTGCCCAAGATGAATGCGGGGTGATGTACTTTGGCAACAACAGTGGACTGCTCCGGTATGACGGAAGCCGATGGAAGCTGTTTCCACTGCCGACTTCGGGTATTGTGCGTGCGGTCTATGTGGCTTCCGACAGGCGGATCTATGTCGGATCGTTCGAAGAGTTCGGTTATTTTGAACAGAACGACCTGAACTTGCTGGAGTATCATTCTCTGAAAGAGCAGGTAAAAGGATTCGATTTCCATAATGACGAGATATGGACCATTGTAGAGCAGGGAGGAAATATAATCTTCCAGTCATTCGGATCCTATTTTATATACGACGGTAAGGGGACGAAGGGAGTCCGTTGCCCTGAACTTCCCCTGAACCTTTTCCGGATCGGGGACACGCTGTATTCCCAACTGATCAATGGAGGCGTCTGTACTTTTGCAGGCGATAAGTTTATTCCCCTGATTTCTCGTCAGGAGTTGGGTGATAGCGATGTTCTGGCAGGGTTGCCTTATCCCGGCGGAATGTTGTTGCTGACCCGCAATAGCGGAGGATATATCCATACTTCTTCCGGCATCCGCCCCTGGCACACGGATAGTGATGAAGAACTGAAGCGCCATACTGTTAATCGCGCGGTAATGACAAAAGACTCTTGTTACGTGATAGGCACTATCTCCAACGGGCTGTATGCTTTCAGCAAAGAGGGACACTTGCTTTGGAAGGAGAATGCTGATAACCAGTTGGAGAATAATACGGTTCTGGGCCTGTATTGTGATATGGACAATAATATCTGGACAGCCCTTGACAATGGTATTGCCTATGTCCGCAATAATTCGCTGATTTACCATTTCGAGCCGGTTCGCCGCAAAGTCGGGATGGTTTATGATGTGCTGGTACGCGATAAGGATGCTTACATCGCATCCAATCAAGGACTGTACCGGCTTGAAGATACCCGTCTGGAGTTAGTTCCGGGCCTTGAAGAGCAGGCATGGACCATTGGAGAGTGGGGCGGCCAGGTGCTTTGCGGTCATAATAAAGGTACTTTCCAGATTAAAGGCATGCAAGCCCGGCTTCTTTCCGATGTGCGGGGGGCTATGTGTATGCGGCAGGCGCAGATCAACGGCGAGCAACTCCTGATACAGGGCACCTATACCTTTTTGAATATTTACAAGAAGAGTGCTGCCGGCGAATGGTACTTCGCTAACTCGGTGGGCAACTTCAGTCACATGGCGAAGAATATCGAAGTGGACGCTCATGGGAATATCTGGGTGCAACACATGCGAAAGGGGCTCTACCGGCTACGTCTCGATGAAGAGCTGAAGCAGGTGACGGACCTGAAACAGTATGATTCCTTGTCCGGCAATCAGGGTGGAAACTGCTATTTGTTCAAGGTGAACGGGCGTGTCGCTTTCTCGGATGGGCGAAACTTCTACACTTACGATGACATGGCAGATTCCATCATCCCCTACAAAGCGATGAACGAACAGTTGGCAACGCTCAGGGGCATTCATACCGTCGACGTCATGAAGGGAGATCTCTACTGGTTTCTCAGTGACCGCGAAGCCTATCTGGTGAAATGTACCGTAAGCGACTTTAAAGTTGAGAGGAGAATACCTTTCTCTATGTTCGGCAACCTTCCCATCGAAGGACTGGCACGGATGGTATACGACAGGCGGAACGACTGCTCCTACCTCTGCCTGAACAACTCTTTTGCCCGCATTGCTGCCGACAGCACCGGTTTGTACAAGTCACGTCAGAAGCCGTCTTTGTGGGTTTCAGGTTTTTCGGCATCCGACGAGCAGACGGGAGAGCGGATACAACTGCCCGTTTCCGGTACCGACGAGATAGCTTCAGCTTTCAATAATATCAGCATTTCCCTGGCCTATCCTGTCTACAACGATTTTGCGCTGAACGTGCGCTACCGGCTTGAAGGGCTGTCCGCCTCCGGTAAGTGGACCGAAGGCCTTCCGGACTTGCAGAAAGAATTTACCCGTCTTCCGTTTGGCTCTTATTGTTTCTGTGCCGAGGTATACGACGAGAACGGAGTGATTTCCTCTGTCGACCTTCCGTTCCGCATTTTGAGGCCCTGGTATCTTTCGTATCCGGCTGTCGCTGTCTATGCGCTTTCCGGGATGGCCTTGCTGCTGGGGCTGCTCTATGGAGTCTACGTATACACCAAGAAGAAAAAAGATGCCGTCATTGAGCGGCAACGTGCCCGCCACAAAGCGGAGATAGAGCAGCAGGAGAAGAAGATCATGGAACTGGAGAAAGAGCAACTCGAGGCCGACCTCCGTTTCAAAAGCAAAGAGCTTTCGGGTGTAGTGATGACCAATATTGCGCATCAGGAATTTCTGAATTCACTCAAAGAGGAGTTGCAACAGCAGAAACTCTCGGGGCAATATACGCGCAAGAACCTGGATAAGCTGCTTTCAATGATCAACCAGAATATGGTTTCGGATGAAGAGAACTGGAACATGTTCCAGTCCAATTTTGACCGCATCCACGAGAACTTCTTCCGAAACCTGAAAGAGAAGTTCCCTGACCTGACTTCCGGCGATTTGCGTTTGTGCGCATTGCTCCGGCTCAATCTGCCGACAAAGGAGATTGCGAAGCTGATGAACATCTCCGTGAGAGGTGTCGATGCTGCCCGCTATCGTCTGCGCAAGAAGCTGGGACTTCCTCCGGAGAGCAGCCTGACGGATTTTATGATTGCGTTCAAATAGTTGGCAATGAACTGTTTGATATGGAAAGAAGTACCAATGCAGTACTTCTTTTTTTGTTTTTCCCGGTTTGCAGTATTCTTGCCGTATGGGTAAATGGAATCTGTTTGCCGCAGATTTGTTTTATTTGCATCCGGAAAGTCAGAACATTCATAAATAGATACTAAAACTGTAAAGACCATGAAACATTTTGTACGAAGAATGCAGGCGCTTGCCGCTTCTTTGGTCGTAGTGGCCGCCGGGTTACAGGCACAGAAGGCTCCCCGGGATATGGACCGCTTTATCGACCAGTTAATGAAAAAGATGACGCTGGAGGAGAAGATCGGCCAGCTCAACCTGCCCGTGACCGGAGAGATCACTACCGGACAGGCGAAAAGCAGCGATGTAGCCAAACGAATCCGTAACGGAGAGGTGGGAGGACTGTTCAACCTGAAAGGAGTGGAACGCATCCGTGAAGTACAGCGGCAGGCGGTGGAGGAGAGCCGCCTCGGCATTCCCTTGTTGTTCGGTATGGACGTAATCCACGGATACGAAACCATTTTCCCTATTCCTCTCGGCCTGTCGTGTACCTGGGATATGAAAGCCATCGAAGAGTCCGCCCGTATAGCTGCCGTCGAAGCCAGTGCCGACGGTATCTCGTGGACATTCAGCCCGATGGTGGACGTCAGCCGTGATCCCCGTTGGGGGCGCGTGTCGGAGGGAAACGGTGAAGACCCGTTCCTCGGCGCAGCCATCGCCCGTGCCATGATACGCGGATACCAGGGAAAGGATATGAGCCGGAATGACGAGATAATGGCTTGTGTGAAGCATTTCGCCCTTTATGGAGCATCAGAGGCGGGGCGCGATTATAATACGGTGGATATGAGCCGCCAGCGTATGTTCAATGAATACATGCTGCCCTACCAGGCCGCAGTCGAGGCAGGTGTCGGCAGCGTAATGGCTTCGTTCAACGAAGTGGACGGTGTGCCTGCCACCGGAAGCAAGTGGCTGATGACCGATGTGCTGCGCAAGCAGTGGGATTTCGACGGGTTTGTGGTAACGGACTATACCGGTATCAACGAGATGATAGACCACGGCATGGGTGACCAGCAGACTGTTGCCGCCCTCGCCCTGAATGCCGGGGTGGATATGGATATGGTGAGCGATGCCTTCAGCGGCACTCTGAAGAAGTCGGTGGAGGAAGGCAAAGTATCCGCAGCTGCCATCGACGCCGCCTGCCGCCGTATTCTGGAAGCGAAGTATAAGCTGGGACTGTTTGACGATCCTTATAAGTATTGCGACGTGAATCGTCCCAAGAAGCAGATTTTCACCAAAGAACACCGTGCCATTGCCCGTAAGACTGCTTCGGAGAGCTTTGTGCTGCTGAAGAATGAAGGTGTGTTGCCACTCAGCAAGAAAGGAACCATTGCCGTAGTCGGTCCGTTGGCGAACACCCGTTCCAACATGCCGGGCACCTGGAGCGTAGCTGCTGTGCTGGATAACGCTCCCTCGCTGGTCGAAGGACTCAGGGAAGTAGTCGGTGACCGGGCAAAAGTGGTAACCGCCAAGGGAAGCAATCTGATTGGCGATGCCGACTATGAGAAGCGCGCCACCATGTTCGGACGTGAACTGCATCGGGATAACCGTACGGATCGCGAACTTCTGGACGAAGCTCTGAAAGTAGCTGCCGGGGCCGATGTCATTGTCGCCGCACTGGGCGAGTCGTCCGAAATGAGTGGAGAAAGCAGTTCGCGTACCAACCTGGAGATGCCGGATGTACAGAGAGCGCTGTTGCAGGAATTACTCAAAACCGGAAAGCCCGTTGTGCTTGTGCTTTTTACCGGTCGCCCGCTGGTGCTCACCTGGGAAGAAGAACACGTGCCTGCCATCCTCAACGTATGGTTCGGAGGGAGTGAAGCCGCTTATGCCATCAGCGATGTGCTTTTCGGCGATGTCAATCCCAGTGGAAAACTGACCGCTACTTTTCCGCAAAATGTAGGCCAGATTCCATTGTTCTACAATCATAAAAACACCGGGCGTCCGTTGCAAGAGGGACGTTGGTTTGAGAAGTTCCGCAGCAATTACCTCGACGTGAGCAACGAGCCGCTCTACCCGTTTGGCTACGGATTGTCTTATACGACTTTTGCCTACAGTGATATTCACCTGAGCAGCACGGAGATGAGTGCTGATGGCGAACTGACGGCGACTGTTACCGTCACCAATACCGGCAGCCGTGACGGAGCGGAGGTGGTTCAGCTTTACATCCGCGACCTGGTGGGCAGCGTCACCCGTCCGGTGAAAGAACTGAAAGGTTTTGAGAAGATTTTCCTCAAGGCCGGAGAGTCCCGTAAAGTAAGTTTCAGCATCACGCCGGAATTGTTGAAGTTCTATAATTACGATTTGCAGTTTGTCTGCGAACCGGGTGATTTCGATGTAATGATTGGCGGAAACAGCCGGGATGTAAAAAAGGCACGATTTCTTCTGAAGGGAGAATAATAAAGAAAATAAGATTGTATTTTTGATTTATTGTCCTATCTTTGTAGAACCATAGAATCAATCCGAATGTACTCCCCGTTACGATAAAACATGATCGGAAAAGAGAATCTGATGATAAATCATAAATAATTATATATTATACGGAAAACCGCTACTTGTAGCGGTTTTCTTTTTATACAAAAGCCAAAACTTCAAAAATTGCCCTTTAGACGCCTCCATCTCGAGACTTAAGTCTTGGCGGGGAAAGATTTAAATCTTGAAAAATCATCGCTTAAGCGATGATTTTATAGGGGGTAAATACCCTGATGTGACTTTTAGTAATTAGTTCGAACATTAAATAAGGCATAATCCTATTCCTTTATTTGTACAAAACTGCCTTATATCCTTAGCTTTTTTTCTTCTCCTTTTTCCTTTTGGAAAAAGTCCTGTTCATGCACCAACCGGTTCTGATATTTTCATCCCGGAGTGCAGAATCTAAAAAGTCTTTTTTCCTCTCCGGAGTCTTTAAAGCAAATATTTCATCGACGGAAAGGAGTAGAACAGATGAAGTAGTCATATTCCGGTCTCCTTTCAGAATCTATTTTTTATTTTATTGAATATTAATTAATTATATTCCTTTGCAGTAGGGATGAAGTAGTGCGGAAATCTTGTTTTTTTCTGCATGGTACTCTTGTAGTACCCCTTTTTTTGACTTACATCAATTTACCGTCTAAGTTTGCAGCAGAATTTTAAATCAGTACCAAACGATGAAAAAAAATCTGTTTACCCTATGTATGATGTTGCTGCTCTCCATGCTTTCTTTTGCGCAGGGCAGTCTGACCATCTCGGGTGTTGTTACCGAGAAAAAGACAGGGGAGCCTATCATTGGCGCCAGTATCCTGCTGAAAGGTCAATCGTCCGGAACCATTACGGACTTTAACGGCAACTATTCTATTCCGAATGTTCCTTCGGGCGCCACTCTTGTTTTCAGTTATATCGGCATGAAAACGCAGGAGGTCAAGGTGACTGCCTCCTCGAAGCTGGATATCTCTCTTGAAGAAGATAACCAATTGATAGACGAAGTTGTCGTGATCGGTTATGGTATACAACGTAAGTCCGACCTGACCGGTTCGGTAGGTGCGGTGAAGAGCAAAGACCTCACGAAAGTTGCCACTCCCAATGTGGCGAATGCCCTTCAGGGACGTGTCTCCGGTGTGTATATCTCGGCTAACGGTGCTCCCGGAAGCTCGCCCGAAGTACGTATCCGTGGTATCGGCACAACGAATAACAGCAATCCCCTTTATGTGGTGGACGGCATGTTTATGGACGACATCTCTTTCCTGAGCACACACGACATCGAGTCGATGGAGGTGCTGAAAGATGCATCAGCGACCGCCATGTACGGTTCGCGCGGTGCCAACGGTGTGATTATCGTCACTACCAAGCAGGGAACGGAAGGAAAAGCGGTGGTGAACTTCACCGCCAGCGAAGGATTCCAGTTCAACAATAGCAGCTTCGAGATGGCCAATGCTACCGAATACGCGACACTGCTGAACGAAGCACTGGTCAACACAGGCGGAAAACCCAAGTTTGACGATCCTGCTTCACTGGGCAAAGGAACCAACTGGTTCGACGAAATCTTCCGTGTGGCTTCCGTACGCGACTATCAGCTCAGCGTCAGCGGCGGATCGGAGAAGGTGCGCTACAACCTCAGCGCTGGATATTACCAGCAGGACGGCATCATCACCGGAAACACCTATAACCGCTTCACCCTGCGTGCCAACAATAGCTACAAGATCAGCAAACGGCTGACCCTCGGGCACAATCTGTCGGCCTCTTTCAGTCATAAGAAGAACGAAAACAGCGCGGTGGTGAAAGCTGCCTATACCATCAGTCCCGTGAAGCGTCCCTACAATGAAGACGGGAGTTTTATGGATTCCGAAAGCGCCTCTTCTGCCAATCCCGTCGCCACACTCCATTATACAAACAATGACGACTGGAAAGAACGTATCGTGGGCAGCGCCTTCCTGAACTGGAATATCCTGAACAGGCTTGACTTTAAAACCAGCCTCGGCATCGACTACATCAACGGACGCCGCCGCAACTTCGTGCCGAAATACTACGTTTCGGAAACACAGAAGAACGAAACCAACAGCCTCTCCAAAACCTGGGACCGCGACTTTACCTGGTTGTGGGAGAACCTGCTGACTTATGACTGGAAGATCAATGATAAGAACCGGCTCAACCTCTTGGGAGGTATCACGGCGCAGAAGCGTGTTTACGAGTTGCTGGAAGGCACCGGACGCGACTTCTTCTCAGATAACGAAAACTACTGGTATCTCGACCAGGCTTCGGCCGGCTCCAAGTCGGTGGCCAACAACGGATACCACGAAACAATGATGTCTTATCTCTTCCGTGCCAACTATGCGTTGATGGACCGCTATCTGTTGACTGTCTCAGTCCGTGCCGACGGTTCATCCAAGTTCGGTCCTGACAACCGTTGGGGCTACTTCCCCTCAGTAGCTGCCGGATGGAGAGTCTCCGAAGAAGCGTTCCTGAAAGACCGCGTGCAGTGGCTGAGCAACCTGAAGCTCAGAGGAAGCTGGGGACAGATCGGTAATGATAAGATAGGTAACGACAAATACCGGGCGCTCGCCAATATCTCTCCGTCCTATGATGCCGTGTTTGGCGGCGTGTTCTATCCCGGCGGAACCATCACGTCACTCTCCAACCGGAGCGTCCATTGGGAACGTTCGGAGCAGATGGACCTCGGCTTCGACCTCGGACTGCTGAACAACCGCTTTTCACTTGAACTGGACTACTATCGCAGAGACACGAAAGACATGCTGGTGACGGTGGATGTACCGGCTTCCGTAGGCCTCACCCCGGTAGAAACAAACGTGGGGGCGGTGCGCAACAGTGGTGTGGACTTTACCGTGAAATGGGAAGATTCGCTGAAAGACTTCCGGTATGGTATCCGTCTGACAGGAACGACCATCAAAAACGAAGTCATCAGTCTGGGCGGCAAACGCATCGCCAGCGGTGATATCGGCGCCGGGAAATCCGTACAGATGACCGAAGAAGGAAAGCCGATTAAATATTTCTATGGTTACAACGTGATCGGCATCTTCCAGAACGAAGCGCAGATCAAGGAGTACAACGAGCGTGCCGCCGCTGCCACCGGAAATGCCGGACAACAGTATCAGAACAACGTAGGTCCCGGCGACCTGATATACGAAGATGTAGACGGTGACGGATACATCACGGCCAACGACCGCAAGGATCTGGGCAGTCCCACTCCCAAGTTCATCGGCGGTCTGGGCATCAGTGCTTCTTGGAAAGGATTCGACCTCTCTATCGACTTCCAAGGCAACTTCGGAAACAAGATATTCAATGCCAAGCAGGTGGAACGTTTCTCCGGTTCGGACAACTGGGACCGCTCCTTCCTCGACCGCTGGACACCCGAAAATCCGAATACCATGACACCGCGAATGACTCTGGAAGGCAATAACTATCAGGTGTCGAGCCGCTACGTAGAGAGCGGTTCGTACGTGAAACTGCAAACGGTGGAACTGGGATATACTTTCCCGAAATCATGGATGCAGAAGGTATCCGTGCAGAATCTGAGAGTCTACTTCTCCGGCAACAACCTGGCCTATTTCACCGGCTATAACGGCTTCACACCCGAAGTGCTGGGCGGCATCGACCGTCAGATCTATCCGGTGACAGCTACCTGCCGCTTCGGCCTGAACGTAACTTTCTAATATTAAATGATATAGACATGAATACGATTTACCACAGAGTAACACAGAGTCTCACAGAGATGATTTCCTTTTAAACATTCTATGAGATTAAACTCTGTGAGACCCTGTGTTACTCTGTGGTGAACCCAAAACCATTACAATGAAAAAGATATATTCAATATTACTGGCTTCGGCACTGACCCTTTCTTCCTGTGCCGATTTCCTCGATGTAGATTCGCAGGGAAAGCTGACCGAAGATGTCTTCTTCGGCGAAGAAGAAGGCGCGTTGATGAGTATTAACGCCATCTATACCCAACTCCGGGCGTGGGACATCATCGGATTCTCATGGTTTGCCATCACCGAGCTACCCGGTGATAACTCCGATACAGGCAGCGAACTGGCGGACGGTAGTGTGGCACGTCTGAACCAGTTCAACGACTTTACTTACGACGCCTCTACCTCCGAGATCAACGGCTGGTGGGAAGGCAATTATAAAGCTATCGCTTCATGCAATGTGGCTCTGGACAATCTGGGTGCGGTGAAGAACGAAGAACTCCGGGTGAAGTGCGTCGCCCAGGCCCGTTTTTTCCGGGGATTCTTCTACTTCAATCTCGTACGTGCCTTCGGCGGGGTGCCTCTGGTGACCAAGGTGTTGCAGCCCGGCGAATACAATCAGCCCCGTGCAACCGAAGAGGCTGTCTATCAACAGATCATCGAAGACCTGACCTATGCAGCCGAGCATCTGCCTACCCGTCAGGAGTGGGGTGCGAAAGAGTCGGGACGCGCCACCAAGGGAACAGCCGAAGGATTGCTGGCCAAGGTATATCTCTTCCGCCAGGACTATGCCAACGTGAAGAAATACACCGGTCAGGTGATTGCCCGCGGCGAGTATAGCTTGCACCGGGATTATCGCGACCTGTTCAATCCGAACTCTTACTATTCGGACGAAGTGATGCTTGCCGACCAATACCTCTGGGGCGAATCGACCGAACGCAACCTCGAGTCGGAGTATGTGAAATGGCAGGGCATTCGCGGTGAGATGGGCTGGGGGATGTTCTCTCCTTCCGAAGCTCTCGACCAAGCCTATGAAGCGGGAGATCCCCGACGCACGGCAACCATTTTCTACGATGGAGAGACATTGGAGGGAAAGGGCGAGATTCATTTCAAGAAAGAAGTGCCGCCCCGTGCCAACAAAAAGACCATCTGGCCTACCGGTTACTGGAACGAGAACTCGTTTGCCAAACAGAATTGTCACCTGATCTTCCTGCGTTATGCCGATGTACTGCTGATGTATGCCGAGGCCTGCAATGAACTGGGCGAAAGCCGGGAAGCACTCGACAAGCTGGAAATGGTGCGCGCCCGTGCCCGCAGAACGGTGCATCCGGCGGATATGACAGTGGGATTGCCCGAGATTACGGAAACCGGTAAAGAGAAGCTCCGCGAGATCATCTGGAACGAACGCCGCATCGAACTGGCTTTGGAGGGACACCGCTTCTTCGACCTGATCCGTGCGGACAAGGTGGTACCGGGCTATGCGGAGAAGATGATGAAGGCACACGGGAAGACAAACTTCTCGATAGCAAAACATGCAACGTTCTTCATCCCGCAGAAGCAGGTGGATATCTCGCAGGGAGTCCTCAAAAACTGATATGAAACATGTATAACCAGTTCATTAAAATAGAATCATTCCAATAATATCAATTCCATGATTACACACAGCGTCTTTCCGATTGCCCTTTGCGGCAACGGAAGCCGCTATCCCCACTGCACGATGGAATCTCCGTGTCTCTGACGTGCAGCCACCTGAGGGCGTGTCATTATTCACCAAAATGAGTCTCGACACGCCCTCTCGGGGGATAAAATCTTGAATTAACAACAACAATGAAACATACCCTTTTATTTCTTCTTATGATCTGTGCTTGTACGTTGCAAGCCACCGCTACAGGCAAACAGCCGAGACTGACCGATGATGAGTTGATGACTCTTGTCCAGAAACAAACTTTCCGTTACTTTTGGGATTTTGCCCATCCCGAGTCCGGTCTGGCCCGTGAGCGCAGCAATGACCGTCTCGAGATAGCAACCATCGGTGGTTCGGGCTTTGGGGTAATGGCAATTATAGTCGGTGTGGAACGTGGGTTCATCACCCGTGAGCAAGGCGCTGAGCGGCTGCTCAAAATAGTGGAGTTCCTCAATAAAGCCGATAGCTATCATGGCATCTGGGCACATTGGATGGACGGAGCTACCGGAAAGACCATTCCTTTCAGCAGGAAAGACGATGGAGCTGATTTGGTGGAATCTGCCTTTATGTTCGAAGGACTGCTGGCGGCACACCAGTACTTCACTCACGATAATCCGACAGAGAATCGGATACGAGGGCTGATCAATACCCTGTGGCATCAGGCAGAGTGGGACTGGTTCACCCGTGGAGGTGAAGATGTGCTTTATTGGCATTGGTCACCCAATAACGGATGGGCGATGAACCATCAGCTGAAAGGGCAGAACGAGTGCCATATCACTTATATTCTGGCGGCTTCTTCGCCTACTTATCCGATTCGTGAATCGGTGTATCATAAGGGGTGGGCCAACTCTATTACATTCAAGAACGGAAAAGAATATTACGGCATCCGCTTGCCCCTGGGCACCGACTTTGGCGGCCCTCTCTTCTTTACACATTATTCCTATCTCGGCCTCGATCCGCGCGGACTCAAAGACAGTTATGCCGACTACGGTGAGCAGATGAAAGCACATACCCTGATCAACCGTGCTTATTGCATCGATAATCCGAAGAAGTATAAAGGATACGGCCGCAAATGCTGGGGACTGACAGCGAGCGACAATCATCAGGGTTACTCGGCACATTGCCCGCAGAACGACTTGGGAGTGATTACCCCGACCGCAGCCATCTCTTCCATTCCTTATACTCCGGAACATTCTCTGGAGGCTATGCGTTATTTCTACGAAGAATTGGGCGACCGCCTGTGGGGAGAATATGGCTTTAAGGATGCCTTCAACCTGACAGAAAACTGGTTTGCTTCCTCTTATCTCGCCATCGATCAGGGACCGATTATTGTGATGATTGAAAACTATCGCTCAGGCTTGATATGGAAACTCTTCATGAGTCATCCCGATGTACAGAGAGGATTGAAGAGACTGGGGTTCGGCTCAGAAGAATAAGATATACCATAGATTACAACCATGAAACAACTATTCCTTCTTTTACTCGCTTTGGGGGCTCCCGCCCTTGCCCTTGCGCAAGACATGCGGCAAGATACTTATTGCAACCCGCTGAACATAGATTATACCTATATGATCTATAACTCCGACAAGGACATTTCCTACCGCTCGGGTGCCGATCCGGCAGTGGTCAGGTTCCGTGGAGAGTATTATATGTTCGTCACCCGTTCCAATGGATACTGGCACTCTAAAGATCTGCTGGACTGGGATTTTATCGCCCCCAAAGACTGGTATCCGCAGGGGAGCAACGCTCCGGCCGCGCATAACTATAAAGACTCAGTGCTTTATGTCACCGGTGATCCTTCGGGTTCTATGAGTATTCTCTATTCCGACAATCCGAAGAGCGGCGAATGGAAAGCTACACCCGCCATCCTTCATAACCTGCAGGACCCCGATCTTTTTATCGACGACGATGGCAAAGCCTATATGTTCTGGGGTTCGTCCAATGTTTATCCCATCCGGGGTATGGAACTGGATAAGAATCACCGGTTCCTTCCGAAAGGAGGAGTGAAGGAGCTTTTCAATCTCGACATGCCGCGCCACGGCTGGGAACGTTTCGGTGAGAATCATAGCGATACCGTTTTAGGAGGATATATCGAAGGCCCGTGGCTGACCAAGCACAACGGGAAGTATTATATGCAGTATGGTGCTCCCGGTACCGAATTCAATGTCTATGCCGACGGTGTTTATGTAGCCGATCATCCGATGGGGCCTTACACCTATCAGAAGCACAATCCCGTGTCATACAAACCGGGGGGATATATGAACGGAGCCGGACACGGCAGTACGGTTCAGGGACCCGGCGGAGAGTATTGGCATTTTGCTTCGATGGCTCTTTCCATCAATGTCAACTGGGAACGTCGGCTCTGCATGTTTCCTGCCGGATTCGATAAAGACGGTATTATGTACGTGGACACCCGCTTCGGTGATTATCCCCGCTATGCTCCGGCCGTACCCGGCAAGAAGGGGCAGTTTCGTGGATGGATGCTCCTTTCTTATCGCAAACCGGTGACGGCATCTACTGCGAAAGGTGAGTTCGGACCGGATGCATTGACGGATGAAAGAACCAAGTCTTTCTGGCTGGCGGAAGCAAATGATGAACGTCAGTGGGTACTGATCGACCTGGAGAAACCTGCCCGTGTCTGTGCCGTACAAGTGAATTATCACGACTATCGGAGTAATCTATACGGTCGGATTCCCGGATTGCGTCACCGCTATGTGATTGAGGGCTCTTCCGACGGGGAGACCTGGAATATACTGGTCGATCGCCGGAGCAGCTATAAGGATACGCCGAATGACTATGTAGAACTTGAAGTCCCGACTACCGCACGCTATATCCGCTATAAGAATATAGACGTACCTACTCCGAATCTGGCTATTTCTGAACTGCGTGTATTCGGACTTGGGTTCGGCAAGGCTCCCCGGCCACCTCAAAAGCTGGCTCTGGATCGGCACACCGACCGTCGTGATGTTACTGTTCGCTGGGAGCCGGTGAAAGGGGCTCAGGGATACAACGTCCTGTGGGGGATCGCCCCTGATAAGTTATACAGTTCGTGGATGGTGTACGGTGGCAATGAGTTGGAGATGAAATCGCTGACTATCGATCAGGATTATTATTTTGCTGTGGAAGCCTTTAACGAAAATGGTGTATCTTTACCTTCCGAAACTAAATATGTAGAATAATACCGAATAACCATGAAACAGTTTGTCCTTTTCTTTATCAGTCTCTTTCTTTTGGGCGTGGGTGCCCGTTCGCAAGAGATGTATCAAAAGAAAGTTTTTATCTCTTCCCGGGGTGATTCTCTCAATTACCGTCTACTTCGTCCGGAGGTGGAAAAGACGGGACTGCAATATCCTTTGGTACTCTTTCTGCACGGTGCCGGTGAGCGGGGGAGTGATAACGAGAAGCAGTTGACACATGGTGGTCAGATGTTTCTCAATCCGGTGAACCGGGAGAAGTATCCGGCATTTGTCCTTGTACCTCAATGTCCCGAAAAAGACTATTGGGCGTATACCTCCCGTCCCTCTTCCTTTATTCCTTCGGAGATGCCGGTAGGACAAGAGATCACTCCTGTACTGCGTGCAGTAAAAGAGTTGTTGGATACCTATCTTGATTTGCCTCAGGTGGATCGTAACCGTATCTATGTGGTCGGTCTTTCTATGGGAGGCATGGCGACGTACGATCTTGCTGTCCGTTTTCCCGATACGTTTGCTGCTGCCGTTCCCATCTGCGGGACCGTGAATCCGGTGCGTCTGGCCGATGCAGCAAATGTTCGTTTCCGTATTTTTCACGGTGATGCCGACAATGTAGTGCCTGTAGAAGGCTCGCGTGAGGCTTATAGAGCGTTGAAGAACTTGGGAGCGGAAGTGGAATATATTGAGTTTCCCGGTTGTAATCATGGAAGCTGGAATCCGGCTTTCAACTATCCCGGATTCATGGAGTGGGTCTTTGCTCAGCGTAAGAGATAAAGAACTTTATAGTTAAGTATACTATTTAAAGAGGAAGTCAAAATTCGTATTCACCACAGATAACACAGATTTGCACAGATAAATATTATTGATTGTCAGTAGATTAAAAATCGTTTTGTGTAAATCTGTGCGATCTGTGGTGAACTATGATATACTCTCTTTGAGGTAACGGTTATCCATCGTCCGCAAGAACTATTTGTCTTCCTTTTCTTTGGGAGAGGACAGGGAAGAAGTCTTCTCTTCATAGTCCCCGTTTGCTTTAATCAGTTCTATCAGCTTTTCTACGGCTTCTTCTTCCGGAATATTCTTTTCAATGCATTCCTTCTGTTTATAAAGACTGATTTTGCCACGTCCGGCTCCTACATAACCGTAGTCGGCGTCTGCCATTTCGCCCGGTCCGTTGACAATGCATCCCATGATGCCTATCTTGAGCCCCTTCAAGTGCGAGGTGGCTTCTTTGACGCGGGCAATCGTACTTTGCAGGTTGAACAGTGTTCGTCCGCATCCCGGGCAAGAAATATATTCAGTCTTGCTGGTGCGGATACGTCCTGCCTGCAGAATTCCGAAAGCAGTGGCATCAATCACTGCATGGCTCAGTTTGCCTTGGTTGAAGAGATAAATTCCGTCACACAATCCGTCAAAGATCAAGGCTCCCATATCCGCACCGGCTTTGACCTGCAAGTCTTCAGCTGTATCTTCGGCATAGTGTTGGAAGAAGATAACCGGATTCTGTAATCCCTCCACCGTCAGTTGATGTGCCAGGGCACGATGTTCGCCTACACGGTTCGGGTGGTTACTTTGTGAGACAACGACTGCTTCGGGGTGTTGCTTCAGGCATGCGACAACTTCCCGGGTAAGCGCCATGTAAGGGGTAAAGAGGAATTTCAGTTCGGCTGCGCATGTTTCCATTAACTCCAATTGTGCATAATTGAAGGCAGGCCACGTGTCAGGTTCTCCTTTCCATACGTCGGCATCGAGGATGTATTGAACTCCGGGTTCTGTCTGTTCGGGCAAAGCACGTCCGGCATAAATGTAATCCGGTGTAAATTGCGGATGGGTCTCCATACGTCCGTCCATGCGGTCGGCAAGTACCACGGGCAGATGGTCTCCGCCGATATTGCGTACCGGCCGTGTTTTACGGCGTACCGGAGAAAGGTAGTTGAAATCCGGAGCTTCCATGCCGGGAATGTACGGATGGTTCCGGCGACTTGTAATATAGTCCACCAACTTGCGTGCCACGGGAATCTCGGCTTCCGGTTCTTCACTCAGCGAGACACGGATCGTGTCGCCCAGCCCGTCAGCCAACAATGCGCCGATGCCCAAAGCCGATTTGATACGTCCGTCTTCTCCGTCGCCGGCTTCCGTAACACCTAAGTGGAGAGGGAATGACATGCCTTCCTGTTCCATCACTGATACCAACAGGCGTACGGTCTTTACCATTACCACCGTGTTGGATGCTTTGATTGAGATGACGACATCCGTAAACTTCTCGTCTACGCAGATGCGCAGGAATTCCATGCACGACTCTACCATACCTTCCGGCGTGTCACCGTAGCGTGACATGATGCGATCGGACAGTGAGCCGTGGTTCACCCCGATACGGACGGCTGTATGATTCTCTTTACAGATATTCAGGAAGGGGACGAAGCGGTCACGTATCTTTTGCAGTTCGGCGGCATATTCCTCGTCGGTATATTCCAGTTGTTTGAAAGTGCGTCCGGGATCTACGTAGTTGCCGGGATTGATGCGCACTTTCTCGGCATATTGTGCCGCTACATCGGCTACTTTCGGGCTGAAGTGTACATCGGCCACAAGCGGAACCATATAGCCGGTACTGCGCAGGCCGATATTGATGTTCATCAGGTTTTCGGCCTCTTTCACCCCCTGTGTAGTGAGACGGACATATTCTCCGCCGGCATCTACAATGCGCTTTGCCTGGGCCACACAAGCCTCGGTGTCTTGTGTGGGGGTATTTGTCATCGACTGGATACGGATAGGATTGGGGCCGCCCAACGGAACGGCCCCAATATTCACTTCCGAAGTTTCCCGTCGGGAGTAGTTGAATAAATCCATCTTTTTAGTTTGTTTTAAACTCGTACTTAATTTCTTTCAGTTCTTCGTTGGCCTTCACGATTTTCTTTTTCAGTCCTTCTTTATAGGCTATGAATTTTGTTTCGAGTTCTTTATCTTCCAATGAAAGCATTTGTACGGCAAGGATGGCGGCGTTCAGTGCGCCGTTGATACCCACAGTCGCTACAGGAATCCCCGGAGGCATCTGTACGATCGCCAGAAGGGCGTCCATTCCGTCAAGAGACGATTTGATGGGTACACCGATGACCGGCAGCGGGGTCGATGCGGCAATCACGCCCGGCAGATGGGCAGCCATACCGGCAGCAGCGATAATTACTTTAATGCCGCGTGAGCGGGCATTCTTGGCAAACTCTTCCACAGCTTCGGGAGTGCGGTGAGCCGAGAGGGCGTTCATTTCGAACGGTACATGGAGATCGTTGAGCAACTGTGCGGCCTTTTCCATGACAGGAAGGTCGGAAGTGCTACCCATGATAATGCTTACGATTGGAGTCATATTTATTCTACTTTTGAGATTGATTGATAACGAGATGGAATGAATCAACTTCACCACAGATTACACAGATTCTCATAGATTAATGATTTACTTTATCGATAATAAGATTAAAAGTTCTGTGAGAATCTGTGTAATCTGTGGTGAGACCATTCAAGACTAAGCAAGTGGTAATGAATGAATCGGGAAAGCCTTTATGCATTTACCACTGCTTTGTATCCTTCGGCATCCAGCAAGTTGTCAAGGTCTGCTGCATTGGCAGGTTTCATTTTGATGAGCCAGCCTTCGCCATACGGATCTTTATTCACTAATTCCGGATTCTCTTCCAGTGCCGGGTTTTGTTCTACCACTTCACCGGCTACGGGCAGGAAGAGGTCAGAGATTGTTTTAACTACTTCGATCGTACCGAACACTTCTTCCGCTTCCAGTGTTTCGCCTTCAGTAGGAATATCGACAAATACGATGTCGCCCAGTTGCTCCTGAGCGTAGTCGGTGATACCTACATAAGCTACATCGCCTTCGAGGCGGATCCATTCGTGTTCGTTAGTGTACTTTACATTCTGTGGGAAGTTCATAATGATTAGTTTTTAGGATTGATACTATGTTTAAAATAAAAATATACGGAACAAAACATTGCTGAGCGGATGGAGCACCAGCAGTGAGCAGACGAAACCGACGGTAAAGCCGGCAAGTACTTCGCCGAGGGTGTGATGTTGCAGGATGATACGTGCCGAACCCAATATCCCCGCCACGAGGATGAAGAGGCATAGCCACCACACCGGATTATAACTGAACAGCGCGCTGAACGAAACCAGTCCGCCCACGATGCCGCCCATACCTGCCATGTGTTCGCTCAGTTTCCACTTCAGATTGACAATGATGCAGATGACCAGCACCACCAGTGATGCCAGTATAATGCCCGTCATGTACCAGGGAATGTTCAGTTTGTGCATCATCATCAGGCAGAATACGTACGAGATGATGGTAAGCAGGATCGGTACATAGCGTTTCTTACGGTCGCTCAGGTCCTGGCGGGCAAAGCCATTCACTTTGCGGAACAGGAAGATGGTCATGGTGGGCATCAGGATGGTGAAGCAGTAGACAATTCCCAATACGATGAGCTTGTACTGCAACGGCATGATGCGTAGGTAAGAGAACAGGAACAATACCAGAAAAGCCAGGAAGGGGATAGAGAATGGAGTCAGTATTCCCGAAATGATTCTGGCCGTACGGATCAGTGTCCTGTCAGCTATGATATGTTGCTCTATCTTCTCTTCTTCAGCCATTTTGTTTGTTTCTTTTATTATGCTTTTTTATTTTCTCAGTCTCGCCACCGGAATGTTGAGTTGCTGGCGGTACTTGGCCACCGTGCGGCGTGCGATGGGATATCCTTTCTCTTTCAGTATTTCGGCCAGTTCGTCATCGGTCAGCGGTTTCTTTTTGTCCTCGCTGTCGATGCATTCTTTCAGTATCTTCCGTATCTCGCGTACCGACATCTCTTCACCGTCTTCGGTGGTGTATCCGTCGCTGAAGAAGAACTTCAGGGGATAAATGCCGTAATTCGTTTGCACGTATTTGCTGTTGCTGACGCGTGAGATGGTCGAGATGTCCAGCCCGGTGCGTTCCGCCACGTCCTTCAGGATCATCGGGCGGAGCAATGACTCGTCGCCTTCGAGGAAGAAGGGGCGTTGCAGGTCGATGATGGCCTGCATGGTGGTCATCAATGTATTCTGGCGTTGCTTCACGGCGTCGATGAAGCCTTGTGCGGCGTCCATCTTCTGCTTGAGGAACATCATGGCCTCTTTCGATTCTTTTGATTGGTTGGCCTTGTTCTTCGTATGTTCCTCTACCATCTCCGTGAAGTCGCGGCTCATGCGCAGCTCCGGTAGATTGCGGTTGTTGAGGCTGATGTTGATGGTTCCGTCATCGTAGGTGTCTACTATGAAATCGGGGACGATCTGTTGCAGGTTCCGTCCGATGGCTTCACCCAGCGATGCGCCCGGACGGGGGTTGAGCTTGGTGATCTCTTCAAGTGCCTTATGGAAGTGTTCCTCGTCCAGTCCCAGCTTTTTGATGATCTTTTCCCAATGCTTGCGGGTGAACTCTTCGTAACATTCACTGATGATTTCTTCTTCCGTCTCCAGCAGAGGATCTGTGCAGTGGGACTGTTTTTTGCGGCGGATCTGTATCAGCAGGCATTCCTGCAGGCTGCGTGCGCCCAGTCCGGGAGGGTCGAAATCTTGTACGATTCTCAGGGCTTCCTCCAGTTCCTCTTCCGTAGCGTTGATACCGGCATAGATGGCCAGTTCGTCCCCGATGCTTTCGAGGGATTTGCGGAGCAGGCCGTCGTCGTCCAGCGAACCGATCAGGTATTCCGCCAGTTCGCGCTGATGTTCGGTCAGGTTGCGTTCGCCGAGCTGTTCTCTCAGGATTTCGTAGAATGACGTCGCGTCCGAAAACGGAATCTCTTCTGCCTGCTCGCCTTTGGAGCGGTTGTTTTCCTGAAGTTTATAGTCGGGGATGTCGTCTTCGGTCAGATAGTCGCTCAGCGAGTCATAGTCTGTATCGCCTTCCGTCTCTCCTTCGGAGGTTTCGGCAGGAGTGGTCTCGTCGGAGGTGCTTTCTTCTTTGCCTTCTTCAAGGGCGGGATTCTCCAGCAGTTCGGCATGTACACGGTCTTCTAGCTCCACAGCCGGTAGCTCCAGTAGTTTCACTACCAGAATCTGCTGCGGTGAGAGCGTTTGTATCTGCTGCTGCGCCTGCGATTGTATCTGACGGGAACCTTGTGCCATACGTTTAATGCTTTACAGTTTTTGTTTCTCGCTACAAAAGTAATGAATTGTTCGATATAGCGAAATGATTTATCCGATAAAAGGAGTTAAAGGAAAAACCGGAGGGAGCGGGGAAGACATGGAGGGGGTGTTCCGGAAAGATATTCCCGGCCTCTTCCATGGCAGGACGGTTATTGCTCTGCTGTGAATCTTATTTGCTTTATCTCCTTTGTCAATTCATCCTTTGTTCCTATCTTTGCCATCATAACTTTAATATATACCATTATGTTCAGCAAAGAGACATATACGCAGCGCAGAGCCCTGCTGAAAAAAACATTAGGCTCCGGAGTACTGTTGTTTCTGGGAAACGACGAGTGTGGATTGAACTACGAGGACAATACGTTCCGCTATCGTCAGGATTCTACCTTTCTCTACTACTTCGGCCTTTCGTTTGCCGGGCTTTCGGCTATAATCGACATTGATGAAGATAAGGAAATTATATTCGGTGATGAACTGACCATCGATCATATCGTATGGATGGGGACTCAGCCCACACTGAAGGAAAAGAGTGAGCGGGTGGGAGTGGACATCACCATGCCTTCGGCCGACATTGTGAGCTATCTGCACAAGGCGGTACAGAAGGGACAGGCCATCCATTACCTGCCGCCCTACCGTGCAGAGCATAAACTGAAGTTGATGGACTGGCTGGGAGTGCCTCCCGCGCGTCAGGAGGGTTCGGTGCCGTTTATCCGTGCGGTGATCGCGCAGCGTAACTACAAGTCGGCCGAGGAGATTGTCGAAATCGAGAAGGCCTGCGACATTACGGCGGATATGCACATTACGGCCATGAAGATCCTGCGTCCCGGGATGCGCGAGTGGGAAGTATCGGCAGCCATGGAAGCCGTGGCGCATGCCGCAGGAGGTGACCTTTCGTTTGCTACCATCGCTACGGTGAACGGACAGACGCTCCACAACCATTATCATGGCAATATCGTCAAGCCGGGCGATCTGTTCCTGATCGATGCCGGCGCAGAAACGGAGATGGGTTATGCAGGCGATATGTCGTCTACCGTTCCTGCCGATAAAAAGTTTACCCGGCGCCAGCGCGAGGTTTACGAGATACAGAACGCCATGCACCTGGAGTCTGTGAAAGCACTTCGTCCGGGTATTCCTTATATGGATGTATACGACTTGTCAGCACGTGTGATGGTCGAAGGTTTGAAAGGACTCGGGCTGATGAAGGGAAATGCCGAAGACGCCGTGCGCGAGGGTGCACATGCTTTGTTCTATCCTCACGGGCTGGGACACATGATGGGGCTCGACGTGCATGACATGGAGAATCTGGGTGAACTCTGGGTGGGCTATAACGGACAGCCCAAGAGCACGCAGTTCGGCCGTAAGTCGCAGCGTCTGGCCATTCCGTTGGAGTCGGGTTTTGTACATACCGTGGAGCCGGGCATCTACTTTATTCCCGAACTGATAGATCTCTGGAAGGGCCAGAAGAAGTTCACCGACTTTATCAATTACGATAAAGTGGAGACTTACAAAGACTTCGGAGGCATCCGCAATGAGGAGGATTATCTGATAACCGAGACAGGCGCCCGCCGCTTAGGAAAGAAGATTCCGCTGACACCGGACGAGGTGGAAGCGTTAAGATAGTTTTTTTTTTTCATTAGTTGAAGTATTACTAAGATGTGAATCCAGGTAATACATATTAAGTTTTTATTATGTCCGGATAGCGATCCGTTCGATTTATTTTAAATTTTGTTAATATGGGATTGCCCGGATGTGAATCCGGGCAATCTTTTTTTTATCGATTTTTTTAAATAAAATCAGGAAAGGATTGTTTTTCTGATTTTAATAAGATACTTTTGTTGAAAATCTGAATCGTTTACTGTCTTAGGCGGAATTTAGTCATTGAAACGGATATTTGCCGTTTACGAAATAAGAATGTTACTGATTCTGATAAGACATTATACGGAGATAACTTAACTTTTTTTTTTCATAGCATTATGATGTCACTTAGATGTGAATCGGGGTGGCAGATCTCTTTTATAATAAGATAATATTAATGAATTTTTCTAATTGACAAAGATTGTTTGGATGTGAATCCGGGCAATCTTTTTTTGTTGTTTCTTGAAAAAAAGAGAAGAAAGAGTTGTTTTTAAAATTTTAAGGGCATACCTTTGGGAGAATTAAATAATTTTCTAATACTAACCTTTACTAATCCTATAAAAACATGAGTGGATTGTATTATAACTTGGCGTTGCGAAACAGTGATCTGAGAGATAAAGATTCTGAAAAGCTGTATTATTGTGTTTTAAAAAACAGAGGAGTGCTGGATCAGGATACGTTTGTCAATTATCTGAGCCAGATCACCGGAATAAAAGAGGCTATATGCCTGGGAGTACTCTCGAAATTGGGAGCGGCTGTCATCAATTATCTGAAAGACGGGCAAAGTGTTGATATTCCGCATTTGGGTACTTTTAATCTGACTGCGAGCAGCACCGGCGTGAAAACGCTTGATGAGGCGAAAGCGTCACAAATAAAGGCTATCAATCTACGCTTTTCTGCTAAGGAAGAGACTGACTTAGTGCTGAGTCGTTGTGCGTTAACCCGAAGCGTCTCATTAACAAATACAAATGATGTGATTAAAGAGAAGGATCCAAGCGGTGAAATCGTGGATGATCCTACTGCATAGTTAGTATAAAATATTTATTTATAACTTTAGATAAGCCGCTGGAAACAGCGGCTTTTTTTATTACAAATAGGCTTTCTCTGAAAAATCTCTCAAAAAGACCTCCATATCGAGACTTAAGTCTTGGCGGGGGAAGATTTAAATCTTGAAAAATCATCGCTTAAGCGATGATTTGAAAGGGGCTAAATGCTTACTTTGGCGGATTGGTAATATATCTTTATTCTTTCTGTTTGCTTGTCTTGGTGCTATATTTATACAATATATGAGCTCCGTTTTTTTGCCGGATATTTTCTCTTTCTTTCTCTCTCTACTTCTTCTGATAATTCTTGTTTTTTATGCATCGATACACTACTTTTGTCCGTTACAGACAGAAAAACGATAAAACCATTCACAAATATTCAATTCATAAACTATGCGTAAATTAAAAAATGTCCTCCGGGCATCTTCATGCTGTGCTTTTTCAATCTTAATGTGTCTCCCGGCCGCCGGGCAGAATGCATGGAGCGAAGCTGACTGCGTGACCCTGCTGGACAGTACCTCGGTAACCGTGCAGCCAAACGGCTCCGGAAGTTTTGCCGTGTACAAATCGTTTAAAGTACAGACTCCCAAAGGGGCAGTGAATAACCATGTGATCAAGTATGATTATGATCCGCTGACGGCCTTTGCCCGTTTCAAGCAAGTCACCGTGCAGCGTGCCAACGGCGAAACCATGCAGGTGGACGTGACCAAGACCTGCGATTATGCCGCTCCGGCAAGGGCTATTTATTGGGGAGCCCGTCAGATCATGCTCGAACTCGGACGCCTGGAGCCGGGAGATGTCGTTTCCTACGAAATCAGTAAGAAAGGCTTTACTTATGCTCTGCTGGCAGGAGCTGAAGATGATGACGCACGTTTCATTCCGCCCATGCGCGGGCAGTTCTACGACATTGTTCCTTTTTGGGTGAATGAACCCACCCGCCGCAAGGTATACCTTGTCAGTATGCCGATGGAAAAAGAGCTTCAGTTCCAGTTCTATAACGGTGCCTGTACCTCGTCAATGCGTTATGAGGACGGGCGAAAGGTATATACGTTTGCCGTGGACGAAGTGCTTCCTTTCCGGAAAGAGCCCAATATGGTGGATCTTTTTGACGAAGCCCCGAAACTGATGATGTCGTCTACCCCGAAATGGGAAGATAAGTCGCTCTGGTTTCACGACTTGAACGAGGCATACGGCAGTTTTGCCGCACTGCCCGAGGCTCAGAAGAAAGTGGACGAACTGATAAAGGGAAAAAAGACCGAAATGGAGAAAATCGCCGTATTGACCCATTGGGTAGCCGATAATATCCGTTATGCAGGCATCACCATGGGCGAAGGCGAGGGCTTTACGCTCCATAATACGAAGATGAACTACACCGACCGCTGCGGAGTATGTAAGGACATTGCCGGCACGCTGATCTCTTTCCTGCGTATGGCGGGATTTGAGGCCTATCCGGCCATGACGATGGCGGGAAGCCGCATCGAAAGCATCCCTGCCGATCACTTTAACCACTGTGTGGCAGTGGTGAAGCTGGCGAATGGGACGTATATACCCCTCGATCCTACCTGGGTTCCTTTCTGCCGCGAGTTGTGGAGTAGTGCCGAGCAGCAGCAGAACTATCTGCCCGGCATTCCGGGAGGTTCCGACCTGTGCCTGACTCCGGTTTCGGCTCCCGAGAATCATTATGTCCGCATCACTGCCGATAACAAAATCGATGCAAAGGGCACGCTGAAAGGTTCGTTTACCATCACCGCCGAAGGTCAGTCGGACAGCAGCATCCGCCGCATCTTTACGCAGGGCTGGCAGACCGAATGGCAAAGCACGATGGAAAGCCAGTTGCTCAACGTATCTCCCAAAGCCCGTATGCTCGGAGTGGACTACGGAAAGGCGCCGAAGGATTATCAGGCAGGCCCCATTCGCATCACGTTCCGTTACGAGATACCGGACTATGCGCTGGTCGGTGACCGGGAATTATTGTTGAAACCGATGGTGATGAACAACCTCTATGCGAGCGTTCTCTCGTTCCTGCGCATTGATACCGGCTTGGAAACCCGCCAATACGGCTTCCGTGATGCTTGCTCTCGTCTGGTCGAATTGGACGAAACGATTGCCCTGCCTCGGGGATATCGTCTGGCGGGAGAGCCGCGCAGCGAACAAAAGGCCGCTCCGGCAGCCGACTTCGAAGGCTCGTTGCAGCAGGTTGGCAACAAACTGGTGCTGAAACAGAAACTCGCCTTGAAGAAGCGCATCTATCGGGCAGCCGACTGGGAAGGATTCCGTGCTGCGGTGAATGCCTACAAAAGTTTTGCGGATTATTTGATTGTTAAACTCTAAAAAGATGATCGTCACACATGACTAAAATATATACCCTTCTGCTCCTCTGCCTGTTTGCGCTGACTCTTCCGGTCACCGCCCGGGAAGCGGAATTTAAGAAAATCAAAGAAAGCTGGACCCTGCAGGCTGATGGTACGCAGGTTTATCGTCAGTCGAAAGTCCTGACGCTGTACACTCACACGGCCATGAACCGCACGTATGGGGAGTCGTTCATTACGTACGATCCCCGTTATCAGACTTTGCAGATTCACGAGTCGTATACCCGCCAGAAAGACGGAAATATCGTCAAGACTCCCACCAATGCTCTGGTCGAAGTGCTTCCCTCGGCAGCGGCCAATGCGCCGGCATTCAATGCTTTGCGCGAGATGGTAGTCGTACACACCGGGCTGGAACTCGGAGCTACCATCTATCTGGACTATTCCATTACAACCAAACCGGGATATTTGCCGGGGATTCAGATCTGCCGGTTGCTGGAGCACTCTTCGCCGGTGAAGGAGTACGAGATCAGCATCACCGTTCCCCGGGGGCAACATTTGGAATATGCCCTTAACAACCACAAGGCGAAAGCTTCCGTAACCGAATCCGAAAGGATGAAGCAAGTCAGCTGGACCTTGAAGAATCTGCCCGCCCTCAGCCGTGAGCCGCAGGTGTCGGTGATCGGCGGTGATTTGCCTCTGCTGACTGCCACGACTGAGGAGAAACCCCTGTCGTTTCTGACGTCACAATGGCAACCGGAAGGAGATGCAGGGATTCGTGCGCTGGCCGGAGAACTGACTGCCGGAGCGAAGGACGATAAAGAAAAAGTAATCGCGATACGTGACTATGTGATTGATAATCTTTACTATTCGTCCCTCCCGTTGGCGGAAAGCGGTTATCGCATCCGTCCCGCCGCAGAGGTGATCCGTTCGGCATACGGCACGGAGGCCGAGAAGGCGAATCTGATGGCCGCATTGCTGAAAGCGGCCGGACTGAAAGCCGGGATAGGGGCGGTCTGCGCTCCGTCCGAGAATACGGCATCACTGGGAGTAGGCAGCATCCGCGAACTGTTTGTGTGGACCGACGCCGGAGGAAGCCAACAGGCTCTGTCACTGAAAGGCAAAACTCCCTCAGCCGTTTCCTGGCAGAAAGATTATGCCTATGTAGCTTCATTGACACAGCCGTTTGAACTGAATCTTCCACCGGTTACCCTGAGAAAAGACTATGCATTGCAGCCCGACGCGGCAAATGCCAAAGATGGCTATCTGGTCTTCACCCTCCCCGTAGAGCGTGGCAGCCTGGCCGGTTCCCAGTACGTCCGGTTCAATAGCCAGCGCACTTCAAACCTTTTGTTGCCCGGACTGGCGGATGAATCTTTCACCTATACCATAGATACTCCTGCAGGTATGGAACCTGTCACTCGGCCGATGGAGAAGAAGATGGACAATGCCGTAGGTACATTAACCATTTCCATCCGTCCCGAAGGAGCGAAAACGCGAGTGATCCGGAGCCTGAAGTTGAAGAAACAGATGATTCGCCCGGCGGATTATGCCGCTTTCCGTCAACTGATGACAGAGTACGGGGCGGTGGACGGGCTGACGCTGGTGTACAGAAAACCTCTTCCCTGATCCCTCTTTTCGACAGGAAGAGACAGTATATGTGCTATTATTCAGATTTAATAACTCAAAATATAACAATGAAGATGTAGCGGGAGCTGCCCGCAAAGGACATAGGCCGGTATCCGGCGGAACGGTCTCCAAACGATAAGCGGTGATTCGTGGAAAGAGGATGTGTCGAAACTCGCATTCACCACAGATTACACGAATGTATACAGATGGATACTGTTATCTGTCAATAGATTAAGTTCGTCCTGTGAAGTTCTGTATCACTCTGTGGTGAGTTATGGCATACCTCCGTTCTGCAGGTCACGCTCCGTAGAGCTCCTCTCCTGTGCCTCTCTGCCTATGCAGCTCTGTGGTGAAACAGGCTTCCGCGACATCTTTTAGGGAGGAACCCTTATGAGAAAACTATTATTGCTCTTATTCTCAGCACTTTTTGTGCTGTCAGCCCAGGCTGAAGATGTGCTGCGCCTGATGACCTACAACGTCCGTAACGCCAATGGCATGGACGGTATATGTAATTATCAGCGTGTAGCCAATGTGATCAACAACGCCCGTCCGGACATCGTTGCCATCCAGGAACTGGACAGCATGACTGCCCGGAGCAACCGGACCGATGTTCTCAAGGAACTGGCGGAACGCACTCAATTGCATCCCTGCTTTGCGCCTGCCATTGATTATGACGGAGGAAAGTATGGCATCGGTATACTTTCGAAAGAGACTCCGCTCCGTGTGCAAACCTTTGCCCTTCCGGGACGTGAAGAGGCACGCACGCTGCTTGTCGCCGAGTTCCCGGAGTATGTCTTTGCGTGTACGCACCTCTCTCTGACCGAAGAGGATCGGATGAAGTCTCTCGAAATCCTGAAGTCCGTTGCAGCCGATACCCGGAAACCTTTCTTCCTTGCCGGTGACTTCAACTCGGATGCCGACTCCGGCTTTATCAAAGATTTGAAGAGTACATTCCAGATACTTTCCAACCCGAAGCAGCCCACTTATCCGGCTTCCGAACCGAAGGAGACGCTCGACTACCTGATTGCTCTGAAACAGGAAACGCCTACTTTTGTTGTCAACTCGGCCCGGGTGATCGATGAGCCTCTGGCGTCCGATCATCGTCCTTTGTTGGTAGAAGTACGGATGGCGGTACCCGAGAATCGGATTTGCCGTACCAAACCCTATCTTCAGAATCCCGTAGGAGGTGGAATCACGGTGATGTGGCAGACCAACGTGCCGTCCTATTGCTGGGTGGAGTACGGCACGGACCCTTCCAACCTGAAGCGCGCACGTACCCTTCTGGATGGTCAAGTTGTTTGTGGCAATACTCTTCACAAGATTCGCCTCGATAGTTTGCAGCCCGGACAGAAATATTATTATCGTACCTGTTCGCAGGAGATCCTGCTTTACCAGGCCTACAAAAAGGTGTTTGGCAATACAGCCCGTACAGAACTCAGGGAGTTCACGTTACCCGCAGCCGGTGATGACAGTTTTACGGCTGTGGTGTTCAACGACCTGCATAAACAATCGAAGACGTTTCAGGCATTGTGCGAACAGATAAAGGGGATTGACTATGATTTTGTAGTGTTCAACGGCGATTGTGTAGACGACCCCGCCAATCACGATCAGGCAACAGCCTTTATCAGCGAACTGACCGAAGGCGTGGAGGGTGACCGCGTACCTGTCTTCTTTATGCGCGGCAATCACGAGATCCGGAATGCCTATTCGGTAGGCCTGCACAGCCTGTTCGATTATGTAGGCGATAAGACTTACGGCTCCTTCAACTGGGGAGATACCCGTATCGTAATGCTCGATTGCGGTGAAGATAAGCCGGATGATCATTGGGTATACTACGGACTCAACGACTTTACGAAGCTGCGTAATGACCAGGTAGGATTTTTGAAGCGTGAGCTCGCTTCCAAAGAATTTAAGAAAGCCGCTAAGCGGATTCTGATTCATCACATTCCGCTTTACGGAAACGACTACGAGAATCTGTGTTCCGGGCTTTGGGGTAAACTTCTGGAGAAAGCACCTTTCAATATCAGCCTTAACGCGCATACACATGAATATGCCTATCATCCCAAAGGCAGCCTTGGCAATAACTTCCCGGTGATTATCGGTGGCGGTTATAGCATGAAAAGTGCAACGGTAATGGTGATTGAAAAGAAGAAGGACATACTTAAGGTGAAAGTACTCAATACCAAAGGAGAAGTGTTGTTGGAGCTTACCGTCTGATAACGTCTCCCTTCCGAAAAAAATAGCGGGAGAGGATGTGTTTAAATCCTGATTTAGAAAGGGAGAGCTTCTCATTTGAAATTTGCCTGCCCTTATGAACAATGAAAAGAGCCATGTCAAACTCTATTTTTGAGTAATGATATGGCTCTTTTATGTTTATGGATTACAGTCTGTAACTTTTTAGAGTGCTCACTTTAGTTGCGGCACATTCACTTCTTTTATTTAATTATGTATGTAATTCGAGTACAAACCTGCTCCCCTTGGTATAGCTGGTATCCAGTGTCAGGCTGCCGTTCATTTTGGTTGCTATCAGGGCGCAGATGGGTAGTCCTAAACCGTCTCCTTCTGTCAGGTCTTTGATTTCAGTGAAGGGCTTGAACAGGTTCTCTTGTTTCTCAACGGGAATACCCGTACCGGTATCCGATATAATGAATTGGTGCGTATGTGCGCCTCTCTTTTTGAAATCAAGGAATATCTTTCCGCTTTCGGTATATTCCGCAGCGTTCTTCAGCAAGTGAATCAAGATCCGTTCCAGTTGTTCAGGATTGGTCTTGATCTGGAGTTTGGCAGCATTGACTACGGTCGAAACTTCGGGTTGTACAAACTCTTTCACCTTATCCATGGTAGCTTCACAGAAAGTATTTACGTTGATCTCCTTCATTTCATAAGGTTCGGTCAGAGAGTTTTCCAATGTGGAAAGTTCCTGTATATCATTGCTGAACTTCTTCAGGGCTGCTACTTGTCCTTGCATCTGCTGTGCCTGTTGAGGTGCTTTGTCCGACAGCTCGGCGGCAGAAGAGGCGAGTGTATCCAGCGTAGGTTCCATCTGTGCTGAAATATTCTGGATAAACTGTGTCTTCAGTTCATTGTGTTCATTGGCTATCTGTACGCTCTTTTTCAGTTTCCGGTTACCGGCAATGAAACGAAGCAGTACGATGGCCACAAATATCAGACCGGCAATCAGGATTACTACCAGTGTGCACAGCCCGACGATCATATACTGTTTGCCCGAAAGTGTGTCTTCTTTCTCCTGAATGATCTGCTGGCTTTCGTCATACTTGCGTTTCAGTACGTTCAGTTCGTCTTGTGCCGTCATTGCTTTTACTGAATCGGTCCAGACGATGAAGTTCTCGTAAGTGCGGGCCACCAGTGAGGCATTGTTAGATTTACGTCCGATGGCAATCAGCTTTTTATAGCATTCGTTGACCTTATCGTAATTCTTTTGGGCTTTATATTGGTTGATTAATTTCTGAAAACACGCGTCTCCCTGAGTGTTTTGCCCGAATGTGTAGTAATAACTTGCCTGTGTGTATAGTAGGTTCTCGCTTAATGAATCGTTCTTGGCCAGGCCTGCGGTTTCTGCCAGCTTATCCAATTGAATTTTAGCCTGCGCCGCATTCTTTAGTCCGATGTACATCTGCAGTCTCTCTTTGGTGATTTGGAAACGTAGCGGGTAAAATTGTTTCTGCTGTTTTTGTTCACCGGCCCAGACTAGCTGATCCATTCCTCTACAGAGGTCGAATGCCTCTTTGTAATAATTTTCACGATGGTACAGAGCTGCTCCCTGAATTCCGCATTCCACGGCTTTCGGATAATTTTCCTGCGTTGCGAAAGCGCCATAGGCCTGGATGAAAAGATAACGCGCCTTAGTGTATTCTTTTTGTTCCAGACTACTCTGCGCTTGTTTCATCAGTTCATTTGCTCTGTTTTGTGTGCCTTGTGCATCGACGATTGTGCTAAAACAAACGAGGATGGTCAGGATTAAAGTCGATATTTTCATGCGATTTGGTTTTAAACAGTGACAAAGTTAAAAAATCTTTGTAGAAACCTCTCATTTCCCCCTCTTATTTTTCATTTCTTCTTTGATTCTTCTTCAAAGAGGAATGGCGGGCATTACCGGTTGGTTGAAAGGTGGATAAAATTTGATAATTCAGGCATAGATTCTACAAATAAGGCTCTCTCCGGAGCCGGTATTTGTAAAGTCTATGTCTGATAATGATTTGGAATATGGCTCTATCTAATATTTAAAACTGCTTCCTCCCAGGAATTCTCTCAAAAGTGAGGTTGGAGGAATCTCCTTATCCTGTACAGGAGTGAAATATTTGATAAACTTCAGCAACCGGTATGCTTCAGCATATTCCGGACAGTTACGTGGCACGCTGGTAAGAATGGGCTCGGCATGACAGCGGAGCACGGCAAATTCAAATAAAAGGGCGGAGTTGAACATCACATCGGCATTCTCCTGATAAGGGAAAATCCATTTATCTTCTCCGGCGCGTACGCTGGGCCAGCGTGAGATAGTCTCTTGGGCAGAATAGCCGCGATAGTTGAAGTCCCGGATAATACGGCGCAAAAGTCGGTTGTCCGTCGTTGGGATCCAGTTATGATCGTCCAGCGAGATGGTTGTCAAGGCAGAGACGTATATTTTGAACTTATTTGCTGCCGGGATTTGCGGAGTCAGTTCCGGGTTAAGGGCGTGTATTCCCTCAAGAATCAATACCGTATGTTCGTCGATCCGCAATTTATCACCTTTATATTCTTTTTTTCCCAACATAAAGTTATAGCGGGGCAGTTCTACTTCCTCGCCACGCAACAAAGCCTGTAGTTGTGTATTGAATAACTCCAGGTCGAGGGCATAAAGGGATTCATAGTCATAATTGCCGTTTTCATCCAATGGAGTGTCTTCACGGTCTACAAAATAATTGTCCAGTGAGATGGGATATGGTTTCAGGCCGTTGGTCATTAACTGGATGGAGAGTCGCTTACTAAAAGTCGTTTTCCCGGATGATGACGGTCCGGAAATCAATACCAGTTTTACACGAGTCCCGTTTTCTCCGCGGTGGAAAATGCTATCGGCTATTTGTGCTATTTTCTTCTCTTGCAGAGCTTCTGCCACATTGATCAGGTCCGTGGCATGTCCCTCTTCACAAGCAATATTGAAATCTCCCACATTGTTCAATCCCATGATGTAGTTCCATCGTAGGTGCTCTTTGAAAACATCGAGCATTTTCTCCTGTTTTACCACATCTTCCAGTACAGATGGGTTTTCTTTGTTAGGAATACGCAGCAACAGTCCGTCGTAGTATTTAACGAGGTCGAATAAGTGGATAAATCCTGTACTTGGGAGCAGATTACCGTAATAATAGTCGGCAGTACCTCCCAAAGTATAATAATAGGTATAGATAGAACCGGAAGATTCGAGTAATTTTACCTTGTCATTCATGCCCCGTTCACTGAATACACGTACGGCTTCAGTTGTATGACACTCAATGCGGTGATAGGTAATGTCTTCCGCTATAATTTCCTGCATACGTTTCTTTATTTGTGACACGTCTTCAAGTGTGACGGGGCGCCCGATCCGCAAATTGCAGAAGTATCCTTTGGATACCGGGTGCTCCACAAAAAGTTTGCCATTCGGAAAGAGTTCGCTGACAGCTTTGTAGAGCACAAAGCAGAGAGAACGCACATACGTACGCATTCCCGAAGAATCTCTTACATCCAGAAACTCTACATCTTTATTGTTATATACACGAAAATTGAGTCCTTCAGAGCGATTATTTACTTTAGCACTGACTACCTGATAAGGAAAATTAAGATTAAAGCCGTAATAAATATCCAAAAGTGAGCTCCCAATAGGGAATTCTTTAGAAATATTATTATTTTTGCAATATATTTGTAACATCTGTTTCATTTCACGTCATTTTGGGGTGAATAGTACGGATAAATATATCACATAATTGCTAAGAAGACAAACAACCACTAAAATAATTATAGATGGAATATTCTTTTTATGATTTTTTAAAGCTCATTGGCTCGTTAGGACTTTTTCTTTATGGAATGAAGATCATGAGCGAGGGCTTACAGAAAGTCGCAGGTGACAGATTGCGAGGAATTCTGACAGCAATGACTACAAACCGGGTAACGGGAGTTTTAACAGGTGTGTTGATCACCGCCCTTATCCAATCTTCTTCGGCAACGACGGTGATGGTGGTCAGTTTTGTAAATGCCGGTCTGCTGACATTGGCCGAATCCATTAGTGTGATAATGGGTGCTAATATCGGTACGACAGTCACCGCATGGATCATTTCTATTTTTGGGTTTAAAGTCGACATGGCTGCTTTTGCCCTTCCTCTTTTAGCCATTGCCCTTCCTCTTATTTTTTCGGGTAAAAGTAACCGTAAGTCTATCGGTGAATTTATCTTTGGTTTTTCTTTCCTCTTTATGGGGCTTTCGTACCTCAAAGCAAATGCCCCCGACCTGAATGCCAACCCGGAAATGCTGGCTTTTGTACAGAACTATACAGATATGGGATTTTTCTCGGTTCTGCTCTTTTTATTTATCGGTACTATTCTCACTATGATCGTACAGGCTTCCGCCGCGACGATGGCTATTACTTTAATTATGTGTGCCAACGGATGGATCAGCCTGGAACTGGGTGCCGCATTGGTCTTGGGTGAGAATATCGGAACTACTATTACAGCCAACCTGGCTGCCCTGACTGCTAATTCACAAGCAAAACGTGCTGCTTTGGCTCACTTTGTTTTCAATGTTTTTGGTGTGATCTGGGTGCTGATTATTTTCCATCCTTTTATGGTATTCGTCAATTGGGTGGTCGATACCTTCTTCCATCCGGGAAGTGCAGAGGTGGCTATTTCTTATAAGTTGTCCGCTTTCCACTCTATTTTTAATATATGTAACGTCTGTCTGCTGATTTGGGGAGTGAAACTGATTGAGCGTACCGTGTGTGCCATTATTCGTCCCAAGGAAGAAGATGAAGAGCCACGCTTGCGCTTTATTACCGGAGGTATGCTTTCTACGGCCGAATTATCCATACTTCAGGCCCGTAAGGAGATTCATCTGTTTTCCGAGCGTATTCATCGTATGTTTGGTATGGTACAAGATCTGTTGCATACTGAAAAGGATGATGACTTCAATAAACTTTTCAGCCGGATTGAGAAATACGAGAATATCAGTGATAATATGGAATTGGAGATTGCCAATTACTTGAATCAGGTATCTGAAGGGCGTTTGAGCTCAGAAAGTAAGCTTCAGATACGTGCCATGCTTCGTGAGGTAACCGAGATTGAAAGTATTGGTGACAGTTGCTATAACCTGGCACGTACCATCAGCCGGAAGCGTCAGACCAATCAGGATTTCACAGAGAAGCAATATGAGCACATTCATTTCATGATGAAACTGACCAATGATGCTCTGTCGCAAATGATTGTCGTGGTCGAGAAACCCGAACATCAGAGTATCGATGTTAATAAGTCATTCAATATTGAGAATGAAATTAATAACTATCGTAACCAACTGAAGAATCAGAATATCCTGGATGTGAATAATAAAGAATATGATTATCAGATGGGCGTTTATTACATGGATATTATCGCCGAATGTGAAAAACTCGGTGACTATGTAGTAAATGTAGTAGAAGCGAGCAGTGACGTAAAAGAAAAGAAAGCGTCTTGAGAAAAGTGATGAACGATGAACGATAAAGCGTGTAATTGAGAGTGCTCATCGCTTATCGTTCATCGTTAATGAATCGTTTAGCCATTATACGGTTCGAAATCTTCTTTTCCAACTCCACACAGAGGGCATACCCAATCATCAGGAATATCTTCAAACTGTGTTCCGGGTTCGATTCCGCCTTCCGGATCACCTATCTCCGGATCGTAAATGAAATCACAAACGGTGCAAATGTACTTCATGTCGTCTCTTTTTTTAAGTTTATGCAAATATAACAAAAGTATCGGACGTATTGTTCATTTATTTTTTCTTTTTTCATTAATAAAGCACTACCTTTGTCTGTAGCAACAAAACATTAATCAAGGAATTATAAACTATGATGTGGCAGATTGTATTATCACTGGTATGTGTGGCTTTTTTAGGAGCTATTCTGTGGGAAAAGAGACAAGGTAAGTTAATGCAATCTGCATCGGACCGGAAACTGGAGAATGTAAATTGTCTGTTTGATGCGATTCTGACGCATATTCATGCGTATGTTTTGGTAATCGATTCTGATTTCAAAGTCCTGAAAACTAATTATTATGATTTGACTCATCTCAGTCCGGACGGTAAAGAGAAGCGTGTAGGTGATCTGTTGCAATGCCGGAATGCCTTGTCTGCCAAAGGGGGATGCGGAACCCATGCTTTTTGCCAGGAATGTCCGGTGAGGGGAGCAATAGGAAACGCTTTCCGCCAGAAGAAAGAATTTACTGATTTGCAATCATCACTGAATATTGCCATAGACGAGCATGAATTTGTAAAGTGCGACGTAATGATCTCGGGAGTATTTATGACTCTGGATAGTGAAGAGCGCATGGTGCTGACGGTGCATGACATTACTTCGATTAAACAAACGGAAGAGGCGTTGGCTGAAGCGAAGGAAAAAGCGGAAAATGCAGATCGTTCCAAGTCCGCTTTTCTAGCCAATATGAGTCATGAAATCCGTACGCCGCTGAATGCCATCGTCGGCTTTTCCGAACTGTTGGCAGCGGCCAATACAGAAGAAGAAAAGCAAAAATACCTGGAGATACTCCATACGAACAGCGAATTGCTATTACAGCTGGTTAATGATATTCTTGATTTGTCGAAGATTGAGGCCGGTACATTGGAGTTTGTTTATTCTGATGTCGATATCAACTTGTTACTGAATGATTTGGAACAATTGTTCCGTATGAAGATAGGCTCTAACTCGCCTGTACAGATTATAACAGAGCCCGGGTTGCCTTCGTGTATGGTTCATACGGATCGTAACCGAATTGCTCAGGTTGTGTCCAATTTTGTATCTAATGCAATCAAATTTACCACAGAGGGTAGTATCCGTATCGGATATCAGTCTTCCGAGAATGGACTTCGGTTTTATGTTAGCGATACCGGTTCGGGTATTTCGGCGGATAAATTGGAGGGTGTCTTCGATCGTTTTGTGCGTTTGCAAAGTGATAAAAACGGTAACGGACTCGGACTCTCTATCTGTAAGACGATTGTAAATAAGCTGGGTGGGGAAATCGGAGCCGAATCTGAGGTAGGCAAAGGAAGTACCTTTTGGTTTACATTGCCCGAACATTCCGATATTAAACCCAAAGTCATCATTGAGAAAGAGCAGGAAGAATTGCCTTCTGCAGTACGGGTTCCGGTTATCGATGCGGGAAGTGATAAAAAACTGAGCATACTGGTGGCCGAAGATATGGAAGACAATTATCGTCTTTGCGAAGCTATCCTCGCTTCACGTTACGAATTACATTGGGCTCACAATGGTGAAGAGGCCATTTCTCTTTTCCTGAAATTCCAACCGGACATTATCTTGATGGATATCCGTATGCCTGAGGTGAATGGCTACGAGGCTACGGAGGCTATCCGACAGATGTCGGCTACAGTGCCTATCATTGCTCTTACTGCTTTTGCGTATGAAGAAGACCGCCAGAAAATCATGCATAGCGGCTTTACCGATTTCCTGACGAAGCCCATTTCGTCAAAAGTACTGTTGGGAAAACTGGAATCCTTAAAAAAGATTTAAGAAACATCTTATACCGGATTTATGTTGTACTTTTGCAACTTCTAATTTAATGTATGTATCTGCATGACTGCAAAGAACGACGATTATTTTCATTTGGGCCTGACTGATCAAGAAGTTCTCCAAAACCGGGAGAAATATGGTGCCAACCTACTGACGCCTCCTAAGCGTCCTTCGCTCCTGAAGCTTTATTTGGAAAAATTTGAAGATCCTGTTGTACGTGTGCTGCTTATTGCAGCTGTATTCTCTCTTATCATTTCCGTTATCGAGAATGAGTATGCCGAAACGATCGGTATTATAGCCGCTATCCTGTTGGCAACCGGTATCGGTTTCTATTTCGAATACGATGCCAATAAGAAATTCGATTTACTGAATGCCGTTAATGAAGAGACTTTAGTAAAGGTGATTCGTAACGGGCGTATTCAGGAGATTCCGCGTAAAGATGTGGTAGTAGGTGACATTGTGGTATTGGAGACCGGTGAAGAGATTCCCGCAGATGGCGAACTGATAGAAGCTATTTCTTTGCAGGTGAACGAATCGAACCTGACCGGGGAACCGGTGATTAATAAAACAATAATTGAAGCCGATTTTGATGAAGAAGCTACGTATGCTTCCAATCTGGTGATGCGTGGTACAACTGTGGTCGATGGTCATGGATCGATGAAGGTACTTCGTGTGGGAGATGCTACGGAGATTGGGAAAGTGGCACGTCAGAGTACGGAACAAACTACGGAGCCTACACCATTGAATATCCAGCTGACCAAATTGGCCAACCTGATCGGTAAGATCGGTTTTACCGTAGCCGGACTTGCTTTCCTTATTTTCTTTATAAAAGACGTTGTACTGTATTTCGATTTTGGGACTCTGAACGGTTGGCATGACTGGTTGCCGGTGTTGGAGCGTACATTGAAATATTTCATGATGGCGGTTACCCTGATCGTGGTTGCCGTTCCCGAGGGATTGCCTATGAGTGTGACACTCAGCCTGGCACTGAATATGCGCCGTATGCTTGCCACTAACAATTTGGTGCGTAAGATGCACGCTTGCGAAACAATGGGGGCGATTACCGTGATTTGTACAGACAAGACCGGTACGTTGACACAAAATCTGATGCAGGTGCACGAGCCCAATTTCTATGGTTTGAAAGATGGTGGGAAACTGGCAGATGACGATATCAGCAGACTGATTGCGGAAGGGATTAGTGCTAACTCCACTGCTTTTCTTGAAGAAACGGGAGAGGGTGAGAAGCCGAAAGGAGTAGGTAATCCTACGGAAGTTGCCTTGTTGCTGTGGCTGAATAGCCAGAAACGTAACTATCTTGAACTCAGAGAAGGAGCACGGGTGCTCGACCAATTGACGTTCTCGACTGAACGTAAGTTTATGGCTACTTTGGTGAAGTCGCCGTTGATAGGCAAAAAGGTATTATATATAAAAGGTGCGCCCGAAATCGTGCTTGGCAAATGTAAGGAGGTGATTCTCGATGGCCGTCGTGTGGATAGTGTGGAATATCGTTCGACTGTCGAAGCACAATTACTGGGTTATCAGAATATGGCTATGCGTACACTTGGTTTTGCATTCCGTTTGGTGGAAGATAACGAACCGGATGACTGTGTGGCACTTGTTTCAGAAAATAACCTTAATTTCCTTGGAGTCGTTGCTATTTCCGATCCTATACGTCCCGATGTGCCTGCGGCAGTAGCTAAATGCCAGTCGGCAGGTATCGGTATCAAGATTGTGACCGGGGATACTCCGGGCACCGCAACTGAGATTGCGCGTCAGATCGGGCTGTGGAAACCGGAAGATACGGAACACAATCGCATTACCGGAGTTGCTTTTGCCGAATTGAGTGATGAAGAAGCATTGGATAGAGTGATGGACTTGAAAATTATGTCGCGTGCCCGTCCTACCGACAAACAGCGTCTGGTACAATTGCTGCAGCAGAAAGGAGCCGTTGTGGCTGTGACCGGAGACGGAACGAACGATGCGCCGGCGCTCAATCATGCACAGGTAGGGCTTTCGATGGGTACCGGAACTTCAGTTGCCAAAGAGGCCAGTGACATCACTTTGCTGGACGACTCTTTCAACAGTATCGGGACTGCTGTGATGTGGGGGCGGTCACTTTATAAGAATATCCAGCGTTTCATCGTATTTCAGCTGACCATTAACTTTGTGGCACTTCTCATCGTATTGCTCGGTTCTATTGTGGGAACAGAACTACCGTTGACTGTGACCCAAATGTTATGGGTAAATCTCATCATGGATACATTTGCCGCTTTAGCTTTGGCTTCTATTCCGCCAAGTGAGAGTGTTATGAACGATAAACCGCGTCGCAGTACTGATTTTATTATTAGTAAAGCGATGCAACATAATATATTCGGTGTCGGTACACTCTTTCTGGTAGTACTGATGGCGATGATATACTACTTTACAAATGCCGACGGTGGAATGACGGTACAGCGGTTGACCATTTTTTTCACCTTCTTTGTAATGCTTCAGTTTTGGAATCTGTTCAACGCCCGTGTGTTTGGCACTACCGATTCAGCATTCAAGGGTCTTACGAAGTCGTACGGAATGGAATTGATTGTACTGGCCATCCTGGGTGGGCAGTTTCTTATAGTGCAGTTCGGTGGAGCTGTATTCCGTACAGAACCGCTCGACTGGCAAACATGGCTTATCATCATCGGTTCTTCTTCTCTCGTCTTGTGGATTGGAGAATTGATTCGCTTGGTTAAACGTTTAACTCAGAAATGAAAATGAAAGCTATTTATCACAGTGGACGCAAAGAAAGTGTCTTTTATGAACAGGATATAAAAACTCCGTTTCCTTTGCGTGCTCTGTCGTGTATAAGCTTTCAAAAACAGAATAGAGATGAAAAGAAAAGGAATTAAAAACCTTATTTTTGATTTTGGTGGTGTATTGATTAATCTCGACCGTCAGCGTTGTATAGAAAACTTCCGGAAGTTGGGATTAGAGAAGGTGGACGAATTGTTAGGCATGTATTCTCAGCAGGGAATCTTTATGCAACATGAGAAAGGGTTGATCTCGTCAGCCCAGTTTCGTGATAGTATCCGCGGGCAGATAACTCAGGAGGTGACGGATGAGCAAATTGATGCTGCTTGGAATAGTTTCTTGGTGGATATCCCACGTTTTAAGCTTGATATGTTATTGAAACTCCGCGAGAAATATGTGGTCTATTTGCTGAGCAATACCAACGAGATACATTGGAAGTGGGCATGTGAGCATGCGTTTCCGTATCGGGGCTTCCGTGTAGAAGACTATTTTGAAAAGATGTACCTCTCGTATGAAATGAAAATGGTAAAGCCCGCTGAAGAGATTTTCCGGGGAGTGCTTGATGATGCAAACCTCGATCCGCGCGAAACTTTTTTCATAGATGACTCCGAAGCCAACTGCCAGGGCGCCCAGGCATTGGGCATCTCTACCTATACAGTGAAACCCGGTGAAGACTGGAGGCCGCTTTTTGCCGAGAATTAAAATAAATAGGAGAAACAGTATGCAGATAATCCGTAATATACCGGGAGTTCTACCCGAACCATGTGTTGCCACCATCGGTTTCTTCGATGGAGTACATATGGGGCATCGCTTTCTGATAGAACAAGTCAGAGAGTTGGCTGCGGCTCGTGGATTGCGTTCTGCACTGATTACTTTTCCCATTCATCCTCGTAAGGTGATGAATGCAGACTATCGTCCGGAGTTATTGACCACTTCGGAAGAGAAACTGGCGCTGCTTGAAGGAACGGGCGTGGATTATTGCTTTATGCTTGATTTTACACGTGAAGTATCACATCTGACTGCCCATGAATTTATGTCCGATATCCTGAGAGACCGTTATCGGGTGCAGACACTTGTCATCGGATATGACCACCGCTTCGGACACAATCGTAGTGAAGGCTTTGAGGATTATTGCCGTTATGGCTCTGAAATGGGAATAGAGGTGATTCGTGCTCGTGCCTGTGTGTGTGATGATCTCCATATAAGCTCTTCTGTCATTCGTAAGATGTTGCATCAGGGCGAAGTAGATCGGGCTGCACGTTGTCTGGGTTACGACTATTTTCTGGATGGTACGGTGGTGAGCGGTTATCAGGTAGGAAGGAAAATCGGATTCCCTACGGCCAATCTCAGTGTAGACGATTCTGATAAGTTGGTTCCTGCCGATGGTGTCTATGCAGTTCATGTCACGTTCGACGGGCATACTTATAATGGTATGCTCAATATCGGTACTCGTCCCACGATAGGGAATGGTCCCGAACGTTCGATAGAAGTGAATATCCTCCATTTTCATTCCGATATTTACGATAAATTTATCCGGCTCTCTTTTGTAAAATATCTCCGTCCGGAGCTGAAGTTCGATGGGATTGAAGGATTGATAGCGCAGCTTCATCAGGATGCAGCCGATGTGGAAGCGCTTTTGGGGAAAATACAAAATGTCAATTGACATTTTGTGTTTTTTGTTTGCCACTGAGTGAGTTATATTCGGCCCGTTATCTTCCGGCTCTTAAATAGGAGCTTATTTTGTGAATTCGGCTTTTCAGATAGTCATCCTGATTGCGGATAATACATGTCTCTTGTTCTGTTTTGAGCCTGTTCTGTGTTCTTTAATTTGCAGAATATTCTGTTTTAAGGTGCAAATCGTTATTCTCTCCCTGATCATTCTATGCGTGCTGAAAAATGATTGCAGGCATGTAAATGTCCTCTTTTGTCTCTCTTCCGGCTTCATGCAGGTGAAGTTTTGAACTAATGAAGCTTTTGTTTTAACCCAATGATGTCTTTCTTTTAATGGTATGTGACCTCTCTTCTAAAGATATCATGCATATTTATTGGAAATCTTCGGTCGATGTTGCATCTTATTGCATGTTATATGCGTCTTGTATGCATTTTCTTCTTCCTGTTTGATGATTTGTGTTTTAGTGCGTGTCAGTAGATTAGGATGAATAGTGTCAGAGTGACGTCTAAAGGTGTAATACGCTATCAAATGGATATACTCTCCCTGACGCTGGTTCTTTGAGGCTTCTTTATATCAGCGTTTATCCTCTACAAATATCGAAAAACATTCTATATTTATTGTTTATCGATAAATAATTATCGAATTACTTGTTTAGGTGAAAATTAATATGAATCTTTGCATATCGAAAAACGATAAATTATTATTGAATAACATAACGAATCTTCAAAGTAAGTTTTATGAGAAAGTCATTGATGAGCATTACGATGTTGGTAGTATCCATCTCCATGTTAGCTTTGTTTGTATGTAGTTCAGTTTTGCATGGTCACCATACAAATAGCTCTTCTACCGAAGCGGTAGTCAATTAAAACCGTTATCTTTGTACATATTTAAAACAAAAGACTGAATGAAAACGGCGATCAAATTAATTCTGATTTATCTGGGAATCCAGCTTATTTGCGGTGGGCTGATCGGTATTCCTTTTACTATCATTGCCCGTATGAATGGTGGGAGCGTAGAGGCCACCCGGGTTTCGGAGTTGACATTGGCTCCTTCGATGCTGCTTTCCATGGCAGTGATGTTTTTTTATTTATGGAAAGCACACTATATACCCAAAGACAAGACAAGTTGGTCATTCATTTCATTTCCATTTCTGATCATAACGTTTCTGATAGGCTTGTCGATGACTGTCCTGATGGATCTGTTGACTGCCGTCTTATCTTGGGTACCTGATATTCTGGAACAGCAGTTCGACGCTCTCCAGTCCGGTTGGTTAGGCATTGTGGCCATTACTTTGTTGGGGCCGATTCTTGAGGAACTTCTGTTCCGTGGTGGTGCCACTAAGGCATTGCTTGAACGCTATTCTCCCCGGAAAGCCATCTTCCTTTCGGCACTGCTTTTCGGAGTATTTCATTTGAATCCGGCTCAGATAGTTGCAGCCTTCTTTGGAGGCCTTTTGCTGGCATGGGTTTATTATCGGACACGAAGTCTGATTCCTTGTATCCTGATACACATTGTGAACAACAGTATTTCTGTCATGCTGAGTCTGACCTATCCCGATGCAGATACAATCAGGGATGTGACGGGTACGACTCCCTATTATCTATTGATAGCAGTGGCGGCTATGGTGTTCGTAGGCTGTTTTCTTCGGATAAAGCAGGTTACGGTTCCGGGAACGTGGCGGAAAGATGAATGAAAATAAACGATAAAGATTGAATAATAAGTCATAATATGAAAAGAAGATTGAACATACTATGTTTACTGGTTTTTCTGGTATTCTGTTATTCGGTGTTTAATATGGGGCGTGATTTCGGTCATGGCTTTTCCGAAGGGATGAAGATAAGTCATTCCGGTAATCAAAGTGTAGAGCAGGCTATCAACTTTCGGATTGCCACACTGATGCCCAAGGATTTTTCGTCCTTTAAAGATTCTGTCTATAATGAAAAGACCGGCTCTTATGTCCCCGTTGCCTATACACAGATGGTTACGAATGTAAAAGTCGACAGGAGTACCTGGATGATGGTTGCCCAGGTGATTTCCGGGCTTCTGGCTGTTTTTGCCATCATTGCGTCAACAGTGCTTTTTATTCAGCTGATTGTAGCTATCAATAAATCGGATATTTTTAATTGGAAGAATGTCCGTCGGTTGCGATGGTTGGGAGTCGCCTTGTTGCTGAACTTTATTAGTGAGGCAGTGCCGGCCCTGATGAATGATTATGAGTTGTCTTCAGTCTTCTCGTTGTCCGGATATTCTATGGAGACAAGCATAGATTCTGTGATGCTGGTCATTCTGGGACTGGTTTCACTAATTGTAGGCGAGGTATTCGCCATCGGGTTGAAGATGAAAGAAGAACAAGATCTTACTATCTGAATCCGAATATTGAAAAATTAATAGAATTATGGCTATAATAGTAAACCTTGACATAATGATGGCCCGAAGAAAAATATCTTTGGGGGAGTTGGCAGAGAAGATTGACATTACGCCTGCCAACCTTTCTATCCTGAAAACGGGAAAGGCCAAAGCGATTCGTTTCTCTACCCTTGAGGCGATCTGTAGAGTGCTAGATTGCCAGCCGGGGGATATTCTGGAGTATCAGGTGGATGAAGAAGATGGAGGTACGTCATAATTCACCACAGATTACGCAGATATTAACACAGGATGATTTTAATCTGCTGATAACCAGTAATATCTATCTGTGTAAATCGGTGTGATCTGTGGTGAATACGAGTCCTGACACATCTTTATCTGGAGATTTAGCCTTTGGCCTCTTTGGCTTTGAATGCGAGTGCATACATCCGCATTTGTTTCACCATCGACAACAATCCGTTGCTACGAGTGGGGGATAGGTGGTCCTTCAGACCGATTTTGTCAATAAAGTAGAGTTCCGAATTAAGAATCTCGTCGGGTGTATGTCCCGATACGACTTTAATCAACAGTGCTATGATGCCTTTCACGATCAGTGCATCGCTTTCTGCTTTAAAGATAATTTTCCCGTCTACTTCGTCTGCCTGAAGCCATACACGGCTTTGGCAACCTTCAATCAGATTCTGTTCCGTTTTATATTTCTCGTCGAGCGGTTCCTGCTCGTTTCCTAAGTCGATAAGTAACTGGTAGCGATCCATCCAGTCATCAAAGTCGCTGAATTCAGCAACGACTTCGTCTTGTAATTCGTTGATTGACATGATAAATAATTATTTCTCGTTATAAATAACTTCCAGTACCGTTTGTCCCACAGCTTTGAGTGTAGAGCGGTCGATGGCATCCATATTGTCATTCACGGTGTGCCAGGTCGGTCCGAAGCTGGACAGTTCACAATTTTCGTCGTTTGGAATGATGTCGATAGTCGGGATACCTGCCAGGCGATTGATAAACAGATGATCGTCAGTGATCTGACCGCCTACTTCGTTAATAAAGTAACGTCCGTATCCGGCGTCGTTAGCCTTTTTCCATACCTTCTTGTTGATACCTTTGGCATATTTCTCGGAATATACTTCTTTAAAGAAAGTAGCATCTTTGCCGCCCACCATATCGAGTAAAATTCCGAAGCGGGCATTATAGCCATCTACGTGCGGGGTTCGTGCCCAATATTGTGCGCCGAGACACCACTGGTCTTCCCGATGTTCGCCTGTATAAAACTGAGGTGCTCCGTAATCTTCCGCATCCAGAAAGATGATGTCGATTCCCAGTTCCGGTTGCTGTTGGTTGATCTGGCGGGCAATTTCGAGTAATACACCCACTCCGCTTGCTCCATCATTGGCGCCCAGTATCGGTGTGTGATGATTCTTTTCATTCGGATCATTGTCGGCCCATGGACGGGTATCCCAATGCGCAAAGAGTGCGATGCGTTTTTTGCTTTCGGGCTTAAAAGATCCTATGATGTTGCGTGCTTTCAGCAGTGTACCGTCGTATGCGGGTAATTCAGCGTTTTGGCTGATCACTTTGGCTCCATGTTCGGCCAGTTTGGCGGCCAGGTAGTCTCCACAGGCAACATGACCTTTAGAATTTGGTGTGCGCGGTCCGAAGTCGACTTGCGCCTGTATGTACTTGTAAGCACTGTCTGCGTCAAATTGGGGCACTTGGACAATTACCTTTTTCTCGGTGATGTCGGTCGAAGTGGTCTTGCTGCCGTTTGTTCCGCAGGAGAAAGCAGAAAACAGGATGAAAGCTGACAGTATGAACATAGAGTTTCTTTTCATAATTATGCTTTTGGAGTTTAAAGCCTCAAAATTAATGATTTTCACTGTAGGGTGAGTCAGATAGGAGGGTTTATTAACAATTCCACTCCTTTCTTTCCGGATACGAACTCCACTTCCGCACCGTTGATTAGTGGTAGGTTCTCTGTCACATGTCCCACCGGAAAGTCATAACATATGGGGAAGTCATACTCCTTCACCAAGGCATCCAGTGTGCTGTAAAGGTCCTTTTTCAGTGAATAGTCTTCTTTGTATTCGGTAAATTGTCCAATGATAAGTCCGGATAACTTTTCAAGTACGCCTCCCAATTTCAGGTTATACATCATGCGTTCGATGGCATAAGGACGTTCGCCCACATCCTCGATGAAGAGGATCGTACCTTCGGGAGGAATATCGTATGGTGTTCCGCGGAGACCGTGGAACACAGCCATGTTGCCGCCTCGCAGGATGCCTTTGGCCTGTCCCAGATGATTCAACTTATGGCGGTGGCATTTATATCCGGGCAGTTTACCGAAAAGAATGTCGCGGAGATATAATGAACATGGATCCTCCTCTCCTGTTACAGCGAGATGGCGTGCCATGGGAGCATGGAGTGAGGCAAAACCATTGTATTGAAATAAGTTATGGAGCGCAGTGATGTCACTAAACCCGATCAGCCATTTCGGGTGGTTACGAAAGCGTGTGAAGTCCAGCTTATCCAGCAAGTGAACCGCTCCGTAACCACCACGGCTGCACAAGATGGCCTTAATTTCTTCATCGTCCATGGCTGCCTGAAAATCTTTGAGGCGCTGATGGGTGGCACCGGCATACGAGCCCCATGAACTTCGGACATGATCTCCCATGACAGGAGTAAGTCCCCAGGAGCTGAGACGCGTCTTGGCACCTTTCAGGAATATACTGTCTATTTTGCTTGAAGGCGATACGATGGCTACTTTATCGCCTTCGTGCAGAAATGGGGGAAATTGTAAGTTCATTTAATAAAGTGATTTAATAAGCTGATATCTGATTTGTCTTTAACGCTTGTAGGGTAAAAAGGTTCTATTTCTCTTTCTGATAGAATCTTACCCAATCTACATACATCTCCACCGGAAGTTCTTTCGGGTCTACAGCCCCTACCCACGAGCCACCCAACTGCATGTCGATCAGTAGATAGAAAGGCTGGTCGAAAGGAAACTGCCCTTCTTTGTCTGTTTCGATGCGGGGATAGGTGAAAGTATGTGTGTCATTGATATAGAATGCAATGCTGTCCGGATACATTTCTACTGAATATACATTGTAGTCGTCGGGATTGATCGCACCTACGGAGTGTGATAACGGATTGTCTTTGATACCCAGATTGTACGTATAATTGGTATGTATAGTCTGATAAGCGATTGTATCGTGATTCAGACGTTCCATGATATCGATTTCTCCACCCATCGGCCAGGGAGCATCTATCGGGAGCATCCAGATGGCTGGCCACTCACCACGTGCACCGTTCAGTTTGGCGCGTATTTCGAGGCGTCCGTTGCTGAATGCTTTTTTCCCTTTGGTGTAGATTCCTCCGGTCAGATAGGGTGCTGTATCATTGGGCTGGCTGTAATTGATGATGCCTCGCAGCACCATATTGCCGTCACGCATGTCGAAACAGGAATCGAAGTCGGTCATATAGTTATTCCAGTCTGATTTGCCACGTGGTATTTTACTCCAGACCTGTGGATCAAAACCTGTTTTCTGGTCGAAATTATCTTCCCAAACCAATTTCCACTGGTCGGATGAATGACGTTGGCACGATGAAAAGCCTGAACTGATACACAACAGGCAGAAAAGAGCGAGAAATGTTTTTGTTTTCATGGTTCTGTTTGATTATAGGAGTTTAACAGGACACAAATTTACATTAAAAAACGAAATTACCTGCATCCGTAGAAATGAAAGCGTTGTATTATATCAAAATGTTACTCGGTTTGTCTATTTTTTCAGTATTCCATGATGTACTTCTCGATCCTTTTTCTGATATTTGCTAAAAATCTAACGTTATGGAACCTATTAGAAACTTTGACCAACTGACAGCCCATCTCAAAACCTTAAACCGACGGAAACGGATTGCCGTTGTCTGTGCCAACGATCCGAATACAGAATATGCCATTGCCCGTGCACTCGACGAAGAGATTGCGGAATTCCTGATGATTGGTGACTCGGCCATCCTGCAAAAGTATCCCAGTCTGCAGAAGTACCCGGAATATGTGAAGACCCTCCACATTGAAGATCCCGATGAGGCAGCGCGTGAAGCTGTTCGTATTGTTCGGGAAGGGGGAGCCGATATTCTGATGAAAGGTATTATCAATACTGACAATTTGCTTCATGCCATTCTCGACAAGGAGAAAGGCTTGCTGCCTAAGGGGAAGATTCTGACTCATTTGGCCGTAATGCAGATTCCGACATATGATAAATTATTGTTCTTCTCAGATGCCGCTGTTATTCCTCGTCCCACTTTGCAACAACGCATTGAGATGATATGGTATGCCATCTGTACTTGCCGGCGGTTTGGGATAGAACAACCCCGTATCTCTTTGATCCATTGTACGGAGAAGGTAAGTGCCAAGTTTCCCCATTCGCTCGATTATGTTAATATTGTGGAGTTGGCCGAAGCCGGAGAGTTTGGTAATGTGATTATCGATGGTCCGTTGGATGTACGCACCTCTTGCGAGCAGGCCAGCGGGGATATTAAAGGAATTGTATCGCCCATCAACGGACAGGCCGATGTATTGATATTCCCCAATATCGAGTCGGGCAATGCTTTCTATAAATCTGTTTCGTTGTTTGCCAAAGCCGATATGGCAGGATTGCTGCAAGGCCCCATTTGCCCGGTGGTGTTACCGTCACGCAGTGATTCCGGACTTTCCAAGTATTATAGTATTGCGATGGCGTGTCTGACAGCTTCTACCCGGTCGGCAGAGAGAGGAAGATGCTCCGAATGATGATCATAATTAAACTAAGAATATGGATAAACTGAATATAAGCTCTACTCCGTCTTCTGTGAAGAATGGACGGGGGGAAAGGCTCCTTGTTATCAATCCCGGTTCCACTTCAACAAAGATCGCTGTTTATGAAAATGAAACTCCTTTGTTGGTACGCAACATCCGCCATACGGTGGAAGAGTTGTCTGCCTTCCCCCGGGTGATCGATCAGTTCGAATTTCGTAAATCGCTTGTTCTCCGAGAGTTGGAGGTAAACGATATTCCTTTCCGGTTCGATGCTGTCATTGGACGCGGAGGCTTGGTGAAGCCTATTCCCGGTGGAGTTTATGAGGTTAACGAAGCCATGAAGCGGGATACCCTTCACGCTATGCGTACACATGCCTGCAATCTGGGAGGTTTGATAGCCGATGAATTGGCCGCAGCTTTACCCGGATGCCGGGCGTTTATTGCAGATCCGGGTGTGGTGGACGAACTGGAAGAGGTTGCCCGTATTACCGGTTCGCCTTTGATGCCGCGTATCACTATCTGGCATGCACTGAATCAGAAAGCTATTGCCCGTCGTTATGCTGCCGAACATGGCACTCGTTATGAAGATCTTGATTTGATCGTCTGCCATTTGGGAGGAGGCATTTCCGTTGCAGTCCATCGTCATGGGCGTGCAGTCGATGCCAATAATGCATTGGATGGCGAAGGGCCTTTCTCACCCGAAAGAGCCGGAACTCTTCCTGCCGGACAACTGATAGACCTTTGTTTCAGCGGGAAATTCACCAAAGATGAATTGAAGAAACGAATTTCGGGTCGTGCCGGGCTTACCGCCCATTTGGGAACTACTGATATTCCTGCCATTATTCAGTCCATTGAGGCAGGTGATGACCATGCCCGGTTGGTGCTCGATGCCATGATCTACAATGTGGCCAAAAGTATCGGTGCTGCCTCTACTGTTTTATGTGGAAAGGTAGACGCCATTCTGCTGACCGGAGGCATTGCCTATTCCGATTATGTAATTTCCCGTTTAAGGGAACGTATCTCTTTCCTTGCTCCCGTTTTCGTGTATCCGGGAGAAGATGAGATGGAGGCTTTGGCATTGAATGCTTTGGGGGCTTTAAGGGGAGAACTTCCGGTACAGGTTTATCAGTAATTTTAGAGCTTGGTTGCATTGCCGCATTGTGCAGGGGTGCACCGGCACCTTGTGCAGAACTGCACAAGATATCGATGCACCCCTGCATAAGGGAAGCGATGCGGTATGATTTATGCTGTCGGGTCGTCCACAATATCTCCGTCGCCCTCGGTTGTATTGCCTATTACGATGGTTTGGCTGATGACATGTGGTGTCTTCAGTTGCCGGTTGCCACTGGTATATTGTGTGGTCAGTCGCAGTTTGTATATTCCGTCTGTCAGGTCTGCCGGTAGGAGTACCAGTACTTCCGAAGGGTTGTTTACTGCTATCATATCCATCGGTAGCTTCGTTTCCGTGCCTTTTTCATCAATCAAGACGATACCTACGGCAGGATCTGTACCAGTTACTTTAATATTCTTTCCTTGCAGACGATAGTTACGTCCCGCAGTTGCACTACCGTCCGTAGCACGGGTGGCGGCGTCTTCACCACCGATAAAATAGGCTGAATCGCCTTTGGCTCCCAGAATTTTCACGCCGGTTCGTGCGATAGCTTCACGTAAATCTTTATCCTGATTGAAGGAAACATAGATAGAATTTCTCTCAGGATTCCATACTCCACCGTCTATTACACCGCGAAACTGGGGAACAGCACGGAATAACCCCGTATTGACAGAGTATCCGTTCAGTACCAATTCCGATACTGTACGCTGAAAAAGATCGACGGCATGCTTTAAAGTCTCTGCCCGCAAGCCGGTATCTTCTTTCTTCATTTCATCCAGTACATCGGATAGTGTCAGGTTTCCGGCGCTTTCCAATACCAGGATTTTGTCTTCTTTGTTGTCGGTGGTTACGGTATTGTCCGCAAGCCAGCCTTTGAGTTCGGTTTTCATGATTTATCTATTTTTTTAAAAGTGAATATTATTGTTTAGTGCCTTTTACGCAACGAACAGTCAGTCCGGCGTTTTTGGCATGGTCCGCTACATCTGCGGTATTATAACGTTTACCAAAATATAGTCTTTTCCCTGTATTATTATTACCTATATCGCTACTCCAGTAGTAGCCATCAGTTCCGGAATCTGTTGTTGGCGAAGTATTACTACCATTTCCGTCTTGCCGACAACCTGCAGCAGGTAAAAAAAGTCCTATGCTGTTATTCATAAACCACATTCCACTATTAGTTAATATTTTGTTTGTGCATCTTGCTAATTTCATAAGTTCATTCTTTGAAGGTGTTCGCCAACCTGTACCGTAATATGCTGTATTCAATTTGGAACATGGATCTGTATTATTAATATTTGTGTTTCCTGTATAGGTACTGTACCATGTGTAATAATAACCTCTATCTGTTGAAGAAGCCCATACATAATTTGTACTTCCGGTACTCTTCAAATTTCCTGTGGCCCATCTCAACTTTGCCAAGTCATTTTTATCACTCGCTGTACATCCATTTTGTGTCAGGTTAATGTCACTTGCCGCCACTTGTATCCCAAGTCCGATCTGTAGTGTTATGGTATAGCTCCGTCCCGGCAGCAACTGGACATTCTGACTCGAGGTGATATTCCGGTTATTTGCGTTGAAGTAATTACTGAGAGTCAGCGTACCGATATGCACCGTGATTGCCCGGGAACCCGAAAAAGGAACTAACCGTATAGTGGCAGTCGAATTATTGGCTATATTGAATGTAGGTGTATTTCCGGTATTGGCACTTACATTATTTGTAGAAGGACCTATCGTCCAGGCGGACGTATTGCCGCCTTGAGAAACGTATACGCCCGTACAGTTGGTAAATGTGTTGCTTACAAACTGCGACAAGGATAGTTTAACCGTCAGCTTGCAGAGTTTTTGCGTGAAACTAACCGACAGGTTGTGGCTGATTGTGCTCACATTCGCTATGTCCCCCGAGTCATAGACCATAAAGTCACTGTTCATATTCGGGATAGTGACGGAAGTACTGTTATAAGTATAGGATGAAGGGATCGTTCCCATCGCTGCCGTACTATTGAACGAGTATCCGATCACACGGACGGTTCCCGTTCTGGTGAGCAGATTTCCTAGCCTGAGTGTGGGAGCGGAAGCCCCGTTCGTCGTAAAATCCGCAGCCGACTGGAACACGTAATTGCTGCCTACTTTACGGAAAGCGATCAACCGGAAATAAATGCCGTTGCCCAATGTAGCGGCACGGGTAGTGACTTGTGGTTCTTCGCGGAGCGTCATCCGTACCGCTGGAGGCCCCTCGTAAGGCACGGCAGCCGGTATGACCCTGCTGGCGGGTGGCTCTTTCACCGGCACCCATTCGTCCACAAGCGTTCTTCCCCCGGTTGTGTCGGGAGTATCAACATGGCTTTCCATATAGC
>ERZ812616.541-NODE-541-length-52506-cov-8.304723_pt1 | contig 52506 bp, 36 predicted proteins | sample MGYA00376249_ERZ812616 | MGnify/ENA primary metagenome ERZ812616 (study PRJEB26924, sample SAMEA4378265) | human gut metagenome | biome: human gut; feature: human-associated habitat; material: faeces | place: China | collected 2013 ...
CCCGCGAGGTGTTTTTTGTGAGCGAAGGTCACAGAAAACCCGAGACATACTGCGCATATTCTCCCAGAATCTTACACTGCTCCATCAATTCTTCATTATGCCCATCATTAATATTTATAGTAACTACCTTTAACTCCAGATCAGGTTCACCTTGCTGGTTTTTATACGCCTCTGACAAACAATTCGTCCACCTGTCCAGCATTTTCCGTCTTCCATTGTAAAACACTATAAAATGCGGTGCTGGTATTTTCAGCAATACCGATGAATACAACGATTCTTTATCCACTAATTTCTGATATTCACTGGATATATAAAGTAAATCCCTCAGCGACATATTCGGATTATACGTTGACTGGTGTTCATACAGGAAAAGATTCGTATCAATAATAAACGCCAGATCATTCTTCATTCCCATATATATCGCACTCATCTGTGTACGCGGTCCCATTGATTGCATTATATAAAGACAACAAATTCTTTCTGTCCGAAAACAGTTTCCGGAACACTGTATCTTTATAAGTACGGTTTACAGTGACTTTTTTGCTTTCTTTTTCTGCCATAAACAATACCTCCTGTTTTCGCAGGAGTAGCAAGAACGTATTGGTCTTTCCTATATTGTCCAGATCTCCTGCTTTTTAATTTAATTGGAATTTAAAAGCATGGATTTCTGAAATGATTTTAGAAAATAAGATGGCAAAATGCCTTGAAATTTTAAGAGAAATATGCTTTGTAGTTATAGTAACATAGAGTCTTACTTGCTTCAAGATATTTTTTTGTATAATTTACAGGTAAAATTTCCAATCAGGTTATGACTAATATCACTCCAGTAACTTTCCCTCTCTGTAAGACCACTCAAGGTAATCCGGATTTTGATAGTATAAATCAGAATTGAAATTCGATATTGCATCACTGATGAAAGAACAAAATATCTTCATCAATTCTTTCACTTCGTCTCCTGATTCTGCACAGTCTTCAATCATAATACTGTAAAGTTTGCCTATTCTGCACTCTGCAATAAAGTCAAGCCATTCATCTGATATCTCAGGAAATTTTAATATTTTCAAGTTATCATTCAAATTATAATCATAATAATTAATTATAGGCTCACCAATACCACGATTTGCCCATCGGATTGCCTGCTGCATATTATTAGAACAATAAAATCCCCACAAAAATCTTTCGTATATTTTGCTTTTCTTATTTCTGGATATTGCACTATTTCTTTACTTGCGTGATATAACTCCATAAATTGTCACCTCATATAAAAAAATGGTTCCACAGCATCATCTTTTTATGATACCATGAAACCATTTTATCGTAAAGTTTTAATCCAAGCTAGTCTAAATCAAAAAATTGACGCTGTTTCAGATTTATGGAAGTCCATGACTCTTTTTTATTTGCAGTTCCATAAATGGATACAGAGCTGCTGACCTTTGCATATATTTTGCAGTTTGCATAGTAATCGTTCTGCGTACCGTTTGTATCTCTCAGATATTGCTCAATATTTTCCACGTTAAAACCATACGCATTGTTATCTGTAAAATGAAAACTTCCATCTGCCCCACGATTGACAACCTGATCTGCTTTTCCATAGATTTTCAATGTGCCTATGGATGCATTCAGATTTGTAACTTTTATATTTTCGCCTCCGACTGTAATCGTTTCTTCTCCATTAGGATTCTCAATATAGAAATCCAGTGTCATTTCCTGATTATCGAGATCACCCTGTGTAAGATCAAGGCTTACCATATTGTAGTCTCTAACATTAACAAAGAAATCCATATTTGTATTTACAACATTTTGTTCTGAAGATGTCCAGCTTTCCTGATCTGTCATGTAATATCTGGTATTCTCAATCTCCGCTGCCGGATTCAGACTTTTAACAAATGTAACTTCAGGTGCTGCTGCTGCTACATTAGCTGCCGCCACAATTGCATTAATAAATAAATTAATTTCTTCCTCATTAGCGTCCGTAATGTCACTATGCCCTGCTCCTGTATAGATTACATTTCCTTTACTGTATAAATAATAATTATTTCTGGCATCATTAGGAGATTTGTCGTAAATTGAATTGCCGTTATTTCCGCCCAGACAGTACCAGACAACGACATCTGTTTCGCCATCGCTTCTGCTGTTTGTATCATAATCCTGTTCCAGAGCCAGCTGATAATACTGTCCATGAGTTACTGCAACACTAATTGTATCTCCTATCACATACGGATATTGTGTAATCGCACCATCATTCACCTTTGTTGCATAATTTACCTTTGTGTCCGCATCGCCACCTAATTTCTTTTCATTAAGCAACGCATTTGTATAAGACTGTGTCTGTGCATAACTGGAAGTACGATTTCCTCCTGTCTGATAAGCAATATCTCCGGCAACTTTCATCAGAGTTTCAAAGCTGACCGCAGAATTATCTTTTGTCAGTTCATTTCCCCTTTTCAGAATATCCCCTATCGTCGGTGAATCCTGCTCTGAAGATATCTTATAATCAGAAGTGATTCCATAGCGATCCATACCTACAACAGATCTGAGAACCTGATTTAATGAAAGTCCCCAGGTTGGATTTCCCATAGTTTTCTGCAGCCATCTGTCATAATATACAATTGCACATTTATCTTCATTTTCTCCATATTGCGTCTGCACAATATTCGGATACATTTCACTGTAATTATAATTAACATATGATGTCGTATCATGTGCAAAAATAACACTCTTTCCTGAACGTATAAAGTCTAAAATAGCATCTACCTGACCATACTTATTCGGAATATCCTGATATGTATCTGCAAATCCCAGAATTAACATTTGATAATTATTCAATGTGTTCTCTTTCCACTTTTTTGTATCATCCTTACTCTCAAAAGCCACAAGTGAATCAATTGTCTGAGTATCTACTTGTATATCAAAATCCAAATCAAATGATTGTCCACTGAGTGTTTGCATTTTATTCTTAAAAGGAGTACTAGTTGCAAGATTCCATGTTAACTTTTTGTTAGGTAATAACTGAAGTACACGGATTGTCTGTTTTTCTACAGTCGTACGTTTCTGCTTTGCGTATCCGGTTTCTGATGTATGGATATATGAATTCCGGTTACTGGAAATCTGAAGTTTCCAGGTAATCAATTTATAGTAATCTTCCGGAATCTTTCTGGTCAGAGTATATGTTTTTCCTGCTTCCAGTTCATAGTGGGTATCACCATTTTCGGAATCTTTCTGTGTCAGAACATTGTTATCTGCATCTCTTATTTCTATATACTTGTCCTGTGCTTCTTTTGAAGACATATTTCCATCAAAATTCAAATCCAAGTACAAATCGCAGTCATAAGTTGTAACTGCCGGAAGCGCATCAGAATCATTCTCAATTGAAAACACAAATTTCAATTCGCCTGAAATGTTACCATATTCATCTGAGCTGACTGAATTATCATTTGCTCTTTGTGGTTCTTTTGGTTTCTCTGTAAATTTAATTACCGGTTTTGCCAGATTCGCAAAAAATGTAATATCTTTTGTATGGTTGTCCAATTCTGATTTTACAAAAACATTGTTACTGCTTTTTATAGCCGCATTCATAAACTCATAATAGTATGATGCACTATCAACTTCTGCTGTATTTATACTTCTGTCACTGTTTACAAGTCCGGAAGCCAGAATAACCGGATACCCACTCTTTACAAAGTCAAGCAGTTTCTCACACTGCTGCTTTGTTATATCATTACCGGAACCTCGGAAATATCCACCGCATTTCTCATTAAAAGTACTGACTGGTGCAAACCTCTTTGTATAAGTACCACTGCCAGAATAACTATCGTCATATTCATTATCCAGCTGACCTAATAGTTTGTAAAGATTTGAATTTCCAATTTCCTCAACCCAAATTCCACCGTTGCTCTTTTCCTGTTCTTCCTTAGTTATAACATGACCACCGCTGGCAGCTACAACAGCGCCTACATGGCTGTAACGAAGACTATCTGAACCGGTAAGAAATTTCTCGCTTGAATTCTTTATCTTTGTATCACTGATATAAATCATATCATATTTAGTTGCAAAATCATCAATATGTCCCACAAATCCCGCTGCAGTCATGGACGTTATTGTAATATTGGTTGTCAGATCATGCATATAAAATACCTTAATTTCCGCACAACTGGCAAATTTATTTGCATTCCATGTAGAGGGCAGTGTATTGCAAAAATACACAGTAATTGTTTTTACATCAGACACAGTCTTTCCAAATATAACATTTACAGTTCTTTTATAATCCGAATCTGTAAGACCGGTAGTTACATTAATCGTATCTAGCGATTTTCCATTTTCATCACTGAGCACTACTACCCCTTTTGTCAATACACCATTGGAAGAATTGTCCTGTCTGGGCTGGTATGTAAATCCATTTATTGTTGACGGATTTTTTAGTGTGATAGTTATATAATGACCTGTATAGCCATTATTCGTTTCACTATTTCCATTGCTGTTCTCTTCGCCATCCCACGGAGAATGCCAGATTGTAGATGAATCATTATCTTTCATTTTATCCGCAGTTTGTGAAGTTTTTGTATTTACCGTATTATCTGCATTCTTATTCAGATGTGAATGACAGGCCGAAATGTCTTCCATTTCCGGATAATCAACTTCCGTTGTATAATAAGCTCTTAATTTAGAACAGGTTGCAAACTGGTCTTCATCACTTGAATCATTTGCCAAAGTGTGCGTAAAATATACTCTGATTTTCTTTACACCGGATATGGTTTTTCCAAAATCCAGATCTACAGTTCTTCTATAATCCGTCTTTGTTAAACCGGTGCTTACATTTATTTCTATTACTTTTCCATCCTCATCCTTAAGTAAATTTCCATCCTTATCTTCAAATTCTACTGTGCCTGAAGATAATGCACCATTCACTGCACCATTCGATGTCTCTTGTCTTGCTGCATAAGTCAATCCACTCACATCCGATACTTTTTGTAAAGTGAGTTCTATATAATGGCCTTTTCCATTTTCATGCGCTTTTCCATTCCAGATTCCCTGAACTTTAGCATCAGCAGGACGATACTTGTCTTTCCAAGGCGTATGCCAGATTGTACTTGAATCATCATCTAATACATTTTCCGGCTTCTGGTTATCTTCCTTATCAGGACCACTTTGCCAACAGCAAGAATCCGCTTTTGTAATTTTTACATTCTTCTTCTCTGACGTTTCCCCGTTTTCCCCCAACCAGTTATAAATATCCTGGTATGTTACCTGCTCGCAATTTTTATCAGGAGTAATTTCCAATACATTAATATTCTTTTTATAAGTTATTGTTCTTTTCAGTTTCGTATTGATAATATACTCAATTGCGCGCGCCTGAGAAATTTCCGTTGTCAGTAATTGTATTTCTGTTCCATCTGTAACTTCTGTGCTTCCAAGTTTACGGTACTGGTTTTCGCTTTCTATATATTCCAGTATCTCTTCAAAGCCCTCTATTTCAGCGTTACCATCTGTAATATCTGAATTCGAATTAAAATTGTAATTAAAATTTAAATTCAGCAAATCACCTGTATGCCCTGATTCACGGGTATTTTCGAAAAAGTAAATATAATCATTTACATAATGATTATCTGTATCATTTTTTGCAAACCCCGGATATTTCTCTGAAAATTCTGCATCAGATGCTGCTTTATCTGCATTCACTATACACGGAACAGCAGAAGCTTTCACGACATCTGCTGCATCTGCACTTAATGTACCGTTAAGATAAATCAGATCATATTCAGAAAGAACACTATTTTCAGAGGTACTGTCCTGTGTGTCTCCAGCCGAAAATGCATCTGTATCGTCTGTAAATTCAGCTTCAGGTGCAGTTACATCTGCTTCTGTTTCTACACCATTATTTGTACTGTCTGCACTTCCATCCTGAAATTCCTGTAGCTGATTCTCCTGATCTGTATTGCCTGCTCCGTTCTGATTTTTTTCTGTTGTTTCATCTGCCGTATCTACTGATACTTCTGTATCTGTATTATCTTCGGCATCTGTACCATTTTCTGTGTCCGTATTATTATCGCTGAGCTCTTTCTCTATCGATACAAGTTCAACTCCGGCTTCACTGACCATAGATTCGACTTCTGATGTCTGAACGTCCGTACCATCTGTTAACTCCTGACTTTCACTGTCATTTTCACCAGAAGATACTTCTGCTGCATTATCCGTAACAGCATTATCTGTAAACTGAGTGTCTGTTTCCAAATCTGTTATATCATCTGCTGTTGTCTGATTTCCAAATTTTTCCTCAAATTCATCCTTTGTTAATGTTGTTACTTCGATATTAAAATTCTTGAAATCATCAGCCGTCTCTTCATTATCCGGATCAAGATGAAATACATACTTCTTAAACCAGTCATTATTCTTATAACCGCCCATATAATACATACGATCAATCTCAACTTTATAGTTTTTCGTTCCATTTCCGGTTCCGGGAACAAAATCGTAGTCTCCTATTCCGGGTGTCAGCTTGTATTCTGCGTCTGAAATGTAATAGGTTGCCTTATTGCTGTCATCTACAGGCAGATATGTGGATTCACCCTGAGGATGAGTGGTATAATACCACCCATAATATTTATAGTTCTCAGGATCTTTCGTATCAGCATTATCATCGCTCATTTTACAGCAGAAATATATTGCAGATACTCTATAGTAATAGTTATAAGAAATTTTGTCAGATATGCTATGAGCAATCACCTCTGAATAAGAAACCGGCTGTTTTCCTGTGATAATAGTCAACGGTGATTTTACCATGTCATTTCCTGACTGCTGCCAGTAATAATACTGTCCGTCTTCTATCGTAATTGTCTTATCTTCAGGTATATATGTTTTATTATTATTCTCAGCATCCTGTTTCTTTTTTTCATTCTCCTCAGCTTCAGCTGTCGCAGCCTTTAAGTCTGTAACAATTGCATAACTGTAGTATGGATATTCATCAATTGTTGTGCCTAAATATATATAGGGATCTGCTGCCGTTCCTACTGCCCCATCTTTAGATGTTTCTTTCAGAGTTTTCGGCGTTGTTGTTTCTTCCTGTGTTCCATCATCAAGAGCTGCATCTGTATTGTTTTCCTGATCTACCGACGGCTGTTCTTCAACGGAAACCTCATCCGGCTCTGATGTTGCGGTATTATCTTCTGTACTGTCTGAAATCTGCTGTGAATCAGAAAATATATCACCTGCATCCATATTTGCCGTGTCTGCGCTTCCATCATTGCTAAAGCCGGATGCATCGCTGAAATCATTTCCAGAATCTGTTGTATCCTGTGCGACAACTCCACCAGTATCAAACTCGTTCTCTCCCTCACTGAACTGCTCTTCCTCTCTTAATGGTGATATCGTGATCAGTGGAACAGCATCTGTGGACAGTTCTGGATTTTCTCCCGGAAATGAAGTCAGATTCTCCGCAAGGTCTGTTGTCAAATTAGAATACACATTCTCATAATAACCATATCTGTTCTTTGAATAATCATACTCTTTAAGAAGCTCTGACTGTCCCTCTGCTGTACTCAGCATTTGGTTCAAAGTTGCATTGTCGATTTTGTCAAATTCTATGTAATATGGAGCATTTGCGCCATCCCCCTCTGAATAGAAGAAATTTTGAATATTCTCCTGAAATTTCTCGGCATCATTAGATTTATCGTCTGCATCCTGACGGATTGGATAATAGGTCTGCTCCTGCTTTGTATAGTTTCCGGTGCCATTTGTATTCTGCTGGTACTGTCCCTGAGCATCCACTTTCTCTGTTCTGGTGCTTCCGTCAGAATTCTTAAATTTCACTTCTTTCCAGTTTCCAGGATTCGTAAAATACTGTTCCTGATAATCTGAAAAAGAAAGTGGACCATCATCTGCGGCTTCGTAGGAAATATCTTTTATTCCTGTTGGAACTGCAGTTCCATTTTCATCCGTTTTTTTATTTTCGGCAAATTCTTTTCTTGTCTGAGTATCAGTAAGTTTACTCAGACCATCGTCAAGAGAAGTGAATGAATTTCCATCTTTATCCTTATATAATTTTATGTATGGTTCCTGACCGGATATGTAATAACCAATTTCTGCTTCGGAATAGTTATCTACGATTTCCAGGATTCGAAATGGAGTGGCATCAGATGATGCGTTCTTGACTATTTCTTCTATGCCGGGCATCATTTCAGCAGAGGCCTGTACGGAGACGCTGGTCTGAAGCAGTGCTCCAACACCAAGCACTCCTGCTACGGTTACCGCGATGCCGGATATTAGTAATTTTTTATGTTTGAGTCTCATGCGGTTTTTTCCTCCTTATTATATTACTATGATTTTAATCCCATTTCTGCCAGAATGTAGTATTACTAAGGCTCCCCAAATCCCACAGTTTAATACTATCATCTAAATTCCAATAATACTTTGTCTGCCATGCTTTAAAAGCTAAAGTAGAGTTCTGAAACAAGTACCATCCGTTATCATATCTATAATACATAATATTTTTATTATTCGCTGGAATTCTCTTCATGAACCATTTTCCCATCGAAGATCCAGCAAATCCACTAATTATTCCAAGTCCTGGTTTTTTGGATATACTTAACCTTAATTCACATCTAGCACCTTCAACATCATAAAATACATACGTATATTGATCGCCATTTTTATTATCATCTGAAATTAATGTTGCCATCTTTTTAATTGTCTCTACATCTCTAGGAACATAAACAAATGGTCTATTTGACGAATCATAAACATTATTCTGCACAGGATATATGTAAAAATTATATAATACACTGTCAGTATCTACCGAAATCAGAATATACTTATAATTTGCAAAATCACTTGCATCAGAATTCATTGTAATTGATACATCTGTATTTCCTGTTTCAGACATTGTCAATGTCGGTATTGAACTTTTGCTACAAGAAACAGTTGTTCCCGAAGATGTCGTATAACTTGTCGTAATCTCATTAATCTGTAAATTATCATTATTAAATTCTAGCGGTTGAACCTGTCCTGCTGCACAACTATAAGTTTTTACAATGGTTTTTTTATTGTTAATACTGATTTTGGTTGAAGCAGTACATACTGTTTTTCCTGACTCTTTATCTTTTGCTGCCGCTGTAACCGTAACTTCTTTTGCTTTATCAAGATTTTTCTTTATACTTAATAATGTAGGATTTCCTTTATCAGCAATTTCATATGAATCATCTTCGGGACTTACAGACCACTCTATATCATAATTCTCTGTAACATTTATGTCATTTTCTCCATCATATACTTCTGCTGTTATCTGTTCAGGATTCATTCCAAAATACAGAGAATCATTTCTATGTTTTAAAAACATCGTAAGTGGTGTCACAGTAATATCAATAGATGCCGTTCCCGTATCCCCGTTTGTTGCTGTATAATTTGCAGTTACCGTAGTAGTGACAGTAGACGTGATATCCTTACTTGCTGTTAATGTTATCGGAATAAATTGTTTATTCTGATAAATATTTTGCTGGTATATTGTTGAGTTCCAAGAATCTGGCACTATAGTAGAATTATAACCAACATAGCTCCAAGTAACATAACCATCTGTCATTCCCTTTTCATTCATCAACTCCAAATAAATCTGTACACTCTCTTCAGGAAAAATTGATGTTTTTCCATTTACTGTCACAACACGGGCGGTTGTATGAAATGGCTTAACTGTTACCCTGTATTCAGCTTGTCTCTGAGTAGTATCTCCATTATATAAGGTAAAAAATACTCGAATAATATAAGTCGTTTCTTCTTTTATCTTCGAATCCGGAGGCGTAAATACCTTTTTATTATTAGCCCCACCATCTTTAAAATCAACCCATATTTCCTTTTCTCCATCACCATCTTTTTGCAAACATTTCCACGTCCAGCCAACAGGTGTATATTCTTTCCCATTAACAGTTATATTCGCAGTTAAAGTTATTGTATCATCTGGATATATTTCTGAATGGCTCTGGTTATTTTCGTCGACCACTTCCATTGCTAATTCTGGTTCCTGAACTATAAAATTCTGTTTTGCAACTACCTTTCCCCAGTGTCCATATGGAACCATTACCGTTGGAGTACTTTCTCCAATTGACAATGTCAATTCAGCAGCAACTTTTTGGCTTTCCCGCATATTGACTTTCCATAATTTGTTTGTAATTGCAAGATTAGAACTCCAGCTAAAAAATTCCTCGCTTATTCCATCATACAGTATTCTTTTATGTTTATCCTCGGCAGACTCATCATATTGCCAAATATAAACAGACCAAGGTAATCTATAAGTACATTCTTTTGTTACTGTATAATTTTCTACAGCTATATCTGTATCATTGTCAATTGGATTTTCAATCACCAAGTCCTCTTTAGTGATTACTTTTATAGACTTACTTCCATGGTATCTCTTTTTTATAAATTGCTTTCCATCTTTGTCATAATCATATAATTCTACATCTAACTCTAATACAAAACCATGTCCATTTTCATCAACATCAAACAAAATCGTACCATTCCCAGTACTTGAAGAAACGATATTGGTTATTTCAAAATCAGTAGCATCTGTATCTGATTTATGAACTATATTCCACGTTAGCTGATAATAATGATTATTCTGTCTATCTATGTTCGGATAAAAATTACGTTCATTATAATAGGAACATGAATAACTCTCGCCAGCAAGAACAATATCCTTACCAGTTATTTCACATTCTTCTGCCCTTGCTTCAACTTTAAAACTTCCCTCAGCCGTTAAAGTACCATAACCACCTCTACTCCGAACATCTACTACCGCTTTCGCAGTCCAGTCCCCTGCATCCTGATCAGTAAGCTCTTTTCCTATTCCACCCGGTGCATTTTGATCACCCTTATAAATAATACTTTTTGTAATCTGTTCATCTGGAAGATCACTTATTACATTTCCGCCCTCTCTATACTCATACTCAAAGGGCATAGTATCCCCTACATATAAAATACCTGTCGGCTGAATAAGATCCAGGCGGGCCAGTTTGACGGATATATCTCCTGTCAATGTTTGATTTGTTGTACTATCAGTGTAAGATGCTGTGGCTGTAAATGATGAATTATTTCCACCTGTTCCTAACGTATCCGGTACAATAAGAGTGCCATCTGAGTTAAGAGTAACTATTCCGGAAGTAGTTGTCCACTGAACCGCATCTAACTGTTCGCTGTTCGTGTTATCACTGTATGCAATCTTCCATTTCACCAGATCATTTAATGAATAATTTGGCCCTACTGCCAGCAAAAGTTCCCCTGTTGTTGTCTGCAGGCTGGTTGGGGTTTTTGAGTTTACTTTGATTCCCACAATTTCAGATTTCACGGTTTTGCCATCTGTTGTCTGGGCCTGGACGTAGATGCGGATTTCGCCGGAGGCATTGTCTGCTGCGGTTAATGCCAGATCTATGTCATCTGTTCCGCTGAATGACCCCTTTCCTGTCTCTACAAACCACTGTACTGTACTTGGGTCAATGTTTCCGTTCATTAATTTACTGAATCCGGAGAGTTTCTGTCCAGGGTTAATTTCCGGTGGATAGTTGGTAATTTTAATCCATGCGTTTCCGTCCTGAGCTGAACCATAACCGTCTCCCGGTTTGCTGATCTGTACCTGATTTCGCAGATTTACAGTATGGAGAGTTGTGATTTCTTTTCCTTTTTTGTTAGTTGTAAACTGAAATCTTACGATACGGTCATTTTGTGCCTTTGATACATCTACACAGAAATTTGTAATATCTTCTGCAAGCAGAGTCTTCTTTACTTTCGTTGTTGTATCTGAAGTCCTTTTAGATTTTACAATTGTAGTACCGGATGTATCTTCATCTGTACTATCATCAGAAACAACAGCTGCATTGTCTGAAAATCCTTCTGCGCTCTGTGGCTCTGTTCCATCATTTGTGGAGTCATCTGTAGTTTCTGTTTCTACCCCCTCCCAGACTCTGCATCCATAATACAATTTCTGTTCATCGCTGTCCCATTCGATAATATCACATGAATAAGAATACTTCTGCTGTTCTGCATCCAGTTCTGTTGCACTACATGCGAAGAAAGTTTTGGACTGTGAACTGTCACCAGAATCAATGTCATTGCGGATTTCATCACCGTATCCCTCATTGATTCCCTTTCCGTATGAATAATACACGCTGCGGTTTACATCAATGATCATATTCTGGATCTGATCCATGACATCCTGTGTTTCCATCTGTGCTTTTGCTGTGCTTGAAGTTTTCCGGTAACTGTTTGCACCTGTACCGATCATTGACAGTACTACTCCGGAAAAAATTGCCATAATAGCTACAGTCACGATTAATTCTATTAATGTAAAACCTCTGTTCTTTTTTTTCATGTGACTCTCTCCTCTGTCAGCCTGCAGTTATCGTATAGGTACCTGCATCCTTATTTAATGTAAGATTTCTGACTTTGTATCCGCCTCTTACCTCTATCTTTGTACAGTATTCATCTGTATCTTTAAAAGGAATATCTGTACGCTGTTCAAGGTACATATTAATTTCATTCTGTGTCATAGGACTTTCCTGCAAAGAACGGAAACTGCCGTCTTCTCTATCATAAGTGATAATGATAGACTGCCCTGACTGCAATTCTGTACCTGCGGTGTTTTTTGTTGTATAGATTTTTATTCTTGTTCCGGCCGGGGCAATTTTCTCCGGTTGATCCTGTTTCACTCTTCCCTCACTGGCTTTTCCTCTGTCAAGGTAATAGCTGATATAATAACCGTCATCCCGTTTTTCCAACTTCATTTCACCTACCAGACGGTTCATAGCCTCTGTCTTTGTCTTATCCAGTGCTGCTCCAATGCTGTTGACTGCCCTCTGTGCCCGGAATCCGAAGATAGAACTGACAGACGGCACCAGAATTCCCAGCAGAATGGTAAATATCGCTATCACCACTATTAATTCAACTAATGTAAAGCCTTTATTTTTATTCTTCATAAATATCGCCTATTTCTTCTTCCAGTTTTCGTAAGTTACACACTCTGCCAGATCATATGTACTATCTGCAAGATTACTGCCTGATGTAGTTCCGGTAGTCGTCGTATTGCCAAGAACATATTTATCTCCCTCCCAGAAGAAATTCTTAGGAGAAACACTCTCTCCTGTCTGGGAATCCATTGCCTGGAATACTTTTGCAGCCTCCAGCGGTGATGAGATAAGCTGTGCTCCGGAACCTAAAGTAATCTTTCCCTGTGCCATAATAATTCCATTGAATGTTACTCCTGCTCCAATTTCTACATCTCCTGTACACACTACCAGGCGAAGTTTTTTTGCTTTCTCTGAATCAATTGTTAAAGGGGCTTTTCCCTCATTATTCGCCATAACCGCTTTTAAGCCCGCATCATCTGAATCGGATTCAAAAGAATATTCTTTATATCCATCTGAAGATGTTTTACCTTTGTCTTCAATAAATTTACACATTCCTGTTTTATTTACAAGATTGTCAAATACAGTCCTGTTACTCTGGCGCTCATCATGGTCAACATTGTCATTTCCATCTTTTACAGCTTTATTTAAAAGATCATAGCTTGAAATCATCTTTCGGTTTAAAGTATACCACATATTCTGATACCTAACCTGTTCCTCTTTCAGCTGTTTACTTGCGGAAGTATCTGTCGCATTATATAAATGACCGTTCTGCTTTTCCCCATCAAAACTGAGAACATTTCCATTGGTAATGTATCTCAGATATGCCTGTGGATCATTTACTTTTACTCCGGCATCTGCGCCAAAATAGAAACTCAGATACTGATCTATATTGCTCTTGGTAGTCTCTGAAGCATAATATGTCTGCATAAATGCAGCTGCCTTTGTACTGTCTGTAAAATTCAGATAGAAATATACGAATCCGCCTTCGCCGGATGCATTATCATTATAAAAAACTTCCTGTACAGGATTGGCAGTATCCACGCCAAGCTGTGCCAGTGTCTGATTTCCCCACTGAGCCACAGGTGTATTCTGCGCAATATCTATTGTTTTATTATCTGCTGTTAATGTCATATATTGATCATAAGACATAGGATTGGTCTGGTTTCCATCTGCGATCAGTTCCGCAGGCACCAGATATGCAAGCTGCGTACCTTTTACTGTCAGGCTCTCTCCTGTCATAATATCTGAATTATTTCCTCTCGCAGAATTGATCTTTGTACTTGCAATATAGTTCTTTCCTGCAAGCATCATCTTCTGTACCCCGGACAGATCCATAGTTGTGTTCTTTCCATTAATAACAATGGCACTGCTTAAAGAAGAATCTAAACGGTCTGTATAATCATAAACAGGAGTAATCCCCTCCACGTCATCTGAATTATGAGCAATTTTAGACTCTCTGGCAGAATCTGCGGAACCAAATCCGTAATATTCTCCCTCGATCTTCACATTACTGTTCTTTCCTGTATTTACTGTCAGGTCATCTGAAAGATAAGTTTTTCCAAGAAGTTCAACGGTTGCCGATGTCAGATTGATTCCCTGTGCCCAGACAGATACTGTCCCTGCACTGGAAAAAGTACTTCCATTATTTACATTAATGTTCCCCTGGCAGACAAATTTATCTCCTGAAGAAACCGATAATTTCGCACCTGCCTTAATGTCCACACTGACATTATCAAAACCATCGGAAGCAGTCTGACCATTCTTATACTCATCCAGAAGTCCTGCATAAACACTTCCCTGAATTACTGTCTGCTGAGTAGTCTCTGTTCCCTCGCACACAATTCCCTTGTTTGCAACCACGATCATATTCATCAGATCAGGGAGTGTGGATGGAGTAGGAAACTGAATTTTCGGAATGCCAAGACGGATATCTGTTTCAATAATTGAAGCTCTTCCTTTCGCATCTACATAGATAGCTTTCAGATTCTTGAGTACAACTCCGTTTTTAACGTCTTTGACCATTTTCGGTGATTTATCTGACGGATTCGTAATAAGCACTGTTTCTTTTGTCTCATCAAAGTTTTCTTCATTTGTGAGATCCAGATAACCATTAAGTTTTTCCAGACTATACTGAGAAGTATCTGAACCATACTTCAAACGACTGACCAGCTCCTTGACAAACAGTTCTTTAAAGCTTGCCTGTCTCAGTTCGTCCAATGTAGCATCTGCAGAAGATACATCAGAATCTTTAGAATACGTCTCAAGTACTTTAATATACGCTACGGACATTGCCTCGCCAACATCTTCCTGCAGTCCTGTTCTGACTTCTTCCAGTGCTTTCTCTGCTGTATAAAAACTGTCTTTACCTTTCATATCTGTAATTTTCATCTGAAAGTTTGCCATTGCGATATATAAGATCAGGAGTCCCAGAATTCCAATAAACGCAACTGCTACGATTACTGTCAGTAAGGAAAAACCCTGATTCTTTTTTCTGTTTGAAATTTGATTCATCTTTTGCCTTATTCCCCCTGACTGTTAGTTTTCTTTTGCACCATTCAGGCTGACGATCATATCTTTCTCCGGGAAATTGTTCTGTGCTGCTCCCTGTTTATATACTTTTACAACCGCATTGTAAATACGGTCTTCTGCTTCACGGTTGTCAAGGCCATTGTATGACAGAATGTTTTTTGCACTGTAGTCTGTGGTCTTACGATTATTTGTATCCATATAGGTCAGCTTCATCTGATTCGCTTTGGTTCGCTTCGGGATTTCTGTAATATTGCTGATATCATAATCCAGATTTGTGAGCAATGTGGTGGAAGCTTTGTACAGACCCATGTTCGCACTCCATGGCTTTGTCGGACTCTCTGTTACAGTAAGAGACATCTTATACTGCAGTTCCTGTGCAGAAGTCGGCTCGTTATTTTTCTCGTCACGCTGTTTTGTTACATAAAGATTAATCGGATAATTTCCATCTTTTACGGTAATCTCCAAATTGTCAAAATATATCTCATCCAGTGGCTTTGCTCTGTTTGTGGAATTATAATTCGGATAATAGAATATATACACATTCTGAAGATCATCTTCACTTTCCGAACTGTAAAAAGTGGTATATGCACTCGAATATGTACAGCAACATCCGGATATTGGATCTGCATCATCCGGAAGATTTACACTCTTGTTCCCACATGTACAAATAGACATGGTTTCATATTCTGAACCACCCTCTTTTGTGTAATCATAAGCATTCAATATATATTTCGCTTTTGCGATAATATTGCCGCCACTGTTTTCAAGTTTCACTTTCAGGATTCTTCTGGTATGAGCATATACATCATCGTAGTCCAGTTTTTCCGGTTTTGGATGTTGTGCCAGATAGGTTGCTTCTTCCTCTGGTGTCGGATGTGAAGTGATATTTCCCTCCTCATCTACCGTATCTCTTTTATTTGCCTGATACCATGCTGAATGTGCTGCATCCCATTTATCTTTGGCCTGAATAAGCTGAGCTTCGATCATTTCATTCATTGCTTTCTTATCCCAGTCTTTTTCCATAATAAGGAAAGCATTCTTCTTTGTATCAAGCTTAGCGATATTTGGTGACAGATAATCATTCTTTCCATATACATTGTTAGTGACTGTCTTTTTTCTGTATTCGGTATCATCGCCTCCGTCAAACTCGACCAGCACGTCAAATGTCTCATTAAGATTCTTCACGTTGGCCATGGAATAATAATATTTTCCAGTATCATTGGCATTGAACTTATAAGTTTTTCCATCATCATGTGAGATCACTGATGCAGTAACTTTTGAATCATCGTCCCCGTCTGCTGTATTATATTTTCGCACATTGGTATATTTACCATCATCATTTTTCGCGATTTCCTTAATTTCCAGAGTATTATTCTGGATTTCAGAAATCTGCGGCTGCAGAAATGTAAATCTGCTGGAACTGGTAGTAAGGTCTATCGGATAGTTAAACGCAAGCGCTACTTCCTGAAACCTCTTGGCTTTGATTTCCTCCATCACATTCTGCGCTACAGTAGTAGCTTCCAGATAGGTATTGGATTTCCGGTTAATCCGGCTTGAAGTTACGAAGCTCTGCAGGAGCACGATCGCAGTTATGGAAAAAATGCTCACTGCAACGATTACTTCCAGCAGTGTCATACCTGCATTTGAATTCTTATTCTTTTTTCTGTTCAACTGTCGTATGCTCCCTTCTCTTATGTCATTCTCATTGTTATATCTCATGAAGTAACTGACAATCATTTCTGTTTCAAAGCTAAACGCTCTGTTCTACGACACTTTTGCCAAATTTTCATATATGGTATAAAAACACAGATAGAGGGGCCCTGTATTTCTCCCCTCTAACATACTTTCCTTTATTGTGCCTGTCCGGCGGTATCAGCAGGGGCTGCTGCATCCTGCGTATTTTCTCTTCCCTGACTGTTTGTATCCTGACCGTCAGCGCCAGTGTCGGAAGCCGCCTGATCTGTGCTGTCTGCACTCTGTGTTTTCTCTGTATCTGCGGACTTCTTATTCTTTTTATTTTTCTTACTCTTCTTGCCTGACTCAATAGTTCCAAAAATATTATTGGTTCCGTATGCAACACTTCCTGCATCCGGTTCTGTATAAGTCTTTCCGGTTCCTGCCATTGAAAACAGGTTTACAGTGATGCTTCCGGTGAGATTTCCGGTTGTGGAATCAAAGGAAGCATTTACATTGTCCAGTGTCATTCTGCCACTCTGGTCTGCGAGGTAGTCTACCATATCTTTTAGGCTTGCGTATGTACCTGTGAACTGCATGCTGTCCTGTGTACGGTAAAGTACTGGTGTTGTCAGAGTCATGGCAGCATTTTCGACTTCCTCGTCAGATGCATTCTGCAGGTCTTTCTCGCCCTGTGTGTCTGTACCTTCAATCTCGTCAATCTGTGCCTGAGTCTGAGCGTTTGCCTGCTCAGAAAGGGTTTCATCCGGCATGTCGATCAGTGGATCTTCTGTGCTTCCGTCCAAAGCTGCGATAAACTCCCTGATTCCAAGACCTACGTTGGAAATGCTCATATCCAGAGATTCTTCCATATTCTTGGAAAGCACGATTCCATCCTCGGAACGAATGTCCGATGGAAATTCCGCTGTATATTCATTAATCTTTGCATTGATCGAATCCGTTTCTTCCAGATAAAATTCTCTGTTTTCTGCCAGTTCAAGCAGGTCATTTAAGCGTTCCTGAAGTGGCACATTGGATGCCTGGATGTTCTCCGCTTCTTCCATCTGTGGACGATATCCAAAGAAATATCCACATGCAAAAATCCCTACACCCAAAAACATCAGCAGTAATTTTTTATCACGCATAGAAATATTCATGTCCATAATATCTGCCTCCTTATTCTGTGCTCTGATCCAGCGGTGCCGGGTCTGCATAAGTACAAGCTACGCTCATGGACACGGTTCCGTCCTCTGCCTCATCGATACCTGTAGTCGTTACGGTCGCCAGACTCTCAAAGGTACGAAGCTGCATGATCGTATTCGCTGCTGCTGATTTACTGGTCACACGCATGGAAAAGCTGACCTGACTTCCGGTAGAGCTGAAACTCTCCACTGTGATATCAGAAGGCATCTTTTCCTCCATTTCCTCAATGAAGTTCTTAAGTCCCTCATTTGGAGTATTTGTGTACTGATACATGTTCTGGTAATTGTCGTACTGCGACTTTGCTGTATTATAAGCATTGTAAATATCTTCTATAGAACTCTCTTCTGAAATCCTCTGATTCAGGCGATCCTGCTCATGCTGCTGATAAATACGATTTGCATATCCCGCGGCAGTCAGTGCAACACCCGCTACAGCTCCAACTACAAAAATAACGATCGCGCCGCTTAAAGTATCTTTCTTTTCTTTTGCTTTTCTGCTGGTCTTTTCCATCAGGTTTACACCTGAAATACTTGGCGCCATAACCGCAGCATAAAGGTAAGCGCCCTCATTCTCGGCACTGGACGGCAGGGCAAAATTCTCCACCTTTTCCAGAACTTTTACAGGCTGACCGAGTTCATTGGTAAGAAGCTCCATCAATCCCTGCACTTGCGCACCAAGACCACAGCAGTCAATTGTTTCAAAAGTCGCATCTGTATGGCGGGAAATATAATAGTCCATGATTCGTGAAATATTTCCGATCATATATCTCAGGCTCTCTGTTACTTCTGCTCTGGCTGTTTCCAGCATTCTGTCCTCATCAGAAGCCATTTCATCTGCTGGCATCATGTCAAGGGCAGAATTGATACATCTTCTATTACAAAGTACTTCCAGCGCTTCTCCCACATCCAGTCTGTCTCCGAATTCCGGAAAAGCTCTCACTGTCTCAACAGCACTGTCCACACCATAGTTGATGTTACGCTGCAAAGCCAGCTCTCCATTATTGATAATGCTGATGCTGGTTCCTTTTAATTCAATCTTCACCAGGATATGTGTTCCTATCGCATATTCTCCCCTGACAGCATGATAAACACTGTCACCTGTATAGGTAATGCCAGCCATTGTCAGTCCGGCATTCTCAGCAAATTCGCTATAAGCTGCAGAAATCGCTTTCGGCGCCGCATAAACCATCAGATGATACTGTTTGGTTTCTTCTTTTCCATCTTCTGATTTCTGAGTCTCTACATCTGTTACGCTGTAAGATAAGATATATTTCGTTACATCAATCGGAAAATAATCTGTAGCATTTGCCTCAATGATGCTCTGAATCCTGTTTGTCTTTACAAACGGAATCCGAACTTCTCTGCTGGCAATTCTGGTAGAACCAGTTGCAAAATATACCTTTTTTGTCTTTATCTTTCTCTGAGAAAGTTCTTCCCTCAAAACTTCTGCAAGACTTTTGGTATCCCGGATCTGTCCATCTTCCACCGCTCCCTGAGGTGCAGGAATGCAGAAACAGTTAAAAATCCTGCCTTTCTTACCACGTACTTCGATTTCCGCAACTCTGACCTGAGATGCCTCTACTTCTATGCTTAAAATTTTCGCCATTTGTGCGTTCCTCCGTATGAGAGCCTGCCATTTTTTCAAACAGCTACTCTCGTATTTTTCGGTTACAAAAATACATTCTAACTCACGGCTAAAATATATTTTTCTAACTGAAAAACCTTTCGATTTCCAGTTAAAATTTTACAGTCCCAGTAATGACAGATACCAGTTGATCCATGCATTCCCCCATAAAGCAGCCAGCAAAATTCCCACTGATAAGTATGGACCCATTGCAAGCATACGTCCTGCTTTCTTTACAGACATACGAATGATATGAACCACTGAGCCAATAATACATCCCAGGAAAAAAGCGAGCAAGATCAGCTTCCATCCAAGGATCAGGCCGCAGGCAAACATCAGCTTGATATCTCCCCCGCCAATAGCTCTGCCACCAGTTAACAGATACAAAATCCCCAGCAGACCACTGACACAGATCATTCCAATCAGATGCTCTGCAAGATTTCCTCTGTCAAGGATTGTCATTGCTACACCAAGTACGAACAGGAATACATTGATTCCAAACGGAATCTCATAAGTACGCCAGTCAATGATACTCAGCACCAGAAGGGCTGACGCCATGAAGCAATAAATCATACTGCTCCATTCCAGACCATTCACTGCACATATCACCACATAGAGGATGCCATTGACACCCTCTATGATCGGATACTGTACTGAAATTTTTGATTTACAGTTACGACACTTACCACCTAACACCAACCAACTAAACACCGGAACCATATCATACCACTTCAGTTTCCGCCCACAGGTCATACAGTGGGAGGGGGCCGTCACTATCGACTCTCCGAGAGGGATTCGGTAGATGCAGACATTCAGGAAACTGCCGATGGTGATTCCGAATATGAAGATTATTATGTAGGGGGTGAGTTCTAGGAAAAGAAGCATAGGTTAATTCCCTTCAGTTATTAATTTAATTATTTGTTTTATTAGCTGCATCTTTTACTGTTTCTGGATCATATGCAACACTTACGGCACCTGATGAATCAATTTTAACTGTTGCCTGTATAGAATTAGATTTATCCTTTGCTACCCACTTGCTTGATTTAAGTTTTAATGAAGTTACTTCATTTTTAAAGTCAAAACCTGTGTATTCCTTAATTGCAGCAATCCAATTAGTTGTATCTGTTCCAGTAACTGCATCAGTAGCTGTAATAGTAGTACCTGTTTTTGCAATTTTTATAACAAATGTAGCAACTTTATCTGCTGATGGAATGATTTCATACTCTGTATCTGCCGCTGCAACTTTAAATCCTTCTACAATATTTTCCAAATTGCTTGCATCTGCTGCTTGTCTTGATTTTTCAACATATTTGGTATACTGTGGTGCAAGAATGCCAACTAAGATTGCAAGAATAGCAACTACAATTACAAGTTCTACTAATGTAAAACCTTTGTTATCTTTTTTCTTTCTGTTAAATAATTTTAACATTTTACTATCTCCTTAACTTTCGTTATCTCGAGATAGTAACTTCGTTTGTGCATAGCAAAGAATTGTTATGCATTCATCGAAAAATTGAATTTTTATAAGTAATGGTAATAAAATCCTCTAAAATTATTTACTAGATAAATCCTTTACCCATGTTGGTTCATATACAACAGAAGTTGCACCATTATTGTCAACAATACACAAAGCTGCAATATAAGTAACTGTATCTGTTCCATTCTCTGTTGTAGTCCATTTAGTTGATTTCAACTTTGTTCCGTTTAAATCAGAGCCTGTAAACTCTTTAATCGCAGTTGCTGCAATTTTCCCATTTTTATCTGTTGAATCTGCCTTAATATCTTTTCCATCTGCTGGTTTTACAGCATCCGCTGCCGCTGCTGTAATAAATGTTCCATTAGTATTAATTGTAATCTGATATTTTCCAGCCGGAATCTGAGAAGTTCCATCCGCACACGCTGTCTTAAATGCTGTTACGCAATTCTCCAAGTTACTTACATCAGCAGATTTTCTTGACTTCTCAACATACTTTGTATACTGCGGTGCCAGAATTCCAACCAGAATTGCCAGGATAGCAACTACGATTACCAACTCAACAAGAGTGAATCCCTTGTTATCTTTCTTTCTGTCTTTCAGAAATTTAAACATAACTCATTCTCCTTCAAAACTAATTAAATTTTTTCAATTCGGATAGAGTCATATCGTGTCGAAAGATACAAGAGCAGCACATTTTACATGCCAGACAATATATTCAACTTTTCGATGAATACATAACTCTCCTGTTGCTGTCATCACGAATGTCACTATCCGATGATTGATTCAACGAGCGAGAACCCTGACGGGCTCTCCACCCCCCCCCCTGTAAAAATCGCTTTTCCAGGAGGGAGGGAGTTATGTTTATAAACTCGTTATTCAGTTTTCATGTTACATTTTGTCTTCGCTTTATTAAAAGAAGAAATATTGTTTATCAAAATACTGCCAATACCAGCTCCGAGATGTAGATGTATTTGCCTACATCTGCAGGAGTCTTAGTCATACTTAGCATGACTGGCCCCGAAGCCGTAGGCAAATACATCTACGTCTCGGAGCGTCCACCCGGCAATATCATTTCTTCTTTTAATCAAAAATCACTTAAATCCCGCTTTTTCCACGCGCCCCCTTCCATGTCATTAAGAAAACACGACATTTACATGATCTCTATGATGAACACAGCCCCTATGCAAGCTGTGAAACATCCAAATTCTTCAGAAACTTTTAATGCGGTTGCCACTCGCAAATGATCCTTTGATCATCCAAACAATCAGATGTCTAAGATAATTTAATTCCTTTTTATCCATTTCAGGCTATAATCTATATGCACTGTATAATTAAATTTTTATCACAGATTATCCAATCCACTGTACATAGCCCCAATCGGTGAAACCACCGCCACAACCAGCGTACCGACCACAACAGCCATAAACACAATGATCAACGGCTCCATAGCCGCCAGTACGCTCTGAGTAGTCATCTCCACCTCTTCGTCATAGTAATCCGCCAGCTTCTCCAGCATATCCTCAATATTACCAGTCTCCTCACCGATCCCTGTCATATGGCACACCATAGGCGGGAAGATTTTTGAGGCTGTCAGTGGTTCTGACAGCGGAATACCTTTCATAACTTCCTCACGTGCTTTCAACAGCGCATTTGTGTAATGGATGTTATTGACGATCTTTGACACTGTCTCCAACGCATCAATAGTAGAGATACCCGACGACAGCAATGTGCTCATTGTCCTTGCAAACTGTGCGCAGGCAGTCTTTACTGTCAGCTTGCCAAACAAGGGCATCTTCATCTTCACCTTATCGATGGCAAGTCTGCCCTGTTCTGTCTTATAAATCATCTTATATGCCACGATCACCAGAATGATCAGTGCAAGAATCATATACCAGTGTTCTGTCATCCACTTACTGGTGTTCATAACCCACATGGTGATCCCCGGCATCTCCACATCTAGGTCAGCAAACATATCAATAAAGATGGGAATAACGAACAGAAGCATAACAGCTACAACTCCGATCGCTGCAATGACCAGAATGATCGGATAGATAGTTGCCTTTCTGATGGTTGCCTTCAGCTTGGCTTCCTTCTCAAACTGTACTGCCATTCGTGTGAAAGCCATCTCAAGGCTTCCTGAGTTCTCACCTGCCTCTACCATATTGATAAGCATTGGCGGGAAAATATCTGACTGGCCTCTCATGGAGTCTGCCAGTGTATTTCCTTTCTCTACACTGAGAAGTACCTCTGAGATGGCGCGCTTCAGCCATTTGTTCTCTGTCTGCTCCGAGAGCATCTGCAGGGCTTCCTTCATCGGGACACCTGCCTGTGTGATGCTGACGAACTGACGGCAGAATACACTGAGATCTCTTGGCTTTACTTTCTTTCCTATGGAGAAATCTATCTCTTTGTTCAGGGCGCCCTGTTCTTTTACAGAGACTGGGATCAGCCCGTCATTTTTCAGGATATCTATAACTTTCTCTCTGGTGTCAGCCTCAATATTTCCTTTTTTCTCTTTTCCCTTTTTATCTACTGCCACGTAGGTAAAACCCGGCATTTTATCACTTCTTTCTCTCAGTCAGGCTCAGGGTATCTGCCAGATCGGGTTTCTGTCAGAAGTCAAAGCTGACTTTTTTGTTCATGCTGACCGGATCCTGGGCATATGTCACTGCATTGTCCCCATCGATCAGTTTTCTCATATATAAGTCATACAGTGCATCATCCATTGTCTGCATCCCTGCACGCTTGCTAGTCTGCATCACAGAGGATATCTGATAGGTCTTGCTCTCACGGATCAGGTTTCGCACTGCATTATTTGCAAAAAGTATTTCAAGTGCAGCCACACGGCCGCTTCCGTCTGCTTTCTTGAGAAGCTGCTGGGATACAACGCACTCTAATACAGAGGCAAGCTGGATCCTTATCTGCTGCTGCTGATTTGGCGGAAATACATCAATGATCCTGTCAATGGTCTTGTCCGCACCAATGGTATGCAGGGTGGAGAATACCAGATGACCTGTCTCCGCTGCTGTGATCGCTGTGGAAATAGTTTCCAGATCTCGCATCTCTCCTACCAGGATAACATCCGGGTCTTCACGCAGTGCAGCCCTCAGTGCCTGTGCGTAACTCGTTGAATCACTGCCGATCTCCCTCTGGTTAACCACTGACTTGTCATGTCTGTGAAGATATTCGATCGGGTCCTCCAGAGTGATAATATGATATGGATAATTCCTGTTTATCACATGGATCAATGAAGCCAGTGTAGTTGATTTCCCGCTTCCTGTCGGCCCTGTTACCAGAACGAGGCCTCTTTTCCGCGAGGTCATCTCCACTACCTCTGCAGGAATACCAAGATCCTCAGGCTCCGGGATGTTGAAAGGAAGGCTTCGCATAACAGAAGCAAGTGTTCCTCTTTGTTTAAATACATTCACGCGGAAACGTCCCACACCTGAGATGGCATATGCAAAGTCTGTCTGTCCGTTATTCTGCAGTTCTTCTCTGTGACGGACATCCATCAGGGGCATAAGAATATCTTCCAGCATCTGAGGAGTCAGGCGTTCTCCCTCTATGGGAGTCAGCACACCATCGATCCTGTAACTGGGCGGCCGGCCGGTTGTCAGGTGGATATCGGAAGCCTTTACCTTCACTGACTGTATCAGTATTTCATCTAAATCATACATATTTCCTAATCTGCCTCGTAACTCCCTGGGATCTCCGGAGAACTCCGGTTCGCAGGAATTCCTTCTATATTAATAGTCGTAAAATTAATAATCTGTGAGTCTCGATCATTCATAAGATGCCTTAAGCATCTCTTCCACAGAGGTGGTGCCATTCAGCACATAGCTGATACCATTATCTCTCAGTGTGCGCATTCCGCTGTTTCTGGCTGCGCGTTCCAGTTCCTCTGTTGTCCCATTCTCTGCGATCAGATCACGGATCTCGTCATTGACCTCCATGATCTCGAATACACCGATACGCCCGTAATATCCTGTATGGCTGCAGAAATCACAGCCACAGGGTTCGTAGACATTTACTTCCTCCTGTGTATTCATTCTCAGAACTCTCTTCTCCTCAGAGGTTGCAGGGCGCATCTTCTTGCAATGGCTGCACAGCTTACGCACAAGGCGCTGTGCGATAACTCCCACAACAGAATCTGCGATCAGATATCTCTCCACTCCCATGTCCGCCATACGGTTCAGAGTACCTACTGCATTATTTGTATGCAATGTAGAAACAACCAGATGTCCTGTTATGGAGGCCTGTACTGCAATAGCAGCAGTCTCCCTGTCTCGGATCTCACCGATCATAATGATATCCGGGTCCTGACGTAGGATAGAACGAAGGGCTGACGCAAAATTCAGGTCTACCTTATTGTTAACCTGTACCTGATTTATGCCCTCAATATCTGCCTCCACAGGATCCTCTACTGTTACGATATTGACTGCTTCTTTATTTAATTCACTTAATGCTGTATACAGGGTAGTGGATTTACCGCTTCCTGTCGGTCCTGTTACAAGGATGATCCCGAAAGGACTTGCCAGCATATGGTTGAAACGTTCCATCTCATCGGGTGGAAGTCCCAGATCTTTCTTGTTACGTGTAAGGTTCAGTTTGGAAGAGAGTCGCATTACGATCTTCTCTCCGTGCACAGTAGGCAGAGAGGAAATTCGGATATCATAATCCTGTCTGTCTACCATAATGGACATACGTCCGTCCTGAGGTTTCCTTTTCTCTGAGATGTCCATACCCCCAAGAATCTTGATACGGGTGGAGATTGCAGGGAGAAGGCTGTTGTCATATACCATACGCTCATAGAGTGCACCGTCGATCCTGTAACGGACACGGACTTTATTCTCCAGAGCTTCGATATGGATATCACTGGCCCTCTGGCGGATTGCCTGTTCAATAAGGGAACGCACCAGCTGTACAATAGGTGCATCACTTACGTCTGTGTCTGTATCGTCGTCTGCTGCTCCTCCACGAAGCTGTGCTCTCTCCTGAGTAAATCGTCTGGCTGCATCCAGTGTCTCTGATGCGCCGTAGCATCTGTCGATTGCCGCAAGGATATCCCTGGTTGTAGCAATGTAAGGCTCTATCTGCAGGTTTGTCACGATAGAGATGTCATCGATTGCTGCCATATCCATCGGATCTGCCATTGCCAGATGAAGGATATTGGCGTTGTAGGGATCCAGTTCAAAAGGAATGCAGGTATATTTCTTGAGAAGGTCCACACTGACCAGATTTCGGACTTCCTTAGGGATTGTCACACCTGTCAGCTGAACAACTTTAAGCCCCAGCTGCATCTGGAGGGCACGCACGATCATATCCTCAGTGATGAAGCCATTATCTACCAGAACTTCACCGATTTTCTTGCCGCTTCCCTTCTGCAATTCCAGGGCTTTCTTTAATTCATCTTCAGTCAGTACATTCTGCCTGATGAGCATGTCACCAAGCCTCATTCTCTCACGTCTTAATGCCATCTGTGTATCTCTTTTCCGGACACAACAGTGTGTTCACTGTTTACAGAACAAATCATCTGTTGGTGTCTCATCTTCAGATTTTACTGTAATATCAGCAACAAAAAAGAAGGGATTTCTCCTTTTTCATCTGACATTATATTATTTTTTTAAAGTTAACATATTTCGTACACTTTGTCAATTTTTGTTTCCATATTTTTGCATATTTTTTTCGTTTTTGAAGCATATTCCGCAGGTTAATACGCAAATCCGTCAATTTTTACTTGACCGTTTAAGTTAGCAGATAAAAAAGTTTACACATAAAAAAAGAAGGGAAAGCCAGGCTTTTTTGCATGACTTTCTCTTCTTTTATACATTTTATTTTTTATACATTTTATTTTGCCTTAAATACAGCGACTTTCTCTTTTGACAGGTCAATTTTATCCGGAAGGATGGAAGTCTTCTCAGTGGATTCTGATGTTGTGAATCCTGTTGAGTCGGAAGTATTTGACTTCATCGCATCCTGCAGAGTATTGCTTACTGTCACATTTGCAGAAAAGATATCTGTTCCTGTGGAAGCTGCTACATCACCTGTTGTTATGCTTACCGTACTGCTGCTCTGCATTTCCTGAACCTGTTCCTGTGTCGGGTAGAAGGATGGCTGGCGGATGTAACGGAAGCTTGCACTGTATGCTTCGCCTACTGTTACTCCATTCTTGCCGGAGGAGCAGTGTACTGCGATCCAGTCACCTGCGTCTGTTTTACCGCAGAGAATACCTACATGATTATCGCTTCCTGCTTCCGGTCCTTTCTGGAACACCAGATCTCCGGGCTGTGCATCTGCCTCAGTTACCACGTTTGCTTTCTCCCACTGATCGGAAGTTCCGTCGCCTACAGCTTCCTGCATTGCTTTATCCTGATATCCGTTGATCACTGCCCAGGTGACAAAACCACTGCAGTCCAGTCCGTATGCGCGGATGGTTCCAGTGCTCTTGCTTCCCTCGGCTGATACCTTCTCGCTGGTTCCCCAGCCTGGATCTTCACCGATCACTGTGGATTTGCCGCCCCAGAAGTAACCGACTTTACCAACCAGTGAATAGGCTGCGGAGATAACATTTACTCTTTCCTCGGAAACGTCATCCCCTACACTCTCGCGGACAAAACCGTTGGCAGCTGTTACTACCGCGCAGAGGAGTTTGCAGTCTGTCTCCACATATTTCTTAAGGATCGTACGATCCTTTTTTGCGATTTTATTTTTCTTAATATAGTAGTTGATTTTACGATTAGCGTATGTAACGTGAGTGATATCCTGCTTGTCCCTTACGATCGGGTTCATCTCTGCAAAGATTTTCGCAAGGTCTTTCTTGCAGGAAGAATCCAGGGTAAATTCTGTTTTTCCGTCCTGGCTCTGCTGATATACATAGACTGCAAGGATATCCTGCCAGTTTCTTACCAGAAGACTGTCTGCAGATGTGGTGGTCTTGCTGCCGTTTACATCGCTGGCATCTGCTACTTTGTTCTTCTCTTTATATTCCTTCTCGATCTCATCCATAACAGAAGCGAAATCATCTGAGAAGGTCAGATTGTAGTTATTCTTCAGGCTGTCCAGATAGAAATCCTTACCTGCGTGGATATTGGACGCATAATATACCGGAGTTCCGGTCTGTGCAGCACTGGTATTACTCGTAAATGGATTATTCGTATCCGCATTGTTCTTCTGCGCTTCCAGCTGAGCAATAGTCGCTTCTGCCTGAACCAGCAGATTATAATTAGAAACCTGTGCCTTCTCTGTATCAGACAGGGCATTATATGCAGTGCGGATGCTCTGAACAGTGGCTTTCTTCTCCAGCGTGATGGTCTGTGCATTCAACTCTTTGATTCTGTCGATCACATCCTGGGCTGCCTTCGTAATCTGTGAAGACGGTGTTGGTGTAGGATTCGCAGGTGTCGGAGTCGGATCTGTTGGTGTCGGAGTCGGATCTGCCGGTGCAGGTGTTGGCTCTGCAGGTGTCGGTGTCGGATCTGTTGGTGTCGGATCTACCGGTGCAGGTGTCGGATCTACCGGCGCAGGTGTTGGCTCTGCAGGAGTCGGATCTGCCGGCGCCGGATCCTCTGATCCTGAATCAAAATCACCGGAATCGCTGAAATCAGAACCGTCTGCTGTATACGCAGCAGTATCCTCTGCTGCAAGTACGGACGCAGGACCGGATAATACCATTCCTGACATCAATGTCAGACATAAGAATCTGGTAAGATACTTGTTTTTCATATATCTAAATTGCTCCCTTCTTACTGTGAGCATGTCCTTACCCCCTGTTTATAAGGGCATACTGTCTAAATTACTTTTCACATTATTATGTTATTTCATAAGTGAATTATCCCGAAATATTAACCTGTTTTATTCTAGCATAATCATTTTTTGAAATCAACAGCTCAGGGCAGGTAAATTCCAGATTTGACCAAAATTCATTTTTTTGTCACATTTTAACCAAATCAAGCAGTGAGAAAGATATATTTCAGAATGCAGGAAGGCTGTGCGGATATGATTTCCACACAGCCTTCCTGTATTCTTAGCGTATCTCTGTCAGGCTGCCTGAATGGCTCCTGCAAAGTTCTTATTACCAATGCAGATCTGTATCAGTCCCTGCACTACCTGAAAACACATATTCAGGATAAAGCGGATATCCTCTTCCACACTGCGGAGCTTGTTGAGGTATTTCTCATGAGTAGCTTCGATATAATCGATCAAGGTGGAGAAATCTGCGAAGCGGATGGCCGGTTCCAGATATGCATATGCTTCTCCCTGCTGTATACATTCTTTCAGTCTGTTCTTAAGTACTTTCTCATAATGATTATGCTGGCTGAAGCTTCCTGTATATGTTTTGTTATGAGGAAAGGTAAAATAATCCGCCATATAGTGGATCACTTCGCCGAACCGCCGCCAGTAAACTCTCTGGTTACTCTCATCCGGTCTGATATCTGCCAGTTCTTTCATCCGGTTCTTGACATCTTCAAATGTTCCGTAGAACTCGTGTCTTCTGGTGATAAAGGACGGTTTGATATCCGGCAGAATGCTGCCCAGGCAGAAAGCCTTTCTGTGAGACTGCAGGCTTGCTGTGGTCTGCATCTGATCCGCAAGGTATCTTGCTAATAAAATATGTGATTTTTTACGCAATTTTCTTCCTCTTCTTTCTTTTGAGAACCTATCATTCTTATATATATGGGAACGAATAATAATCAACTTAACCAACATAGAATACTATAGCAGATTTATATCTGTTATTCAAATAAAATTTTTGTAAACTTTTTCACATTTTCAGTTCAGACAACTGTTTCAGTAATTCTAGGTCACTGTCCTTTACTTTCAGGTTTGTCTCGATCTTCTCTCCCTCAGGAGTGGTGATCGCAATTTCAATGATGCTTCCTTCTTTAAGCCCTTTGCGTGAAACCGCCTGACAGAATGCCGGGAACTTGGGATGATTGCTCTTAAAGGTGTTCCATGCGCCTGTGATCTTCATGATATTTCCTATATTGCTTCCTATGTTCATATGATCGTTATGTCCTTTCTTATCTTAACTGATTATTCTACATTCTCAAACACACTCTAATGTCATGGAGATTTTCGGAAAATCTTTCAGTGTCACTACTGTATCTGCATTGTACTGCTCAGTTTTGACACCATTTTCTCACATATTTGACCCCATTTTTACTCCATTTTTGCGTGAAATTATGTAAAAATACGGTAAGATACGTGAAATTGTAAATTCCGCAAACCCTTTAGATTTCGCTGAAATCCGGTGTTCCGTACAGGTCGAATGGAGTGCTCTGATATACATAGTAATTCAGCCAGTTTGTATACAGATTGTTCGCATGTGCTCTCCACATAAGGAGTGGTCTGTTCTCCGGGTTGTTGTCTTTGTAATAATTCTCCGGGATCTCGATGGGCAGATTTTTGCTGACATCTCGTTTGTACTCACCGTCAAGAGTTACACGATCATATTCCGGATGTCCCATTACAAAGATTTTGCGGCCGCCGTCTGCCATTGCAAGGAAAAGCCCTGCTTCATCCGATTCAGCAAGCACTGTCAGCTCTTTACAGTTATGGATATCCTCGATGGGAACTTCCGTATGTCTGGAATGAGGTGCAAGGAACATATCGTCGAATCCGCGTACCAGCGGAATCTTACGGTTCATCACTTTATGCCAGAAAAGACCGAACATCTTCTTATCAAGTTTGCGTTTTTTCAGTCCATAGTGGTGGTAGAGTCCTGCCTGTGCAGCCCAGCACAGATAAATGGTGGAGGTAACATGGGTGTTTGTCCAGTCCATGATCTCTACCAGTTCCTTCCAGTAGTCTACCTCTTCGAATTCCATCTGCTCTACAGGAGCACCTGTGATGATCATTCCATCATATTTGTTATTTTTCAGTTCCGGAAATGTCTGATAAAATTTATTCAGATGACTCATAGATGTATTCTTCGCTTCATGGCTCTGTACTGCCATAAAGGTGACATCCACCTGCAGCGGTGTGTTGGAAAGGGAACGCAGAAGCTGAAGCTCTGTCTCCTCTTTCAGAGGCATCAGGTTCAGAATGAGGATCTGAATGGGGCGGATATCCTGATGGGATGCACGTGACTCATCCATCACGAAAATATTTTCTTTTTCCAGAATCTCTTTTACTGGCAGATCGCTCTGTATTTTAATTGGCATTATCTTATCTCCTGTTCTTATTATTTTATTGTTGTGCCATCTTCAGGAAATCTTCTTCAGAAAGGATCGGAATTCCCAGTTCTTTGGCTTTTTTATTCTTTGAAGAATTGGAAGTTGTGTCATTATTGATCAGGTAGTTCGTCTTCGATGTTACTGATCCGGTCACCTTGCCTCCCAGAGACTCAATAAATTCCTTTGCCTGTGCTCTGTTTGCAAAGTGCTCCACACTTCCTGTGATAACGAAATTCATGTTCCGGAAAATCTGCTCACCTGTCTTTTCTTCTTTCTTAACAGTCAGATGGCTCATCAGATGATCCAGTTTTCTGTTATTATCCTCGTTTGAAAAATAATCAGTCAGACTTCCGGCAATTACCGGTCCGATGGTATCAATAGAGCTGATTTCCTCTTTATCTGCATGGCGGATCTTCTCCAGATCATCATCAAAATGCCTGCAGATCACTTTTGCATTGGCAAGGCCGATATTGGCGATTCCAAGACTGTAGATCACCTTCGCAAGAGTAGTCTCCTTAGCTTTATCAAGGCTGGTCATCAGGTTCTCAAAGGATTTCTCCCCGAATCCGTCCATCTCCACGATCTCATCACGATGCTTTCCAATCTCAAAAATATCTCCGAAATCATGAATAAAGCCTCTTGCAATGAATTTCTCCAGTGTTGCTTCTGACAGTCCGTCAATGTTCATGGCATCCCTGCTTGCAAAAAGTGCAAAGGATTTGATCTTCTTTGCGGCACAGTCAGGATTTGTACAGTAAAGTGCCTCCACATCATTTACCTTCTGTATCTGTGTTCCATGGCCACATGCAGGGCAGGTATCCGGAATTTCCAGTTTACTGCTGCGTGTGAGGTTTTCTGCAATCTGCGGAATGATCATATTTGCTTTATATACAGTGATCGTATCCCCGATACCAAGCTGCAATTCTTTTAGAATGCTCACATTGTGTACGCTGGCGCGGCTCACAGTGGTTCCCTCCAGCTCAACCGGTTCAAAAACAGCCACCGGATTAATCAGTCCTGTTCTTGACGGGCTCCATTCGATCTCAAGAAGATGGGTTTCTCTGATCTCATCTGCCCATTTGAATGCAAAAGCATTTCTGGGAAATTTCGCCGTTCTTCCAAGGGAATCTCCGTATGCAATATCATCATAAAGAGCCACCAGTCCGTCTGACGGAAAATCATTCTCAGTGATCGCAGTTGAAAAATATTCCATGGCTTCATCCAGCGTTGAAGCTGTGACTGTCCTGTATTCCACTACATCAAATCCCTGTTCTTTCAGCCATTCAAACTGCCGGGCTCTTGAATTATGGAAATCAACCCCGTCGGCGCTTACCAGCGTAAATGCGTAGAAACGCACATTCCTGCGGGCTGTGATCTCATTGTTTAACTGGCGGACAGAACCGCTGCATAAGTTTCTCGGATTCTTGTATTTCGCATCAACGTCTTCTATGGATTCATTGATCCGTTCAAAGTCCGAATAGGTAATGATCGCTTCCCCACGCAACACCAGTCTTCCCTGATACGGGATTTTAAGAGGAACGTTCTTAAATACTCTGGCATTATTGGTGACAACCTCTCCTGTCACACCGTTTCCACGTGTAACTGCTTTGGCAAGTTCTCCATTCTCGTAGGTAAGAACGATCGTCAGTCCGTCCAGCTTCCATGACAGAAGCGTTTTGTGTTCCCCGATAAATTCCCTTAAAACTTCTCTGTCCTTAGTCTTGTCCAGAGACAGCATGGGGGATTCGTGTTCTTCTTTTGGAAGCTGGTCAACTGCCTCGTACCCTACGCTTACGGTTGGGCTGTTTGCCAGAACAGTGCCTGTTTCTTTCTCCAGAGCCTGAAGCTCGTCGTACATCTGATCGTACTCTCTGTTGCTTATGATCTCTGTATCCTGCTGGTAATACGCCTTTGCTGCCCTGTCCAGCTTTTGCACCAGCTCTTTCATTCGCATGATCGCTGCTGTTTCCATTCTGTTCTCCTGTTCTGATCACTGTTTCACTTGTGGAAGATTCCAGTAAATGGTTCAGTTCTTCCCACTCCTGTGCTGTAATCTCTCTGTATTCGCCTTCTCTGATCCCGTCCAAAGTCAGATTCATGATCCTGATCCTTTTCAGCTTCTGTACCTCATATCCCAGATACCGGCACATTCTGCGGATCTGTCGGTTCAGTCCCTGTGTCAGAATGATCCGAAAGCTGCATTCTCCTGTCTGCACCACTCTGCATGGTCTGGTCACCGTATCAAGAACAGGGACTCCCCTGCTCATCCTTCGGACAAATTCCCTGTCCACCGGCTTATTCACTGTCACAAAATATTCTTTCTCATGATAGTTTCCGGCGCGCATGATCTTATTGACCAGATCTCCTTCATTTGTCAGAAGGAGAAGGCCCTGTGATTCTTTATCCAGTCTGCCCACAGGATAAACACGCAGAGGATAATCCAGATAATCTGTTACCGTCGTCTCATCAAACTGCTGCTTTGTGCTGCACACGATCCCTCTGGGTTTGTTAAAAAGAAGCAGTACTTTTTTTTCATTTTTATGGACAGGTATATTGTCTGCACAGATCTCATCTTCCAGGCTGACTTTCTGACCGCTTTCTGCTTTTTTTCCGTTTACCGTAATCCTTCCCTCTTCGATCATCCGGTCGGCTTCCCGTCTGGAGCATATGCCTGCCTCGCTTAAATATTTGTTTATTCTGATTTTTTCGTCCATTGTTCTATTATATAATTTTTTGTACATCTTATCAACGGTGAAATTTTGATGGGATTTTTCTGGGATTTTTTTCAAAAGAGCAGGAATGGGGAATCGCCTTGTATTTTGTCAGATTTTATTGTATGATATCGAATGACAGGATATCTTTTTTGTCACTGATTTTATCAAAAAGGAGGCTTTCATGTCAGAGAATTTACCACGTACAAACCGGTGGCTGATCGCACTTTCTGTTATTCTGTGTCTGATACTTGGAGGAATTTTCACCCGTTCTTCCGCTGTGACTTCACAGGCAGATGCCATCAGCGATGCCGGAGCTTTCGTGTCAGAAGATCAGGATTCTGCGGAGTTTACTTCTGAGGAAACATTGACTGATAGCAATGATAATTTTACGGATTCTTCTTCCGGGAAACTGTTTGGACGCACTTCTTCAGATTCATCTGAGACTTCTCCGGGCGGTCCTGCATTAAGCACTGAGATCTCGCCTGAGGCATCAGAGGGCAGCTGGGCTTCCAGTGGAAGTAACTGGATGTTTCTGGTGGATGATAAGCCATACACAGGATGGTTCACAGATACAGACGGGAAACAGTACTATATGGATGAGACCGGTATTATGCAGACAGGCTGGACAGATATCGGAAAGAAGCGGTATTATTTTGATATGGATGGCATTCTGCAGACAGGGACTGTGATAATAGATAAGAAAACTTATGAACTGGATACAGATGGTTCTCTGAAAGGTTATACACCAAAGAAAAAATCCTCGAAGAAGAAATCTTCAGATAAGTCAGCTACCTCTGACAAGTCCGGTACATCTACGGCAAAGAAGTCGGTTGCCCTTACTTTTGATGATGGTCCCAGCTCTTTTACAGGCCGTCTTCTGGACTGTCTGGAAGAAAATAATGCAAAGGCAACTTTCTTTATGGTGGGTACTGAGATTGCCAGTTTTCCGGACGAAGTAAAACGCATGAAGAAACTGGGCTGTGAACTTGGAAACCACACTTATGACCATAAGGATCTGGCGACTCTTTCTTCGGATGAGATCAGTTCAGAAATTGCAAGAGTGGATGAACAGCTTGTAAATCTTACAGGTGAGGGAACTTCGGTGGTCCGCCCGCCATATGGATCTGTTAATGATACGGTAAAATCAACTGTGGGAACCCCGATGATTCTGTGGTCCATTGACACTCTGGACTGGAAAACGCAGGATGTGGAATCTACGGTTGAGGAAGTCATGAATAACGTAAAAGATGGTTCCATTATTCTGATGCATGACATTTTCAGCACCTCTGTAGATGCAGCCGAGATCCTGATCCCGCAGCTTATCAAAGAAGGCTATCAACTTGTAACAGTACACGAACTGGCTTCCCTGCATCAGACAGAATTATCGGCAGGAGTTACATACGGTGAATTTAATTGAATCAAGTAAATCCCCTGCGGAAGTTGCGAAAAGTAATAAAAACAGCAAAATCTCCGGCAGAAGCTGACAAAAACAATGTCAGAAAAACGGAACGTAAAATACAGGCAGTTACCACCACAAGGATAACCGCCTGTATTTTTTACGTTCCATATTCAATTTTATTCAAGTAAATCTCCTCTGATGTATCCGGTTTGACCGTCGTAGTCGATCTGAACCCATTCACCATCAGTACCTGTCTTCTGAACCTGATCACCTGCTGAGATCACGCCAAGGATATCAGCATCTGTGCTGGCTTCTGCGCGTACATTACATTCCTCCGAAGCAGTAAGCATCGTGCCATCTTCTGCCTCTGTTGACACACCTGCTTCCTCCCCAAGACCATTCAGGAATTCTTCAAGAGACGGATCAGATTGCTGTGCCTGATCCAGTTCATTCTGCACCTTCTTTATAAGAGCTGAAACATCACTGTCTGATAACTGTTTTTCCATATATGCGGAAATCTCAGAATCCTGTAAAGCTCCGTTATTGATCACCCAGTTTCCTTCGCTGTTCTTATATACATAGAACTGAGTCAGTGCAGGGGCCTTGGTCTCAACGCCCTGACAGATATACGAGAAACAGGCGTAAACCACGTAAGAATCATCTGTCATACCTTTCTTCGTGTACACATCGCCTACTTCATACCCTTCGATATAATCTTTCAAATTTGTGACTTTTGACTCATCAGACGGTGTGAAATCATCTTCCAGAGTCTTCAGCGTTGCAATATCTTTTTCCCCCAGAGCCTGATAATAGCTCGTGATCAATGCAGTAACGTCTGCATCTGCTGTTTCCATGGGATTGGCGTCTTCTTTCTTCTCGTCAGACTCCCCTTCACTTATCGGAGAAGAAGGAACATTTCCCTGGTCTTCGGATGTGGTTTTCTGTTCATCTCCGGAATTCCCCTTATTACTTCCGGAACAGGCTCGAATGCCGCAAAACAGGACAACCACAATTATCAGAATAGCTCCACCCAGCATAAAATACCGGAGATTATCTGATAACCATTCTCTAAAATCATCCAAGTTCTTGTCCTCCTTATGAGTTACCGTTTGCTCCGTTCACTGCCGCCATACGATTTCTGACAGTTCCCGATTCTGATAACTCCTGTGATACAACGCACCGGAACTGTACATACGTCCCAGGCAGCACGCCTGAAGGGAATCGAACCCCCGCACATGGTACCGGAAACCACTGCTCTATCCACTGAGCTACAGGCGCGTATCTTGAAAATCTGATTTTCAAAGGATTTATATAATTTATTTAATACAAGGTCTATATTATCATAATTACCGAAAAAAGTAAAGTTTTTTATTTTGTTACAAAAGATGCATTATTTTGTTACAAGTCAAAAATTATGGGCAGTCATGCATTGTGCTGACTGCCCGGTTTTATTTACATTTTCAGATCGTCGAATTTCAATCGGATGATCACCAGAGTGATCGCCATAAGAATGATTCCTGCCGGAAGTGCGATCCATGCTGTCTGTACAAATCCTGCGATAATATAAGTCAGGAAAGATACTGCTGCTGCAACCATTGCATAGGGAAGCTGTGTGCTGACATGATTTACATGTTCACACTGTGCACCTGCTGATGCCATGATGGTTGTATCGGAAATCGGTGAACAGTGATCTCCACATACAGCACCTGCCATACATGCAGAAATAGAGATGATCATCAGTTCATGATTTGTTCCTGAGAATACATTAACAACAATCGGGATCAGGATACCAAAGGTTCCCCATGAAGTACCTGTCGCAAATGCGATAACAGCCCCAATCACAAAGATAATTGCAGGAAGGAAATTCATCAGCCCGCCTGCAGAGCTTTTAACAATTGCAGATACAAATACAGATGCACCAAGGCTGTCTGTCATGGCCTTCAATGTCCAGGCAAAAGTAAGGATCAGGATCGCAGGTACCATTGCCTTGAATCCGTCCGGAATACACGCCATACAGTCTCTGAAATTCATAACACGACGTATCAGATATAAAACAATCGTGATAACCAGTCCGAAGAAGCTTCCAAGCACCAGTCCCACAGATGCATCACTCTGTGAAAATGCAGTTACAAAATCAGTTCCGCTAAAGAAACCACCTGTATAGATCATACCGATTACGCAGCATATTACAAGGCTTACGATCGGGATCAGAAGATCGATCACCTTGCCACGCGGATTACTTTTCTCATCTTCAGCCGCGTTTGCATAAGGACGTGCAGGTGTTGTGTAGATATCGCCTTTTAAAGCATTTGTCTCATGAACACCCATTGATCCGAATTCTACTTTCATAAGAACCATTGCCACCATCATGAAGATCGTAAGCAGTGCGTAGAAGTTATAGGGAATTGCATGTACAAACAGGGTAATTCCATCCTCTCCTTCTACAAATCCGCTGACTGCCGCAGCCCATGAAGAAATCGGTGCAATGATACATACCGGTGCTGCTGTGGCATCGATCAGGTACGCCAGCTTTGCGCGGGACACATTGTGCTTATCTGTCACAGGACGCATAACGCTTCCTACTGTCAGACAGTTAAAATAATCGTCAATAAAGATCAGTACACCAAGAATGATGGTTGAGAGTTCCGCACCAACTCTGCTTTTAATCCTCTTACCGGCCCAGCGTCCGAATGCTGCGGAACCGCCTGCCCTGTTCATCAGGCATACCATGGTTCCCAGAATAACAAGGAAGATCAGGATACCCATATTATAAGAATCTGTCAGAACGCTGATCATTCCGCCTTCAAAAATATGAAGGATTGTTCCTTCGAAATTAAAATCAGAGTAAAACAGTGCACCAACCAGTATTCCTACAAACAGTGAACTGTATACTTCTTTGGTGATCAGTGCCAGTGCAATGGCAACAAGCGGCGGAACCAACGACCAGAATGTGCCGTAAAATTTCGCAGATGCAGCCACCTCTTCCTCTGCTGCAAGTACAGTCAGCGGACTTGCCAGTATCAGCAGCATCAGTGCTGAAAGGCAGAACGAAAGTCTTTTTATGTTACTTTTCATTTCTTTTCTCCTTCTCTTGTAAGATATATGATATTTCGATTATAGCACGCCTCTTAATTAATGCATTTGAAACAGCTTGGCAGAATTTCACGCTCTGATGAGCCGGATCAATATGCATTATTTACGAGGATTGCTATAATCAAATCTGTAAATGTAGCAGGATTCCGTCTGTGCGATCAGTTCACAACCACACTCTGTCAGAAAATCATGGTCAACCAGCCCGATCTGTGTTACTACGAAATCTGTCTTTGATTTCTTCAGCGCAGCCTGAAACCCTTCTTTATCTTCATAGATATGATAATCGATCACATCCAGCAATGCTTTCTGTCTTTTATAGAAACTGCTGTTCTCATCATAATTTCCTGCCACTGTACTGCCTGATCTGTAGATACTTGCATTTCTGCTTATTACAGTGGCGATCCCCGCATCATACTGTCGCACAATACTGTTAAGACTGCCGTCAAAAACAACCCTTGGAAAATCATTCTCCTGGTTCTGGTGGATCACGTCGCAGACTGCACGCAGATCATTGGGCACCTTATAAATATTCTCTGCCATTGCAAAATCAGTCACTACCCCGTCCAGCGGATTTCCCAGAATAACAAAACCCGTCAGCACAGCTGCAGCCATAAGAACTTTTATCCAGGTCTTTCTAAAAGCGGTCACAAGCCTGACTCCATAGTAGGCAACCGCCGGGATCACAGGAAGAATCCAGATAAACCGATAATATTCATTCTCAAACTTCACCTTTGCGATAAGATATTTTACAACCAGCGGATTATATACTGTCAGCAGCAGAAACACTGTATAGCCGATAAATATCCCGGATTTTCTTTTTCTCCCACGGACCAGTGTGCAGATCAGTCCCACAGCAAACAGAAGAGGATACCAGCAGGAACCCCAGTACAGCTTCATACATGCATCAACAAAGCGCAGTCCCAGTTCCTGAATTGTTACACCTGCCATTTTTCTCTCCTTTCTGTATTATGATGCAGCCAGAGTCAGCAGACCGATTCTGCATGCGAAAAATACAGCCGCATATAATGCTGACGGAAGCATGCACACCGCACAATATACCAGCCCCGAAAATCTCTTATTCATAACTGCTGCCGGAGCCATTCCCGCTGCGATCACAATCGGAAAGATGATCGCAGAACCGGAAAATGTCAGCGCACTGACCGCTGTGACAAACAATATGATCCAGACATTCCTGCTGTTTTTCTCCTGCAGATACCAGACGGCACACATGAGAACTGCAGGGATGGCAATATTGGCAAGGATGGCTTTTCCCTCGTAACTTCTGGTAAAGAAAAAAGTTCCGGAGGAATAAATCGTACCGCAAAACAGCTGTAAAACACAGACAAAGACAAGCATCAGATCTGCTTTCTTCCTGTTTCCGTCAAACAGTCTCTTACCTATCTGATAAATGATCAGATTGGCTGTCACTACATTCATACATGACATTACCTGCTTTGCCTGCACAATGGGATGGATTCCCAGAAGTCTGCACCACACTGCATTATGCATCGGATATGCGGAAAAAACATATCTGGCCTGAAATGCCTTCTGAATCGCCCCGTTAAAGGGATTATATCTGCCAAGAGTATCTGTGTATACAGAAGTACTCACTGTTCCTACATAATACGCCGCATCTACTGTTGTATCCTCGTAAAAGATCACGATCAGACATTGCAGCAGTACTACGACACCTGCAAGGATAATCATCACAGAGTGATTTTTCCATATTTCAGAAATACTTCCAAAACTTCCACTGCATGTTTCCGTTTGTCCGGCACGTATTATCCGTTGTTTTTTTATTGTACAGATCACAGCTGCGCAGATAACCGAAACCATGATTCCTGCCCATATATAAGCCGCAGCTGTCAGGGATACCCATTTCAGTGTCATCGGCACGATCACCAGTTCAAACACTGCAAAGTAAACCAGATATCCCATGATGAAAGTCAGGGAACAATCCCCTTTTATTTTCAATATCCGGGTCAGAACAATGCCCGCTGCATAAAAAACTACAAACTCCAGAACAAAGCCTGCACAGGCAAGGCATAATTCTCTCATTCTTCCACCTTTGTCCCTGACCGGGTGGATTCGCGATTCTTCAAAATCTCCATGGCAATCTTCTCAGGAGTCATCGGAAGCTCTGTCAGACGCACACCTGTTGCATTATAAATCGCCTCAGCCAGTGCCGGACATGGAGTATCAATTACAAGCTCACCAATGGATTTGGCACCAAAAGGACCGCTCTTTTCGTAACTGCACTCGAAATCCACGCGGATATTTCCGATATCCTGTCTGGTTGGAATCTTATACTGCATAAAAGAGTTGTTGCGGATCTTACCTTTATCTGTATATTGTACATCTTCCCAGAGAGCCATGCCAATTCCCTGTGCAATACCGCCCTCCGTCTGTACACGTGCAAGATTCGGATTGATCGGTGTACCGCAGTCAACAACCGCCACATAATCCAGAACATCCACACTGCCTGTCTCTGTATCCACCTCTACTTCTGCCATACCTACCATAAACGGCGGCGGCGAGATCGGTGAAGAATGCTGTTTCACAACCTGAAGCTCGATATTGTTAAAGAAAGTGCTCTTTAATGCAATATCTTCCAATGAAACTTTCTTCTGGGCATTTTCAGAACTGATGGCATCCATATCAACACTATAGCCCTCTTCTGCATCTGTCATATGGCCTGCTGCATTTCCGTCTGCCCCATCGTCTATCTCAAGTGTCTCATCATAGAATACACAGGAACCGTCAAAATCAACTTTTCTCTCATCTACTTCCATCATCTCTGCGCCAAGCTTACAGATTTTTTTCTTCAGCTCCTCACAGGCCTTCATAACCGCTACACCGGTGGTATAGGTTGTGGCGGAAGCATAGGAACCGGAATCATAAGGAGAAATATCCGTATCCACACTGAATACTACTATGTTATCCATAGGCGTATTCAGACAGTCAGCCGCAATCTGCGCCATAACGGTATCACAGCCTGTTCCCATATCCGTACATCCAAGTGCCAGTGTATAAGAACCATCTTCATTCAGCTTAATATCTGCGCCGCCTACGTCAACTCCTGCAATAGAGGATCCCTGCATAGCCATGGCAACACCGACTCCGCGGACCTTGCCATTTCCCATATCCCTGCATGGATATTTGGAATCCCAGTCCATCATCTCTTTGGCGCGCGCCATACAGCGGTCCATGGAACAGCTCTGTGCATAAGGAACATCCGGATATCCCGGAAGAGGACCGCCCTCTACAGGCATATTCATTTCTTTTACCTTAACAGGATCCATTCCCATCTTATGTGCCAACTCATTTACTGCAGATTCCACTGCAAAAATACCCTGGGTTGCACCATAACCACGATAGGCACCTGCAGCCTGCACATTTGTATAGACAACATCAAAAGCAAACCTGTGGGCCTCTGTATGTCTGTAAAGAGCGATTGATTTATGACCGCTGAGTCCTACTGTTGTAGAACTGTGTTCTCCGTATGCCCCAGTGTTGGACAAAGTATAAAGATCAATTGCCTTGATGATACCATTTTCATCTGCACCTGCGCGTACTGTGATCTCCATCTCATGGCGCGGTGAAGAGCAGATCATGGACTCATATCTGGAGAAGATCATCTTGGACGGGCGGCCTGTTTTCCAGGTCACGATCGCCGGATAGATCTCACTGACAGAGGTCTGCTTTGCACCAAAGCCGCCACCGATCCTTGGCTTGATCACACGTACTTTGGAAGCAGGAATGTCCAGTGCCCTTCCAACGATCCTTCGCACATGGAATGGGATCTGTGTTGAGGACAGAACGATCAGTCTGCCGAAATGATCCATATAGCAGGCTGTGCGGAAAGTCTCCATCATAGTCTGCTGGTTTGCTCTTGTATGATAAGTGCGCTCTACAGTATATTTACACTTTGCCAGAACTTCATCTACATTTCCATGTTCTTCCACTGCAGATGCACATAAGTTTCTTTTGTTGTCTCCGCCAAGAGGGATTTTCAGCTTCCAGTCATCCTCCGGATGGACCAGGATCGGATTATCTTTTGCCTTGTGGATATCCAGAACCGGTGTCTCCACGCGGTAATCTACGCGGATTCTCTTCAATGCTTTATCTACCGCCTCTTCTGTCTCACCCGCAACAATGGCAACTGCATCTCCCACAAAACGTACATGACGGTCAAGGATCAGTCTGTCATCCGGACTCATCTCCGGTGCAGTCTGGCCGGCAAGGGTAAAACGTTTCTGAGGTACATCTTTATAGGTAAGGATACATGCAATTCCGGCCACCTTCTCGGCAGTACCTGTTTTAATATCTTCCACCCAGGCGTTGGCGTGGGGACTTCTCAGTATCTTCACGATCAGGCAGTCCCTTGGTGCCAGATCATCTGTATAGACAGGCTTTCCGGTTACCAGTGACATTGCATCTGTTTTACGTACAGGTTGATTTACATATTTCATCTTTATGCTTCCTCCTGTGCTTTCTTATATTTCAGGAACTTCAGGATACTCCTTGTCTGGGAAACAAAACCGGAACATCTGCACAGATTTCCCGCAAGATATTCTTTGATCTGCTCCTCTGTGGGATCTTTGATCTCGTTGAGCATCGCAAATACATTCATGATAAATCCCGGATTGCAGAAACCGCACTGTTCCGCACCTTCATTCGCCAGAAAGCTTCCAAACTCCTGCGCTTCTCTCTGCATTCCTTCCAATGTAACGATTTTCTTTCCCTCAATGCGGGCTGCAAGTGTACTGCAGGAAAGCACCGGACGACCGTCCATAAGAACTGTGCAAAGACCACAGTTCGCAGTTTCGCAGCCTCTTTTCACGCTGAAACAGCCCTGTTTTCTTAAGAAATCGATCAGCAGTGTATCCGGGGAGATCTCTGCGTGGCGGTTCACTCCGTTAAGCCAGAAATTAATATTCATTTTTCATCCCTCCTACTGCTTCCCAGGCTCTTCTTGTCAATACTTTTACAAGAAGGGTTCTGTATTCCTTTGATCCTCGCATATTGCCTGCAGTAGGAACGTTCTCTGCCGCATATTCTGCAAAGGCTTCAATCGCCTCTTCCTTCTGCTTTTTTGTCATGTTCCGGAAATTCTTCAGGATCTGCTTCTTATCTTCCACGATCATGGCACGTGCAGGTCTGGCACCTATCACAGTCCTTGCCTCATTTCCGATCACAGAAGCTGCACAGGTCAGCACCGGGAAATCTGTTTTTATGTTTCTCTGACTTAAGTAACAGGTAAGAAGTGGCTCTTTTCGCACGATGATATTTACAAGGATGTCATTGTCCTTCTTCATATTTACAAATTCAGTCAGTGGAATACGGCCTGCATCATATAATTCTACCCATGTATCCATTCCCAGGAACATGGTCAGAACATCCGAGAAGCCATATCTTCCATAAATGCTTCCTCCCACAGTGGCACAGTTTCTGAACTGTACGCCTACAATGTGGCAAAGGCTTTCTTTCATAGCTCCATGTGTGTAGGTATTCAGAGCTTCATTTGTCTCCAGGTCATGAAGCGGAGTCATACATCCGATGACAAATTCGTCATCATTCTCCGAAATCGCATCCAGCCCCAGACCGGAAAGATCAATCGCTGTGGATATCGCTCTGTTGCCCATTTTCATCCAGACCATTCCCCCAAGAATACAGGCTGTTTTCTTCTGGTTCAGTTCATAAGCTTCCGCCAGACTGTTTACCTTTACATAGCTTTTGATTTTCAGCATTATGTATCGTATCCCTTTCTTACATACTTTTCATATCTCTTGTAATATTTGACTCGGATCTGTCGTCAGACAGCCAATATAGTATAATATCATAACTTAAAGAAAAAATCTATAAATATCCTTTATTTCATAAATAAATTTTTTACTTTACCGGCGTCTTCTGACTCTGCAGTAATCCTAGTACAGCGGACAATATCATCCGCTTTGCTGCTTGCTGTAAATATTACTCTAATTCTAGCATATGACAGCCAAAAGTGTCTATTGATAAAACTATCCAAAAAAACACTCTTCAAAATATTTTCGAATTAAATGTATCATTCGTTTCATCGCGAATCGTTTTTGTGCACTGTATCCAAATATTTCCGAAATATATTTAGTTCTTTATATATTTTACTGGATTTTTTCGAGTATCAATGTTATAATGTTCACAAATAAAAGACTTATCACTGTTAATTGCAGATAACAGGTACAATTTGCGAATATCCGCCTGAATCTATATCGTTCAATAACAGAGATGTCATAAAGGAGGGTTTGATTATGAGTAAACGCGTGATTACAATAAACAGGATGCTCGGCAGTAATGGCCGCCTGATCGGTAAAGCTCTGGCAGAAGAACTTGGATTTGCTTTTTATGACAAAGAGCTGATCGATATTGCAGCTCAGAAAGAGAATATTCCTTTTGATCTGCTTGCCAAGGTTGATGAGAAACGTGGCAGCCAGTGGCGTTTTCCCATTGACCATGAACTTCAGATGGACAGCGATTTTCACTTTGTTCCCATGAATGATGTGCTCTTTGATCTTCAGCGAAAGATTATTCTGGATGCTGCTGAGAAAGAAGATTGTGTGATCGTTGGCCGATGCGCCAATCACATCCTCGACAATAGATGCCTGAGCGTATTTATCCATGCACCATTTGAGTATCGTGTACAGACTGTCATCGAGCGTACGGGACGGGAAGAAAAAAGTGCACAGAAGCTGGTTAAGAAAGTGGATAAAGAACGGCGTACTTATTATGAGTACTTTACAGATAAGAAATGGAAAGATATTTCCCAGTATCATCTGGCATTTGACAGCAGTAAATTTGAGCAGGATAAAATTATACAGATGATAAAGATGGCATTGTAAAATCAAACAGGGTTCCAGATTCAAAAGTCTTATCATGCAGGCACGAACGACTTTTTGAACCTAGTACATCGTTTCGTAAATAACTATACCAATCGCGTAGGATGCGGATTCGAGTGTGCTGGTATAAAAACGCAGGCGTAGCGGGCTACGCTGAGGCTTTTAGACCTGTGCAATCGGATTCGCAGACAAGTGAGTGGTATAGTTATTTCGAAAACGATGTACTAGGACCCTGATATCATATTATTTATTTTCTCCCAGAATATACTGCTTCAGGAAATCATAAATCTGATTCTCTGTTGGAGGACATCCCTTTACGTTATGTTCAAATTTACAGGTGCATGCACCTACACCCAGTTTTCCTGTTTTTCCGCGGTATCCCTGGCCGATGCAGATTTTCGTGTCCAGTTTCTCGAAAAGGCCGTCATTTTTAAGCATTTCCAGAGCCGGGATGAGATAACCATAGCAGGCACTGCAGGATTCTACTTCTTCTACTGCATCCTGAAGTTCTACCACTTTTCTTGATTTCGGAAGTTCTTTGCGGGCATTTTCCTCACAGTATACGATGTGGGAATTTTTCAGATCAGTACTTCCAACCCCAAGTTTCTCTGCCAGTTCAATATACGGTACATCTTTCGTTGTATAATGCATGATCTGACATACATAAGAATCGATCAGTACCGGATCCGTCCCCGCCCAGATACGGTTCATCACTACCGGATTTCCGCCATCCTCGAAATCCAGGTCCCCACAGATATTATCAACCACGATAAAATCCTGGTGAAGCCCCACATTCAGATGTGCAATCGGTTCATGCAGTCCCATCGCATGAAAATGACGCTTCTCTGTATTGGGGATCAATCCTTTCATATTTTTCAATGCACATGTGATCTTTGTCTGACAATGGCCTTTCAATACCGGAACATTGATCAGAAAATCGATATTTGCCGCACGTTCACAGACATTCAGTTTCATCCCCCTGCAATCTCTTTCAATCCCCTTGTCTTTCTGCATATCCCAAAAAGGCACCTGATATTTTTCCGTTAGTTCACGATATCCGCACACTTCGTATGCTTCTGTAGTCTTATCTCCCACCCAGGAGCCTTCCAGAATGGCAATATTTCCATATCCGTTTTCCTGCAGATACTCAATAATTCCCGCCACAATTTCCGGATGTGTGGTAGCTCCCCATGAAGCCTCGGAAGGTGATACAAGATTAGGCTTGATACCAATCTGCATCTTTTTATCTGAAATTACAGACGCCAGGCCGCACTGTGCCAGCAGTTCCTTTGTCATTTCTTTGTAATTGGTTCCGCTCTTTATATAGATTTCATTTTTGTTCATTACAAGATTATCCTTTACACTTTACATTCGAATATTTTTCTGCTGATTTTTGCATATCTTTTTTGTATTTCCCCCCGGAAGTTTTCTTCTGAACCGGTCAGCTTTTCTGAGGTGAAAATGTTCTCCGCATCAGCCTGCATGCCACTGTACTTGTGAGCAATGCCACCAGAAATCCTGCCAGAACATCCCCCGGATAATGTACGCCCAGATAGAGTCTGGAAAAAGCAATCATTCCGGCCAGAACAACAGGTAAAATCCCCCATTTCCCGGGCAGCATCCGCAGACAGACCAGTGCAACGGCAAAGGAAGCGCAGGTATGACCGGATGGAAATGAATAGTCTTTCGGTCTGGTGATCAGCGGAATGATCTGTGTATAAGTATCAAAAGGTCTTGGACGGGCTACTGCATTTTTTATCAGCAGATTTGTGATCAGAAACCCTGACAGCAGCGAGAGTGCCGCTGTCACTCCTGTTTTGCGTGTTTTCCCGAAACAGATCAGAAGCACACATAATACGATCCAGAACCATCCTCCGTTTCCGAGGAAGGTGACTGCTCTCCAGAACGGAGTCAGGGCATCCACCCTTAAATGTTCCTGGATCCACAGTAAAATATTCATATCTAATTGCTGTAATGTCGCCATAAACTTCTCCCATTATATTTTTTATCAGTCACAGTATGTATTCCTCTCAAAATACATACGAATTATATCAGTCCGACTTCTTTTGTGCAAGATATTATAAGCAAAGATGATTTGTTTAAGGACTCAAAAGTCAAAATAACGTAGAAATCAGTCAAAATACCGATAGCGTTTTTCTGCCGGAAGGATTATGCTGAGAGCAGACTTATAGAACTGCCTGATCAGGCAAATACTTATTATGGGGGTAAATATGATAAACACATTATCAGTCGGTAAGGATAATTTTTACCGGCAGATGCTTAAACTGACGATTCCGATCATTATCCAGAATCTGCTCAGTGCAGCGGTTAACTCCGCAGATGTAATTATGCTTAATTATGTGGGACAGTCTGCGATTTCTGCGGTGTCTCTGGCTGCCAATTACTCCAATATCCTGTTTATGGTATATTATGGACTTGGTACAGGCGCATCTCTTCTGTGTGCGCAGTATTTCGGAAAAAATAATATGCAGGCTATTCATGCGATCGAGGGAATTGCCCTCCGCTTTTCCATCATAATCTCGGGAATCGTAGCACTGATCGCATTTACTGCTCCTCAGCTTATGATGAAGATTTTTACTGCTGATCAGGAACTGATCTCTATCGGTTCTTCTTATCTGAGGATTATGGGAATTACATATCTCTGCTGGGGAATTACAGAGGTTTATCTGGCGATTTTGCGCAGCATCGGACGCGTAACGATCAGTATGGCATTGAATATGCTGGCTTTTATACTGAATATTATCCTGAATGCCACTTTTATCTTCGGGCTTTTCGGCGCACCGAAGCTGGGAGCTACAGGTGTTGCCATTGCAACTGCTGTTTCCAGACTGATCGAACTGGCAGCATGCGTGATTGTTTCTTTCCTGAGCAAAGATGTTAAATTGAACCTGACCTTTATGTTTATCCGCAGTAAGGTGCTGTTTGGCGACTTCATCCGGCTGTCACTTCCCGCTCTTGGAAATGACGTTTCCTGGAGTGTTGCTTTCTCCATGTACTCTGTAATCCTGGGACACCTCGGAACAGATGCCGTCGCAGCCAACTCTCTGGTTACGGTTGTCCGCAATATCGGTTCTGTGTTCTGCTTTGCAATTGCCAGTGCGGGAACGATTCTTCTTGGAAATGTTATGGGAAAAGGGGATCTGGAGAAATCGAAGGTGTATGCCTCCAGAATGCTGAAGATGACCATTATAGCCGGTGCCATTGGCGGTGTGATCGTATTTGCCATCACTCCTCTGGTTCTGAGATTTGCATCCTTAAGTGACGGCGCAATGCATTATCTGAAGTATATGCTGCTTATCAATACCTATTATATTATGGGTTCTGCTGTAAACACAGCCCTGATCGCCGGTGTATTCCGCGCAGGCGGTGACACGAAGTTCGGGCTGATCTGCGATACCATTGATATGTGGGTATATGCGGTACCTTTGGGATTTTTTGCGGCCTTTGTCCTGAAGCTTCCGGTATTGTGGGTCTACTTCCTGCTATGTACAGATGAGTTTGTGAAATGGCCATGGGTATTCCATCATTACCGCCAGGGGAAATGGGCACAGAATATTACAAGGGAGGATCTGTTTGAGCAGAAAGCTTCCTGAGATATCATCCATATCCGCCGCAGTGTGGTTCTATAATAAATAAGCAAAACAGCAGGTCTGTTCATTCTATGAACAATCCTGCTGTTTTTATGTCTGCAGATTTTCTTTCCGGATCCCTGCAGACATCCATTTTCGGTTTATAAAAAATGCTTACAGATTATAATGTATTCAGGTCGATTCTGTAATCGTCAGAGCCCTGTCCGTCTACTGTGTAGTAAGCGGCTTTCTGCTCAACATTTACATAAACGCTGATTTCTTTTCCTTCGATGCCTTTGTCTTTGATGTCTTTTTTGATTGCTTCCTCGATGGAGCTCATTGCAACTGCGAAACCAGGTAATTCGATAGTTGTTTCTGCGAATTTTTTGATGTCGATATTTTTAGCCACTTCTTTTACTGCTTTCTTTACAGTTTCTTTTGCTTCTTCTACAACCGGAGCCTTCGCAATATCAGCTGCAGCGTCTTTTGCTTCTTCAATTACTTCTGAAGCCTTTACAGTTGTTTTCTCAACTGTCTCTTTGACTGCTTCTGTAGCCTTTGTTGTTGCTTCTTTAATAGTTTCCTTTGCTCTTGAAGTTGTTCTTTTTCTCATAATAATCTCCTATTCCAACTGATTGGTCTAGAGCGTGTCGCTCTAACAGTTTCCTGTGTAACCGTACCACAAATTCCAGACAATGTCAAATTTTTATCAAATTTTGTCCTACTCAACATTTTTTAAGGCTTCATCCATAGGAACCTTCTTCACTCTCCGAAATTCCAGCAAGGCCACGATTCCGTATGTAATGATTCCTGCTGCAAACATCTGCACATAGATCATCGGGTCGATCCAGAGCGTAATCCAGCCGGAAATGCTTGACAGCATCATCTCCCTGAACAGAACCTTCATAACCGCCGTTTCTATTGGAAGACTGACAAGCAGACAGAGCACTACTACCATTGAAGTAGACAGAATGTACAGCCTGCTGATCTCGCCATTTGTATAGCCCAGGATTTTTACCATTGAAATAGACTGGGCATTTTTTTCGATAATGATCTTGGAAAGAAGATAGATCAGTACCATATAGATCACAATAGCAAATCCATTTACCATTCCCATCATACTTCCCATAGATACATCCAGCTGTCTGGAAATCTTGGTCAGTGCATCCAGGTCCACCACTGACCCAATATATTTGTCTTTGATATCTGTAATCCTGGTATCAGAAAAATAGCCGCTGTAATAATCTTCTCCCAGATTAAAGGTTTCGTTCAGCTGAGTTCTGGTCATAAATACACACAGGCCTGCCGTATAATCATAAATTCCTGTTACCTTAAAAGAATACTGTTCCTTTTCATACTTTTCCTTCAGGGTAATGGTATCTCCGGGATGAATCCCATATTTGTCCGCATAAGCACTGGAAATATAGATTCCTTTATCAAGATCAGCCTTTACATATCTGCTGTCCGGCTCGATTCCATACAAAAGAACCTCCTCGCTCTTATACTTTCCGGGAAGAGTATTTAAAGAATATGCTGAAAACTCTTCTGCATCTTCATTCTTTGTTTCCGCAGACATATAGAATTCCAGTATAGAAAACAGACTGTCAAATTTGTTTCCACTGGCTGCACTTACCGGAACCTGAAGCATATACTGATATTTTGCCAGCATATTATTCTGGATTTCCACCTGATAATGAGATAAGGCCGAAGGAAGGAGTAATCCAAACATCAACAGCAGGTTGGCAAAGATAATCCCGATAAACAGTACCAGATAATTGCTCATATTCTGAAAGATCACACGAAGGCGAAATCTGGAAAAGATTTTTATAACAGGGCTTAAATAAATTGCTTTTTTCTTCTTTCTGCCTGAAAGATCCCTGCGCAGGAATTTCAGCGGGGAAAGACGCAATTTGTGTCGGAGAACTCCATAATTCACCACCAGCATAATGATCACCGGAACTACTGTTGTAAGCAGAAAAGCTTCTGCGCTCCATACGGTCACATAGGTAGGCAGGCTATAGCTGCCATAATACATTCCTGCACATACATTTTTAAATACTGTATATCCCAGAATATTTCCCACCAGGGCTCCCACCAGTGTAACAAGGACAGGCAGTGCCATATAGTGCCGGATCAGTTCTCTCCTGGTATAGCCGGAAGCTCTGAGTGTGCCGATCACCCCTGATTCCCTGCGAATCGTATTACTGATGGTAATTCCGAATACGAAAGCCATAATGACAATTACAATGTATAACAATATAATCATCATAGCCTTGTCACTTCCCATATCATCTCCGGTAAAGGTGATGGCCTGATTCAGATATCTGGGTACAAAAGCTTCCAGGGTAACGATTTCCCCTATATTTTCCATCAGTTCTTCTGAAACGTCCTTTTCCTCTTTTTCTGTTTTGGGCTGTTTGTCATAGATCCAGGAATAATTGTACTGGAGCTTATCCTGATCCAGGGTATCAAACTCCTCCGGTGTTACCACAGAAACTCCGAATTTCACAGAATCAAACATGGAATCATTATTATTCTGAAAAAGACAGCTGTAATCAGACAGAGCCACAAGCCCTGTAATCTTCCAGGTCTGCTTACCGCTCTGGCTCTTCAAGGTGTCTCCCACCTTCAGTTCATTATTGTCTGCATACATACGGTCAATTGCAATTTCCTCTGTTGCTTTGGGAAATTCTCCCTGCATCAGACATACTCCATTGATTTCTGTCCTGTTTTTGAAAAAGCGCATGGTACTTCCATTATCCAGAAGTTCTTCAATATAGAAATTTTCATACAGCTTTATTCCCAGATTCTGGATTTCTTCTTTCTGGCTTTTATATATCTGCTGATTGGTACGGAAATTTCCGTTTTCTATATTGTATTTGTCAAATCCATCATTATAAGCAACAATCATACTTCCGTCAGCCACCAGAAATCCGGAAACCATTCCTATGGTCAATACCATCAGAATAAAGACCACCAGATATTTTCCCAGTTCCCCCTTCAGTTCTCTGGGCAGACGTTTGCGTAAAGGATTTTTCATAAATAACTCCTTTCCTTTGTCATAGGCAAAAACCCACTGCCTTTAGGCGGTGGGAGGAGCCTTGTAAATTATTATCCAATATGCTACAATAACCGTAGCAGTTTTTAAAGAGAAAACCGTTAGATGTGCTGCTCATCAAAGACACTCTTTTGTGCATTGACAAGATATGAGGTTGCAATACAAAACTCGCGTATTGCGTAAAATCTTACCCGTAAAAGAATGTTTGCTGTATAGCA
>ERZ812616.544-NODE-544-length-52267-cov-7.315694_pt1 | contig 52267 bp, 80 predicted proteins | sample MGYA00376249_ERZ812616 | MGnify/ENA primary metagenome ERZ812616 (study PRJEB26924, sample SAMEA4378265) | human gut metagenome | biome: human gut; feature: human-associated habitat; material: faeces | place: China | collected 2013 ...
TCATTAGCATCGTTACTTCAAGCGGTGTTAACTCTTGAAACTAGGACCTTTTTTAATACCTTTCCTAATTTCTAAATACATTATAGTTCTTGTTTTTAGCACTGTCAATAGATGAGTGCTAAAAATATAAAAAATTAAATGTGATACATTGTATCACAAAATAAGTTCAATCATTACTACAACAAAGCATCCAATACAAGCGACTTGAATGAGACTTAATTCTTTATAAGACGCATAAATAATAATGATTGTCGAAACGATTCCAGAAATCAAATGACCTGTTGAATAAAAAATATCTGGGAAGGTCATTGCTGCAAGGACCGTATAAGGAATATAATCCAAAAAGGATTGAATGGTTGGGTTCGTAATTTTTTTATTAATAAAGACAAGTGGTATCGCACGAATAGCATAAGTAATAAGCGACATGATCGCTAAATAGATATAAAACTGTTTATCCATGCACTTCCTCCTTATTAAATAACACAGCTCCTATAAAAGCACTTGAAAGTGCTGAAATCGTCATCGCAAAACCACTTGATAATTGGTTGATGATGGGTAAGTAGTAAAAACCTGAACGGATAATAATTGCAAGAGCTACTACTTTTATTATATTTTTATCTTTTTTCATTCCTGGAATAATAATTGCGATAAACATTGCGTATAAAGCAATTGATAAAGCATTACTAATGACCGTAGGTACAATAGAGCCAAGCATTGCCCCTAAGGTTGTTCCAAGCATCCAACCTGTCGCTGAAATCGAAGCTAAACCTAGAAAATAAGTACGATTCACATTTTCTTCAAGCATCGATAAAGCAAAAATCTCATCAGTAATAAAAAAGCTAAGTAACCATTTATAAATTCCTTTAAACTTTTCATCTACTTTTTGGGAAAGTGAAAGTGACATAAACGCATAACGAATATTCACGGTCAATTCCACAATAGCCATTTCTAAATACGTTCCTTGTCCGGCAATAATTCCTAGTGAAGCAAATTGTCCTGCTGAAGTAAGATTCAATAGTGAGATTAAAACTGCTTGTATCACACTAAATCCCATTGATACAGCAATCGCTCCAAAAGAAAAGGACACAGATAAATAGCCTAAAGCAATTGGTATTCCATTTTTCATTCCTCTTTTTATTTCTTTCATAACGTGTCCATTATACAAAAAAATCCTCGATAACTCTACAATTACCGAGGAATATTTTAGGCAAATTTTTCAACAATTGGTTTTGATACCAATTTATTCCATGTACTAATTAAGGGACCTGTACCAAACATTAAAATAATTGTCGCAATTCCTAATGGTCCACCTGTAATAAACCCAATTAAAACACAAATAACATCTGTCATAATACGACATACTGGATAAGATGGTGACATCACATCTGCCATATAAATAGATAAAGCATCATAACATCCCGTTCCCAGATCTGATGTGATATATAAAGAACATCCAAGTGTAACAAATAAAATACCAATCGCTAAAACCACGAATTTCATTGGTAATGAAAATGGTATAACATCTGGTGAAGAAACATTAAATAATTGACAATAAACATTATTAAAGAATTGTACAAAGAAACCAAGTAAAAACATATTAATAATGGCACCAATATTTAAATATTTTAAATTACTTCTACTTAATAAAATTAAAACTAAAAATAAGACCGCATTAATACTTCCTTGAAAAACACCTAAAGGTATATTTAATAAACCACTAATTCCTGTTGTCATTGATGTAAATGGATCAATTCCCATTTGTGATATACGACATGTTGAAACACCTATAGCGATAATAATATTTCCAATTAAAGAAATAATTGCTAGTTTGATTGAAAACTTAAATTTCATACTTTCACCCTTTCAAAAGTATTATACTTATTTTCTAATCTTTGAATTTTATTTTCAAAATATGAAAAAATTGGTACACAATAATGCGGTGTTTGAAAGGTTTGTTACTAATTTGTTACTAATTAAGTACAATTTTTCAATGAAATTTATTGAAAAAAAATAATATTTTCTATCCTTATTATATATAAACGCATAATAAAAAATTGCCTACCCAAATTAATGAGTAGGCTTTTTTCGTAATATTCAATTGTTGTTGCAACCAAAGAATATTAGTTATAATACATATACAAGTGCATTATACACTAAATCTTATTTAATATAAATATGTCCTTGATAATAAGCAGCTAAATATCCAGATGGTGTTCTAATCCAAATATCATTTCCTTTGTATAAAACTTCTAAACAAGTGACTCTTGTTTTAGCATCTAAAGCACCATCACCATCTTTATCATGTTTTCTACCATCTGCAGTTAATTGTGAATGTTTTTTAGCTGCATATCCTGTACCTGCTCCAGTTCTCACTTTTAATTCAACTTGTAATGTATACGTTTGGCCAACTTTATAAGATGGCTTATCATTTGTAACAGTATGATCAGCAACTCTTGATAAATAAGTTAATGATGACCATCCTTTATATTCATCAACGTATGCCCATCCATTTAATTCTCTTGATACTGTAACCACATCACCTTTTTGAATTGAAGAAATTTTATTTCCTCCTGGAGCATCTCTTACAACTAATGGATCAGTTTTTGTAACTACTTTTGCTTTGTATTTTGGAACTTCGTTTCCAGCATTTACTTTTCCAATATCAATTTTAATATCATCTGTTGGAATAAAATCATAATCAATATCGTTCAACCATAGAATGTGCGTAAATGTTCTATTGGCCACTTTAGTTTTAACAGTTCCATAGTTGCTACCTCTTGCTTCGATACATTCTCCATTTCCAATATAAACACCAATATGGCCATTACGCCATAATGCACATCCAGGAACTGCTTCTCCAATATGTGAAATAGGTAATGTTCTTTTAGCTGTTTCATTGAATTGTGATGAACCCTTTTGAATTCCTGTACACCAAGAAATCAAACCAGAGCAATCAACACATACTTTACCAATTTTTGATTTTTCTTTTTTGTATGTTAGATAAGATGGATATTTACCTGCTAGATATTTCAACTTATCTTCAGTTAATACAGTACCCTTCATACCATAAACATATGGTGTTCCAAGCTTTGTTTTGACAAATCCTACTAGTTCATTTGCTGTTTTCATTTATATATCCTCCTTAATCTTCTACAAAAGTCCAATCTTCCGCTAACATATCAGTTTGTGATGGTGCCCAAGGTACAATATTTCTCTTTGCATCTGGGTTATCGGTTTGTAAATTAGATGAATCAATACATACAAAAGGATTTGTTGTTTCTTTTGTTTCACATAAATGAATGAAGATTCCTTTGCCATTCCATCCTCTACGTTTTACTTTAAATCCACGTTTTAAATATTTGATTGCTTCATCAAAGCCAAAAGTGGCCATGCCTCCTAATTCAGGACAATTTTCTTTATCAGCAAGAACCCATCTATCATCAAGAATATTCGATAACGTATAGATAACTCTTTCAGTTTCTCTAATATCCATTTCTTTTCCATCTTTTGTATGCATGATTACTGTTTTCTTTTCATCATCCCAATACCAATAACCACCCCATGAAGGAAGCTTAATTTTTGCTCCATTTTTCATTAATTCAAAAGCTCTTTTAAATTTCATTTTTAACAATCTCCTTTGTTCACTAATTCCATTTTTCTACCGTTTTAATTCCGTTTAACAACCATTTTTTGCAATTTTTGGTTGTTAATCATAATAAAAGAGAGCTATTCGCTCTCTTCATTCTTATTAAAATGTAACTGATCTATTTCTTCTTTCATGTGAGTTACCATTCCATTTCCACCCAAATCATGATAAGCGTTATACATCTCATTGAAATTTTCATATGCATAGCTTGGGATGTTCCCTCTTTTTGTATACTTAGAATGATATTCAATTAACTGTACTCTTAAAAGAAGCATAGTCCCGCGTGAATTTGCATCACGTGATTTTTTTTGATTTTGTAATAACCATACGATATAGCCTAATACAATAGGTAAAGCAATAGTGTATGTTTGCATTAAAATTTCTTGCATACACACACCTCTAATTTTCTCTATTTTCGATTAATCTTGAAAATGCCTGATGTAATCCTGTACTTGCTAGACCACAAATTGCACCGCCAACGACAGTTTCTACAGAAATATTGCTCATAACAATGCAATTTAAAATAGCACCTTCAACAGATACAATTGTTGGAATGTATTTGTTATCAACATCCTTAATCCATTTTTTTACAACATATCCTGTTGCTAAACATCCTGCCATAACGACAGGAACGAAGTAATTAGTAATAAAACTTAAATCCATTTTCTTTCATCCCTTCTTTATATAATTTTGCTTTTATCTAATAATTTACTGTTCATATCTACATCACCAAACACCAATTTCCATCCACCCCAACCGTTGTTATAGACATTTCTCCATTTTGAGTTTGGATAAGGATAAACCATGTCAATATCAACATAAGCATGACCCTTTGAAATGATATACTGTCTTTTTAGTGCAACAGTAACACCGCTCTTTATGAAGTAATTTTTAATCGTTGAAGCATCACTCGTTCTAATAGCTTCTATTTTTCCATTCAATTTTCCAGTTGCAATATCTATTTGTAACGCATCTGTAGATAAAGGTGCATATTGTTGTAGACCTAAAGTATTCTTGAAATCATTATTCAAAAAATATAAATCTTTCATACATTAATAAAAATGTATAGGTGTCTAAATAATTTTGTTGATATACCATCCTTTTTGAGTTGTATGTCCTATTAACCAAAAATCTCCAACACTTGGATAGATAATAATTCCTGTCATATCATGATTAGAAGCATACGGAATAAATATATGTGACCAAGCGTAGATAGTTATTCCATTAATTACTATTTCGTTTTCAGGAACTAAAAATAACATTCTTCCTTGATTTTCATTTACAGCTTCATTTAATTCCGCTTCACTTTTAATATTAATACTAATTGCTTTTGAAGATTTTTTATCAACATAATCTTTGCTTACGAAATATAAATCTTTCATAAGATCTAGATAGTTATTGTAATAGATCAATTAATAGATCTGTCTAACAAACCAACCACCTGAAGTATGACCAATACAATAACAACTATCAGCTGTTGGATAAATCGAAAATCCTATCATATCTCCATGTCCGTTTGCATACGGAATAAAAATTTTCGACCATGCTAAAATAGTTACTTCTTTAATTTGAAAATCTTTCTCAGGAGATAAGATTAATGATTTACCATAATAGTCTTTCGTTATCTGAGTCAATTCATCAAGACTTGAAAAAGTTAAATAAGTTGCATCTGATTTTTGTCTATCAACATAGTCTTTATTTACAAAATACATATCTTTCATGATCTATCACGTGTCAAACAATAACTATCTAGTTTGACACCTCCTTCATACATTGAAGGACTACATTTTGTCCTCCAATCTTTGAAGATTTTTTGTAAGAGGTACTTTCTTGTACCCCCCCCCCACGAAAATTGCGGGATTAAAATTTAATTCTTTTAGCATATTTAATTTGCTATCAAAAAAGAGGTTTTATTTTTCAATATAATAAACATCAGCTTCTACTTGCACATTTGAAGCATCATCACCATTAAATACCAATATATAATGGTGGTTGTTCCAAATGATGGGCATTAAAGCTGTTTTAGAACATTTGATACCAATAATCAAATGTTTATTTGGATCAAGTGGAACACCTATATCCTTACTTCCTCCAGTAGTTCCACTGATGTGAATTGATTTAATATAATCCTTATTTAAAAAATATAAATCTTTCATAAAGACTATTTAGTGTCTTTGATGTGCTAATTTATTTTACCTTTAATGTTGATAATTAAGCTTTGCGCTTCTTGAATCATATTTCCATTTTCATCACTCAAAAATATTTTCAAATGATTTCTTGCAGTTGCAATAGTATATATTACTGCAACATGATTATTATAAAATGGTGCAATTGAAATATTAGTAATATCAGGTTCATTATTCTCTTTGATTTTATCTGGATAATAGAATTCAACTTCAAGTGTTGCTTCTTTTTTAAATATCCATCCCCAACATTCAAACTCTCCATTTGCCCATATTTTATAATTAGTTCCTTCTTCGATAGGAGCATTTTGAAAGTAGAAATCTTTCATAACACATCACTTCCCGTGGACGCTAAATAGCGTTCACCTCTTTTCTTTTTATAGAGGATACTACCTCTAGATAGCATCCTCCTTCCATAATTGAGTTGAGTTTGTACCCCCCCCCGCAAGAATTTTGCGGGCGTGGGTTACTTCATGTAATTCCATATTCTTTTCCTCCTATTTTTCTTCTTGGATGAATTTAACGTATCTCTCGTAGTCACCGCAATGCGTTATACCGTTGCTATCTTCTAGCACAAAAATTGCGTTATTTAAGAGACTTTCTAAAGTAAGTCCGTCTTTTGTATAAACTTGGCTTGCAGTTGTTTCAACCATTACTGCGTTACCGTTTGTGTCTAGAATTTGAACGGCCACTTTATTTGCTGAACTATCTCTTGATGTATTTAAGTTAAGAGCACCTTGAACAACACCATCAATGAATACTGAACTTTGAGCAGGTAATTCAATGCCTTCGCCAAAAGAACCATCGATTTGCTCAAAATAGATTTTTCCATCTTCGATTTTGTAATGTCCTGTTCTGTTGATTGCATCATCAAGTTTTACTTGTAACTTTTCAGTATCTTCAACATTCTTTTCGATTGCTTCCGCACTATCATTGAATGTTTTTTTGATTTCATTCATATCTTTTGCAGTTACTTTGTATCTATCGTCTTGTCCTTCTTGTCGATAATCAACTTTATCAGGATAAGTAATTCTTCCAATTGCCATTTAATCATCACCTTCTTTAATAATTGGTTCTAAAGCAACAAGTTCTTGAACAGTTGGACTATATTCTTCTAACTGTTCGATTGTGAAATAAGAACACTCAATATCAATATCTAAATCCATTAACGTTAAATAATCCTTGTTGAACGGAGATAAAGCCTTTTGACCACTTTTATTCTTTCTTCCTTTTTCTTCAACAAGCTTATTAACTTGATTTAAAAGAAGTTCATTTGCTTCATTAAATTTTCTTGCAAATTTAGCAATAGCCCATCTTTTAGAAATATCGCCTTGATGATTGCCTAAACTAAAAAGAGCCGAATGAATGGCTCCTAAATCTTTATTCTTTACTTTCATTTTTTTCTACATCCTCCGTAGTATTTGTTGAGTCCTCAACTATATCTTTTGAAATAACCGATTGATCTTCAATCTTTCTCATTTCAGCTTTGAATTCATCTTCTTTTTGACGACATTCTTGAAGATTAGCATAATACTTATCTTTGTTTTGAATATACAAAGCAGTTCCACCATTCATATGACCGTCCTCATCAAACGACTGTGAAAGATTAACAATGATTTCATTATCAATCATAATCGTTCCTGTATATTGAGATGTGTGTTTAATTGTTAGTTTCATAATAATAGTTCCTTTCCTTTTTATCCTGATTGACATTCAACATAAAATCTTCCAAACAATGTAGTGAAATAAATTCTATGGTCCATTACTGTTCCAAATTCTATTTTAGAAACATTATCTGCAAGTGGTATTGTCCACAGTTTTCCACTCGAATTACCTTCTTGATAAGTAATAGGAGAAAACATACTATCTAGGATTGATTTTTTAGTTCCTATAGTTAAGATACCTCCTTGATATCCAAAAATGTTTGATGTAGCCTTAGCATTCAACACTAAGCCACTAGAATCAATAGATAACGTGCAGCCATCACTAGATGTAATTGAAAAAGTTGAACCTGTAATTACCGAAGCTGTAATACTTCCGCTGAAGCTTCCATTAACAGCTTTTAAATTGTTAATGATGAGATTTCCATTTGCATCAGCATAAAATACCTTTGTACCACTATTATTTACAATATCTAACCCCCCACCTGAAATATGAACACCACTTTTATCTAATACAAACTTAGTAGTATAGAGTTGGCCATTTGCTCCAATCTGTTCATTAACAGCAAGCAAGATATTTGTTGGCTGCAACTTGATTTCAGCACTTTGGATTCTTGTGGTAACTTCTGACACATTACCTTTAATAGTTTTTATCTCTTTTTCTTGACTAACTGCTTTTAAACTTAAATCATTAACTGTCTGATTGATTTGAGTGTAATTTTCTTCAATTGTCGTAATGTTGTCACGTACATATCCTAAATCAAAATCAAAACCTGTAGGTCTCGTTCCAAATTCTACCTTTGGATTTGCGACAACTGCCCTTTCAGCATTTAGATCAATAATCATTTTTAAATTAGATACTGATGAAATCTCTTTATCGTCTAATTTAAAATGCGCCCATATTCTTTCTTCATGATCAGTGGTTGATGTTTGAAGTAAATACTGTAAGTCGAATTGGCCAAGATACCAATAAACTGAATATGTTTTCTTTGTTCCATCAGCATACCCTACATCAAATTCAACACCGATTCTATTTGAAAGTTGGCCAACAATACCGCTAATGACCTCAATACTTGTTGAAATACAAATATCTTTGCCTTTCAACTCATTTTTGTTGATATCCAATGGCATATCATTAATAAACTTTGTATCGATTTCATCACTTATTTTTATTAATGACTGATGACAGTTTGAAAATATATTGTTTGAACCCGATTCGAACTTGTAGATGCTTTCAATAGATTTAGATACATCAGACTTAACACCATCTAACCCAACTTCTAAATCACTAATATTCTTTACGTTTTTCTCAACCTGTTGAGCAGTTAAATTGATTTTCGTTTCATCATTATTTAATCGTGCTTCAACTTTTTTTATTTTTTGAGAATCACTCAGTGCATCGGTGATTTTTGCAACATCTTTCGTTGTAAACTCGCCATCAACCTCTAAACTATCTCTAGCAAGTCCACCGTTTACTGTTCTTTTTACATTTAGTGCTATAAATTTTAAATCACCATATGTAAAAGAATCAGTTGCTTCCATGAACCCTAATGACTTAAATGATTTGAATGAATAAAACTTTAAACCTTTGTATAACTCATAAATGCGATCAACATCATCTTGTGAAATATACAAGTTATCACTATTAAGCAATAAAGTATTTTTATCATCGATTCCTTTCGATAAAGGTTCAGTTACTCCATTGCTCCAAAGTACACAAGAGATATCAACCGACTCTATCAACTCATAGTTGTTTGAATAACTCAAATCATAATTGTTTGAACCTAACTGTTTAAAATGTACCTTGTTGTCTTTTCCAATATAGGCATTTTTTCCATCACATTCAGCAATGAAACCAATATATTCTCTAATCAATCCTGAACTGTCATACCAGTTGACTTCCTTTTTCAAAACATCCGCACTTAAATCAGTTGTACAAACACTTACACCTGTCAATGATTGGATTTCCAATAACTGTTCAGTAATTGTTGTTGGATAAATGAGCCCGGTTTGATATTCAGTATTGAACTTCAACATGTTATCAAAAAGCACCAGTTCCATCTTGCCTGTAAAACGTTCAGGCTTTTCATATGCCATGTAGACTTTATCATCAATAGAAAAAGGATAATCTAATATGTCTTTGATTAGACCATCCTTATTGTTGATTGTGATGTTGACTTGTGTTGCGATAGCATTTCCTAAAAGATACTCATTGCTGATTTCTTCCTGATATGAAAGTGATGTGACTAAACCTGTAATATCCTGTCCTTTAAATTTAATCGTTTCCATATATCCACCTATCTTTCAACCAAATTAACTTTGAATCCTTTAATCCATAAGCGATCAACACATAAATATTCAAAGCTTTTAGATCCTGCATAAAACTGTTTCGTACATCTTCCGTTTTTCTTCAAATCATGAAAATCAACCTCAAAGAATTCAGGCTCTATAAGATTAAGAATTTTACTCATGTCTTCCGGTTTGTCTAGATCATAAGTTAAAGATATTTTAGTTACATCTATTCTTCGCCGATTTCTTTCCATCAAGCCATTTTGAATATCTCTGCCACTATCATCATCAACATCATTCAATTCGTAATTCATAGAAACAGGTGGAGGGATTTCAACACCATTGACTTTTATTTTAATATCATCATATGTCCTCTACTTTCCCCTCCTTAATAGCCTTTCAAGGTCTTTTTTCTTATTGCTTTTATTCAATGCATCAGCATCAACATTTAATTCTTTGTCATTGACTGCATCTATCAATTCATACAATACTTTAACAATGACCTGTGCATCATCGTTATTTCTATTGCCAAGCTCATCGATGTAACTTTTAATGATTTCCGATAAATTGCTATCATCACTCTTAACAAAATGATTAACATTTAATTCTTGTGATCCTGCAAATGCGATTTCAGGTTGCTGCAACGAATTAAAAGACATAGCTAATTCATTTGATAATCCTTTTACACTATTCAATAATTTAAATTTATTGTTTTCTATTCCCTTGGCCATACCTTCCATAAAGTCAGGCATCCAAGTTTCATAGTCTCTCAAAGGTCCTTCATCAGGACGTGAGAAGTGCAATAATGATTTAACTGAACTTGCTACACTCTTGACTCCACCAATTACCCAATCCTTTGCTGAATTGATTCCTTTAGAAAAACCGCTCATCATATCAGAACCCCAAGAATATGCACTTGAAGTGACACTTGTAATACTTGAAGATACTGTTGACATGACACTTGAAACGGTACTTGAAACAGCACTTTTTGCACTGTCAATTCCATTTTTGAATTTTCCCATCAAGTCAGAACCTTTAGATTTGAATTCTTCATACTTATCTTTGATTGCACTGATACCATTAGAAACAACACTTCCTATATTTTTAACAACTGAATTGTTTGAAATTCCATTTTTTACCTTATCAATAAGTGTCTTACCTTTTTCTTTGAACTCTCCGTATTTTCCTTTGATCCAATCAATTCCATCACCAATTAACCCTGCAATCGAACCAACAATTGGCATTGATTTCAATCCATTGATTAATCCTTGCATTACATATTGGCCAAGTTCTTTCATGACTGTTGATGGTGAATGAATACCAAACAATGATTTGAACCATTTTATAAATGGATCAACGATGTTATCTTTAATAAATCCTCCTGGATCACTAAAGAAATCTGATACTCCTTGACAGAAGCCATCCCACATCGAACCTACAATCTTACAAAATGCATGGAATAATGTTACATCCAATCCTACAATAGCCTGAACAAGAACTGTACCTAATCCTACAATTATTCCTGCCCAATCTATGCTAGTAATAAAGTCAGCAATATCATCACCTAATTTATACCAATCAACTGTTGCTAGAGCATTGCTCAATGTATTTAGAATTCCAAGAGCTGCATCTGATAGTGTCATACCAAAATCAGCCCAGTTTATATTGCTAAAGAATGAATTGATACTACTTCCAATCTTTTGTCCTAGTGACGACCAATCAATGTTAGTAATAAAATTATGAATCGTACTGATTGCTCCGCTAATTCCTAACGCTAATGACTGTGCGAACTTATTCCAATCCACACGATTGATAAGTCCCATAACTCCATCCGCTAAGCCTTTACCAATTCCTGCCCAATCGGCAGTTGTGACAAATCCATAAAGTGCATCAATTCTTGCTTGTAAATAACTTCCTATTGTCGCACCTAATTTAGTCCAATCGATGGTGTGTACAAGACCATTTAGTCCTTCAGCTAAAGCTTGTCCAATTCTTTGCCAGTCAATCCCATTGAGCAATAGATAAAGCGTATTGGCAATAGTATTGATACCAGTACCAAACATCTTACCTACATTTTCCCAATTAATCGTTGCAATCAATAAATTGAATAATTCACAAAAGCCATTTACAAATTGAGTTATCTTTCCACCAATATGATCCCATGAAATATAATCCGTAAACGAAGATACCGCATCATTGATTTTTTCGCCGATAGCTTTACCGATACCAGAATAATCTCCATTTTTCCACATTTCACGTAACTTCTTAGCGAAATCATTAACTGAACTGTTATCAAGATTTGATGGTGTATAAACACTTCCGCCACCACCTGAGCCGCTTGAATCATTGTTTTTGTTCTTATTGAGATTGTTGATTTCATCAAATCCCATCAATGATTTTGTAGCTTCTTTAACTTTTTTAGCTGTATCTTTTGCTGATTTACCTGTGCTTGTTAAAGCATCTCTTGCGCTAATGATACTTGCAGTTGCCTTTTTAGTTTGTCCTATAGACTTACCAAAAAGAGTTGAAATAAAAGAAGCAATATAGCCCGTTAGTTTTGCTAAAGCGCTCATAAGTGCGTTCAACATAGGCATAATTGCTTGATAAATCGGTGTGAATGCAGTATTCAAATTCGATTGAATTTGATTTAAACTGCTTACAAACTGTTTATTTGTCTTTAACGTATTCCAAAGTGTCGTTGCAAGTGAAGTAACTGCCTTTGATACCGCAGGAAATATAACACTAAATAAAGCAAATCTTTTAACGAGACTACCAAAAGAATTTCCCGCTCCATTACTGCTATTTTTTGCTTTATTTAATCCTAACGTAAACAAAGCAAACTTTCCTGTTGCGCCTACAACATCTTTTCCTAAACCTGTTAATCCGCTTTTTAACTTGTTAACTCCGCTATATGCTAAATTTAAACCTTTGTTAAGAAGTGGAACTGAACTGATAAAATCTGTTGTACACCGTTTTACTTCTTGCCTAATGGACAATAGTTTTGCTTTTATTGCATCAAGTTTCCCAACGTTTGCTGATGGCATACTTTGTTCAGTTTGTACTGGTTCAATTTTTTCTTGCAATCCACCTACTGATTGTTCTAATGCAACTTTTTTTACATTGTTTGAAGAAATAGAACTTTGAATCCCTAGTATCTTCTTTTCAATCGCATCTAATTGTGATTCAAGCCCAACTGTCTTTTTACTCGCAAGAGTATCTTGCATTTCTTTGTATTTTTCTTTTGCGGATTCAAGCTTACTATTTAGTTCATCTAATAATTCAAGATTGTTAAGTCTAAATTCTAAAGGTTTATTTTTAAAATCATGAATAGAATTTTTCAATTCTTCAATAGATTTCTTTTGCTCATCAAGAGAAGCCTTTGCCTCTTCTCTTTTAGTGATTGATTCTTTTACAGCTTCATACTTGCTTGTTAAAGTATCAAGTTCACTTTCTTGGTTCTTGATAGTTGCGTTCAAGATTGACATTTGAGAAATAGTATCATTGATTTGTGCTTTGATAACTTCACTGTTTCCGCTTAAATCAATACTTGGCATACTGATTTTAGAAGTCGGCGGACCTCTTATTGCATTTGCTTTTTGGGAAACACTTTCCATTGGCTTAATTGCGTTTTCATTGTTAATGATTGGCATTTCCAATTTAGCTCCTGAAACAATAGATTTCATTGCTTCCACATAAGCTTGCATATCACTTTTTGTTTTGTTTAAGCAATTTTCTATCGTTTCCGTAACTTTATCCAATGAACTTTGAAGTCCTTGTCTTAATTCCTTAAACAAATCATTAGAGTACCCTTTTAAGCTTTCTCTCATCTTATCAGCAATCTTATTGGATGCATTGCTGACATCGTTATCAAGATCACTTTTGACTTCCATGTCCAACTGAATCGTACCTACGCTTGTTGCCCTCTTTTGTCACCCACTTTCTCTTTAAAATAAAAAAGGAGTTATGAAAACATTCCTTTGAACATATTTTGAATATCTTTCATAACTTCCTCCTTAGATTTGTTTTTATATTTTAATTCCATTTGTTTATTTTGCCACGAGTTGTATATTTCTCTTTCTCCTTGAGTAAAACCATCTATAATATCCTGGTTATCTTCTGAGCGAATTTGAATTATTCTCCCAAGTGGCGTTTCAGCGGTTAGACCATTCAATAATATTGTGAATTCAATCCAATCCATTTCGTCATCGTATAGATCCTTATTTGGATATTGCATGGCAAAACTTGATTCAATCAATTCCCAATCATCGAAAAGGTCATACCACTTATTTACTTTTTTGGTGCTTCTTTTTCATTAGAATCTTCTTCTAAATCTACACCTTTAATTGCTGCCATAATGACATCGAAAATTAAAGAATAGGCATCAAATGTTAAATTTAATGAATCGATGTATTCTAACGCTTTTTTTCCTAAAGACATTTCAACAATTCTATCCATCATTTTTGTATCTTCTTTAATTGAAGTTTCATCTTTACCCATTTCATCAATTACTGCCATAATTGACATTACATTTGTTTTTGATGTGTCAATTTGATAACTGATATTTTCATCTACCATTACAAAAGGACGTTCATTTTTTGCTTTTAATCTCTCGATAATATCATATTTTCTTGCCATAATTCCCTCCTACGCTGCTTTTGATGCTTCTGTATATGTTGGTTTACCATCACAAATAATATCGAACTCTAATGGTGACACATCTTGAGATTCTCCACCTAATGCATTTTTAACATCTAACACACAATCTCCTGCAAGTGTTGAACCATCTGGGAAAACAACTGAAAATTTTGTTGAACAATCAAGTCCGTCTTTGAATGCTACACCAGCAACATAATCGTTACCATCGTCACCAACATTTCTTTTACCTTTTAATGAAATAGTAAGTTTTTTACCAGTCATTAAAGCACGTGACCACCCTTTCATGTCCATAGGGTTCCAGTTTTGGACATTACCATCAATTGCAATAGAAAATGATTCCATATCCTTTACAGTTTTTAAATCTGCTTCTTGCGATGATAAACCTTTTGTACCCACTTTAAATTCAATATCAAATACTGGAAATGCTCCACTTGTAACTTTTCCTGCCCTTATTTATTCCTCCTTGTAAGTTATCCATAATTCAATTACATACTCATAAACACCACTTGAATCCGTCCCTAGAAAAATAGGCTCGTCACTTCTCATTTCACATAAAACAACTTGCTTGTCATTAATCAATGGATGTTGTCCATAAAAAACCTCTTGAATTTGTTGTGAAACCCTTTCAGTTTCATCAGGATTCTTATTCCAATGTACAACAATAGAAATTCCTTTAGTCCTAGTAGATGTATTTTTCAAACCACCTAATGCTAATTTATTTCTATTGCTTGTTAGATTTCTAACACATATCGTTTTATCCTTTGAGTTGTCATATGTTCCTATTTTCCAGTTATCTGCTTCTACTTGTGTTTTAAGAAAATCTTTTACTTCTTTTAAAGTCATCATGTTATTAATCCTTTGCTTTCTTCCTTTAGAAATTTAGAAAATGTATCAAGTACCCATTGCAAACCTTCACCGTCCAAATAATAATCCATCCAATGATCTTGAGCATTCATGTTTTTAGTTTGCTGGAATGTAGCTTTATCTACATTGAAATACCAACGTCTTGCATAAGGTGTGCTAAAAACAATACGCATAACTACATTTCTTGCTTTCATGCCATAAATTTCATCATATCCGCTTCTTTCTAACTCTCCTGTGTCTTTAGGAACAACACCTCTTGATTTGATGTCATCCAATACTGCACTTGCAGTTCTAGAAACTGCTTCATTACAAGCTCTTGAAAATTGTCTAGAAACTTCGTGATTAGGTTTAAATGAAACATTTATTCTCATTTAAGTTCAATCTCCGTTGAGAACACTGAACCCATAACTTTGTTTTTGCTCAATGAATAGACTTCTTTCTTGATACCATTAACTTTCACGTAACCCTCAAATTTATCGCTTCCTTGCACGATTACTTCTCCTTTGATAACAATACTGCCACTTAATGAAATAAGCTTTGAATCAGCATTAAAGACCTGTTTTTGCGTTTCATCATATTTGCACTTACCATCATAAATCAAAGTTTCTTGAGGTCCTTGATCTTCGGTATCTATAGTTTGATAGACTTCTACATCATCTACTAATTCCCAATCAGGAAAAGGTAAAGGACAGGTAATTATGGCACTAGGCACGTTAATCCTGTCCTGTTCAATAATTTAATGACACTAGATGATGTATCGATACCGTTCATTTTTTCTCCATTAAAAGACATTGATGTTTTACCAATTGAATAAGAAGAGACAGGAGAATTAATAAATGCTCCATATCTCTTGCTAAATTCAGCGTGTGCGCATACTGCCTTTTTAATGAGTTTTTGTTGATATTCAGTTAAATTATCAAATCCTCTACCTCTAATTCTTCCAAACACCATATCATCGATATCATCACTTGCTTCATCTAAAAGATTTTCTTCATTTTCATTTATGAGTGTACCTTTATACTCTTTTGAGTAATATTCATAATCAGCATACATGCTAATCACCTATTTTTCTTTTAATTTTTTAATTTCTTCTTTAGCCTTTTTTAACTCTTCGGCTAACTTTTCATTTTCTTTAACCACTTTTTCTTTTTCATCGGCTAACTTTTCATTTTCTTTAACCACTTTTTCTTTTTCATCGGCTAAAGTTTGATATTTTTCGTATGATACTTTTTTAGATGGTGAAGCAGTTTTTAATTTAATTTTTCCATCTTCGTCAGTTTCATAAATATCATAGCCATTTGATAAATAAGATTGTTCATCTTTTTCTTCAATGGCTACTTCTTTGTTCTTATTTACCGCGTATAGCATTCTCTATCCCTCCTTATTCAGCTTCAGCGTTGATATAAACCCCTTCTTTACGATTAGGAATTAAGAATAAATCCCCATATTTACGAATTTGATATAAGAAACCATCACCAGCAGTGTGTGTTCCTTCTGGCCATAATTTAATATATTGATGTCTATCGCAAGCTAAAATTGATTTTGGATGAAATAAGATGAAGTTGATTTGTTTTGCTGTAACACCTGGTTTGCATCCATCGCTGAAATCATATTTAGTTTTCATACGTGCTGATAAAATTGGTTTGATTTTTACACCATCTAAATCAACAATAGTTCTTTTTACTTTTCCATCATTTGATCCATTAATATTTAAATATCTTTGTAATTCTTTGGCATCTTTTAAATATTGGTCTACTGTTGGAGTTACATATAAAACACGCCCTTCTAAAGGAACACCGTCTTCTGTCATATCTTTCATTCCTGTATCGATAAGAGTTAAGATGTTTTCAGCAGATGGAACAGTGTTATCAATAGTTCCGCTGTGTGTTTGCATTTCAGCATATAATTTTGAAATTCTATAGCAGTCAGTTTCAGGAATGTCTTGTTGTGTTTCAAATTCATTAGTTACATTTGCTGCTGCTAAAGTTAAATTTGATTCATCAACATCCATTTTGTCTACAAAGAATTCAACATCACGATCATGTTTTAATACAAATGTTTGCCAATCATTTTTTACTGATTGTCTGTTAAATCCACCGTTTCTTGAATGATCTTTATAACCAGCCATTTCAATGAAAGGTAATTTAACTGTATTTGCATTAACGAATTTGACTTTTTCAGTGGTCATTTCACTTGTTAATAGTTCTCTTGTATATTTTTGAACTAATTGTCTTTCAAATTGAGTTGCATAGTTTACTGTATTTGTTACTCCTGCCCTTATTGTTTCCTCCTAAATGTTTCCAAATATTTCACTAATTTTATCTTTTTCTTCTTGAAGTGGATTTTGTTCTTGCTGTTCCGGTGCTCCAAAAGAAAACTGATTTTGTGTTTGTTGTTGAGTTGCCTTTAATTCAGGCATTACTTTTAGTAATTCTTCAATAGCAGTTTTAGCCATTTCCTCACTATAGTTTCCTGATTCATCCGTAACATCAGCAACATCAATCATTCTACATGCATAGACTAATTTAGATGGATTGACACCATCAATAGCCATTTGTGCTTTTAATTCAGCTCTTGCTAATTTATCAACTGTAATACCAGTAGATAAATCTCTTGGTTCTTCCTCAACATCTTCTTTATTAGGATTTTCTTCGCCATCAACTGATACATCTTCGGTTGAAGTTTGTTTATCTTCTCCTGGTACATCATTTTCAGCTACTTGTTCAGAACCTTTTGTATACTTCTTTCTAGCTCTAGCCATCATTGCATCGACTTGTGCTTGAGTATACATTTTTTCTTTACCATCTTTATTTTCGCCTTTGATATTGGCTCTCTCATTTTTAGAATCAATTGAAGGATCATCATTCTTCGATTCATCTTTTACATCATCAGAATTACCTTTTGTTTCATCCTTTACTTGATTTTCAGTTTGATCAACTGTTTCTTTACCTTTGGTTTCTTCTACATCGTTGCCAAAAGCATTGCTAATTTCTTTTTCATCAGCCATTTTCTTTTCCTCCTCAACTTGTCATACGGTGTTGATAACCTCACGATGTTTCTTTTGTGCCTAACATTCAAAAGGCAAAATAAAAAGCAACTATTACTTAGTTACTTGTTTACACCCCTTATATTTACTTTTTTTGGTGGTGGTACATAACATTTGACAGTTACATATCTTTCTCGACCACATATCATACATATCTTTTGCTCTTTTTTTACTAAAAGATGTTTCTTCTTGTTGTAATACTGTTCACTTCGACCAATGTATTCTTCATGGTGATGCGGTCTTAAACCTTGTGACATATAAATCTCCTTCCTTAAATTTGAGTAAAATAAAAACCGATTTAAAATCGGCTTCTTAATACTTATCCCTAATTTTACAATTATTACATATCTCTTTGAAATCATTAATTTCTCTAATTTCTTTTGGTATTGTATGATCCGGTGCTCCATCAGTACAAACCATAACGATATCAAAACAATTTATGACTTCAATTATTCTTTTATACAATGGACAATAAACATGATTATTATCTTCCATTTTTATCTAGCACCTCCAATATTCTCAATACATCTTCACTATATTCTCTCTTAGCGTACGCAGTTCTTATAAGTTTTGATTCATTATCAACATAAACCGTTCCATGTTCACTGTAATATCTAGTAAATCTACCTTTCCATACAACTACTGAAAGCTTAGCATTTTCAATCCACTTCAATGATTGCTCTTTTGTCACTTGATGTTGTCTTTCCACGTTGATATGTTTTTCATCAAAAGCATAATCACTAATATTTTTAGGAATATCCGGCTCTAAATTTACAACTGCTTTCGGCAATTTAAGAATGTTCTTTATTTCTAATTTAAGTATATCATCTTTTTCTTCTGTAGTTAATGGACCTAGCCTATCTTTTTCTCTTAAGCTGTTACGTTTGAATTCAGGATGTTCCATCAAGAAGTTACGCATTTCTCTTTGTAAATCTCTCAACTTCCTGCTTTCATCTTTTTTGTTTTCAGGATCAACAGTTCCTTTAACAATTCTCTTTTGTTTTCTAATCTTATTTTCCAACTGTCTTTGTATTTGCTCGTTCTTATAATTTTCAAGAGCTTTTTCACTTGCTACTTTTTTAGGTATACGAGTGACACCCTCAATATAATTAATAAGTGTATGCCGACAGTTAGGATGAAGAAAACCGGCTTTGATAGCGGTACTTAACAACTTATAATTGTTGTTATTTGCTATGTATTCTTTGCTAGGGTGTGCAAAAACATCATCTATAAGTATTTCTCCCTGCCAAGGAATACAAAGCTCACAGGCATTTGCGTGAACCGATACAAGTATCAAATATGTTTTGTACTCGTCTCTTTTTGTGCCCTCTCCAAGAAAAGTTGCTCTTTGCGATGCAGTTCTTAAACACATTTCAGCATATGTCGCAATATTGACTCGTCTACCATTTTGATAAGTTATGCAATTGATTCCTCTTTTCAAGAAATCCTCACTTGCCATATCAATAGCTTTTCCAAGACTAATTGCTCCTGCAGATAATTGAAACTCCGTATTATGGATAACTTGTCTAAAAACATCATCCATTTGTCGATAGATTGCTCTATCGGCATTTTTAAAATCATTCGTTGTTGTCTCAATTAAAGCGTTCAACTTCTTTTTATTTGTTCCAAAGAAATGACTTTCAGCAGGAGGTCGCATGTTTACTTTTCCAACATCTTCTCCATCTTTAGGAAGATTGATGCCTTTTTCAACGTGTTCCTCTCCTTGATCATACGACTTTTCAAGAACTTCTTTTATAGCATCTTCAACTTCTTTGCTATAGGACTTTGTAATTTTAAGGACTTCTTTTCTATACTTCTCAAGATTTCTTAATGTTGCGCTTTGCCACATTTCCCATGAAAAGCCTAAATCTTTTTCTTCTTTGGCATGTCTTTTTAAATTACGATAAAAAGAATCAATGAGTTCAAGTTCCATGTTCTCATAGATTCTTTTCAAAGAATAAGGATCATTCTCTTTTTTCTTTTCTTCTTTTTCATCCATCAGTAATTACCAATATCATCAAAAGAAGCCGCTATTGGTTCAGCTACTTCATAGCCATCCATAGCGTTCAATCGTTCAATTTCTTTTTTCTTTTCATCCTCATCCATCGTATCGCCATATAATTCATCAACGACTCTTTCATTTGACATGATTTTATATGACTTAGCTTTACCAATCGTTTCAACTGTCGCTTCAAAGCTAGGATTTGCATATTCACCAAATTGAACATTTACTTCATATTCCTGTTTTGGTCTTTCGTTTGCTAAATCATATAACTCTAAAGCAACCGCAACGACTTGAGGGATAACTTTTTCAGCTACTTCAATGATTCTACTTCTCGTATAAAGAGTTGCTTTTTCTTTTTCTCTTTGCGCTTCGGCATTGTCTAGTTTCTTAACATCAATACCTAATGTACTTGGAGAAATCAAACCTTGTAAGCAAACGTCTAGAGTAGTTGTATATGCCATCATCAATCCTTCATAATCCATTTCAGGATTTTCTACATCAATTGTAGGTGCGACACCTTCTGTACCTGTAGGTCCTTTTACTTTGATAAATCTTCCATCAAAGGGATTAGGCTTTAATGTTTCACCTGTTTCGGGATTTTTAGGAATCATTTGCTCTGGAATGTACTGTTTAGTACGGTTATCTCTTGATGCTTCAATGATTTGGCTATATGCTTCATCGAATGCATCAAAGCTATCATCCTTACCATCAAATAAAGATTTACCACGTCCCTCATATTTTGATGACTCACCAAGAATAACAGGAACACACATAAATCCTTTTTCACTCTTTTTAAAAGATTTAAGCCCTCTAAATTCAGGATAATCCATAACAGAAACTCGTTTTCCTACATCATTTGTTAGCATGTATGAATATCCATATTCAGTATGAATTTCATGTAAAGTAAATTCACTATCATCGATGAGATAAGGAATTTTAAATATGATCTTGTTTATCTTTCCGTGTCTATAAACAAAATCAACTCTGTTTGCTGGATAAAATTCAGCTATTGGATATTTGCTTTCGTTTGGATGATAAACAAAACGAATTGCTCCATCTCCTAAAACCATTGCTTTTTTAAAGGAATTTTTAAAGAAGTTTTTAGGAAGTTCTTTTTCAATTTCTTCCCATATTTCTTTTGCTTCATCATTGTTAAATTCAAACTCTCCAACATCACCAAATGTAATATCCGCTAGAGTATCAATGATTAATCCAGGCAATCCGCTATGAATCTTTCTAAAATCAACCATATTAGATGATTCTGATTGCCAAAAGCGAACGTTCCCCATCATATCATCATACTGTGTATAGAATTGATGAAGTTCACTTGCTTCACCCCTATACCAAATACTATTTTTAAAGCAGTTTGTTTCATGGTCCATTGTTTCAAGGACTCGAATAGTAGAAGGATTGGCATTTTTATCTAACATCAGCCAGCTTCTTAATTTGCTTTTAATTTTGTCTGTTAATCCCCTTTATCCATTCCTCCTATCAAATGTTTGTATGGAATCCAAGAATACTGATCCGCATTGATTGTGTGGTCGTTTGCATCTTCGGGTTCCGCTTTATCTTCTTTCCAAGAGTAAGTGTTCAATTCATGAATGTTTTCAACACACTCATCAACAATCAAATAATCATCATCTTTCATCCATCCTTGTTGCATGGCGATACGATCAATGATTGTTAATTTCTTCCATGCGTTGTAGAAATCATAGATCGAACCTACTTCATTGTTATACTTAATCAATTCATTCATTGTCGCTTGGTCGGCACTATCAATAAAGACATCCCTTGCGAATGCATCTCCATTTGCTACCCATCGTTTTCTATTTCTTTCTAGAAACGCAATTAAAAGTGGAGGCACATCACTAGGGGCAATAGGATTTTTACCCTCATGCTCTAAATCTCTATTGTTATAGACTTCCTCGGCAAGTGTGATTTTCTTTCTTGTATCGGTTATTCCTGTAAAAATAAAAGCGATTTTATCATCGCTCAATCTTGAATATGATGTATCGACACCACACGAAAACTGTACATAGTTAAATTCTTTGGCTTGATTAGCAGTAATAATATGTCTATCAAGCAAGTTAAATACAAGTCCAGTTGCTCTACCTCTTAAACCTTGTATCTTGTTCTTGTACATTTTTGTACCCTCTGGCACTGCATCAATCTTCTTTTGAATAGCTTCTTTAGTCAATGATGCATTGTCATAGAAAGTAAAGTACCAATGAACCCACAGTTTAACAGGTGGTTCATTTAATTGCTCTAATAGTTCTTTTGGATAATCCTTGATATATTTCTTTAATGGCCTACTTTTGTTGATGAACTCTTTATAAATAGGCAAATCAGGATCATCCGGATTTGATGTAGTCATCATATAATCACATCTATGGGTTATTTCTCGTAAGAATTCCATGTCCGCGATATTAACCTCATCAATGAATACACATCCCATTTGAGAACCTAAGACCTTTTTCCATTTGGTTTTGTTATCATAACCACAAACGTAAATGACTTTAGTTCCTTTTGCTGTTGAATACTCAATGTGAGGAAGTCTTATCTTCCCTTTACCATTGCTATAATATTCAGTCACACCTTCAAATTGGTTAAGCAATCCCATTTCACTATTGATAATGTTCTTTTCAACTGTTCCTAAATCTGCACCAGCAATAACATGATCCTTTTTATCCGACATGGCCACTCTCAACATAAATTTAGGAATGCCTACTGTTGTTTTACCTGCAGCAGTTGTTCCTTCTAAATATTCTCTTTCACATATACATGTAAGAAAATCTTTAAATTTAGGCGATAAAACTAAGTTAGTCACTTACATCATCTTCATCTACTGGAATCATTTGTTTAACCAATGCTTCAATATTAGAGATTGATTGCTGTTTCTTTTCTTCACTTTCGTTATTAACATCTACCTTTTCAGTGAATATTCCATATCGTTTACCAAGAAGTTCAGCAGCCTTTAGTTTTTCTCTTTCATCAGGTGGCTTAACAATGACCTCTTCGCAACCATCACCACATCCAGCAAGTACACTCGATTCACTTTCGCCACGCATTACTGATGTTAGATATTCAATGACTTCTTGTGCGGATGCAGTTCTTTCATTGTGCATCCTTTCAAGTTCTTCATCGATATATTTTCTAATATCCTCTCGTTTTAAAAGTGAATTTGCTCTTGCCGATGCCGAATTGGTCTTAGCGTTTGGATATGCTACTAAATAGGCACGTGTGCCATTCATATCAATCAGGTATTCATCCGCAAATACTTTATGTTTTTTATTCCTTGACACACCTCCTAATAATTTCTATTGGTTGCAGGAACAGGTGTCGAACCTGTAATACCAGCTAAGGAGGCTGGCGTGATGCCATTTCACTATCCTGCGATATTATTTTGATAAAAATAAAAAGAGACCAATTATGATCTCTTTTTGAAATTTGAAAAGGGGTGTTCTCTTATGGCTTACACCACATTAATAATATATCACGTTTTTTTGACAATTTAGTCTTGAATTAGTCCAGAATTCGTTTTTTGGACTGCTTTAAGGTCTAAGACCATATCTAATATATTAAATGATTGATTTATAAGCTCATAGAACTTTGCTCGTGAGAAGCCGTATTTAAGTGCTTCCTGCTCACGTATCAAACTTTCTCCTTTTCCTGGATTGTTTGCATAAATAATAACTGCTTTTCTTTGCTCTTGATTAAGTAATGTTGCTATGCAGTTTTCTAATCTTTCGATTACAACTTTATAAGCATAGATATAATCATCATACGTTTCTACTTTTTCAAGGATTTTATTATATCTTTGAATAACGCTCATATGATTTGTTCCTGGCATTTCATTTGAATAAGTAATTGCTTTTCTATCATCTTTTAACTGATCGCGTGTTTCTTCCAAAAGTCTTTTTGTATCTTTCCACGCTTTCCAATGAATAATTTGGTACTTTGATTCCTGCATTTCTTTTCCTCTGAATTGCTATCTGTCCCTTATGAATTTAATCTTAACATTTCTTAATCTTTTTTTCTATTTATTTTCTTTGCTCTTTCTTGGGAATGTGGTGCTTTTCTTCAAAGCTTTCTACCTCTTCCTCAATTGCTTTCAATAAATTTTTTTCTCTTACTAAATCCTTTTCACTTGCGCCGGATCTAGTAATATAGTATTGCAATGCATGTTTAACTGTTTGTAATTTTCTATAATATGTTCCCATTTTTTCCATCTCTTACTGCAAATTAAACTGAATCCTCATCGCATCTTGTACTTGCCTCATATCGAATAAATGTATCATTAGATCCTGTGCTTTTATTTTTTCTACCGTCATAATTTGCTCAGGTAAAATATAATTAGTCTTACCGAGTATATTTAATGTTTTGTGCTGTGGCAAATCATGTACCCTAGTAGTCAAGGGAATAACGGTAATTAAAGAGCAAAACGCATTATTATAGTCATTACTAACTACTACACATGGTCTTTTGCCTCGTATGAAATATCCCCCCCTGTTTTGATCTAATCCATCTAAATCAATCCAATATACATCACCGTATACAATTCTATTATGTATTTCCATTTTCCAAATATCTCCTTTTTTTATTTGCTGTTTGCATTCTTCTGTATTGATTACACATTATTCAGTTCCTCTTACGTTTGGAATAGTAATCGGATAAAATCTATTTTCTTCAAAAGCTACATTTCCAAGAAAACCATTTTCAAAATTTATCCATCTAGTACTTAATAAACTAAATGGATGTTTATCACGTTCAAGCTGTATAAATGTTGTTTCTACCTTCGCACATTGCTTTAGCTCATTATCCCAAATATACATACCTGCTTTTATTTCTTCATATTTGAGAGGACGAGGCTGTTTAACCTCGTTCATAGCATCTTGATATCCTTTTTTGTATTGTTTTCTATCATAATTTAAAGCTTTTAGAAGTTCTTCTTTATTAACATTTACACCCACATTTGCTACAGCTTTTAAAATTGTTCCTTCTAGTTCAACATTCATGTCTCCATGAAATAGTTCTATTGGTGAATTATACATTATTAACACTCTCCATTACTTCATTATTCTCATTCCAATCTATTGCTTGTCCGCATTTTGTACAATAGGCTTGTTGTCCGACTAAGCTTAAACCACATGTCGGACACTTTCCAAATGTTATATCTATATTTAGATGTGGAATATTAAAAGGCTTGCTACACGATGTTTTTTTAGGAATTGCTTTTCTACTGCCTCCTGTAATATATTTGTGTTATTCAATAGGAAAATTAGCTTTTTATTTTCCATTCTTTTACCTCATTTTTCTATAAAATGTTACGTTTAACCTAGATATAATCATTTCGTTTAACCTAGAATTAAACGTAACTATTAAAATCTCGTAACCCTTATACTGCGTATGGTTTTAGAAGAATTTTATCTATTAAAAAGTTCCTGAATTTTTTTAGTGCTATTTTCTTGATTTACAAAGACTAATAACACTACTCCCCCATCACTTCCATACTCAATATCAATATCAAAATTTTCAACTTCCAAATCAAGTACCTCTTTAGAAATTACCTCATAGAACTCTGGATTAAATTCCGCTATTTGTTGATAAGTATCACCATCTTCTTGACAACTTTTCCATATTGTCACTTTATTTAAAAATCCGTCTTTTTTTCTAAAACTTAAAAATTCTTTTACTGTCATTTTTTGTATTCTCCTTTATTAAATTTTTATTTCTATCACAAATACAGAGAATAAATTCATTCCCTCTGTAATGTTACTAGAATATATTTCCGTTACTTCTTTATTTTTGTATTCTTGGATAAGTTCTATTTCACTAGCGTTTATTTTTGCTAGTGAATTGCCTTTTTTATCAACAAGAAAGATTTTGCCAACTGGCTTAATCAAACGTAATAATTCATCCAAAATCATGTTGTTACCTTCTTTTTTATATATTATTTTTTTTCATATAGACTTCTTTTTAGTGAATCTATTTGATGTTTCAGCCTATTATTTTCTCCTCTTTTTATTCTTAATTCTTTTGAATAATTCGATGCCATATCACGATAACGTAATCTTTCAAAATCACACTGTTTGTATCTATTTTTTTGAAATTCCAATTCAGAAGATAGTCTCATAACTTCATCATCCTGTACAGTATTTTGCAATTTATTTTTCAAAATAGAATTTTCTCTTTTTAAGCTCTTTATTTCATTTTTTAAAGGAATAAATCTATCATCAGCCCATTCAATCAACAATATTCTTAGTTGTTCAACCTTATTCAATGCAATAACACCTAATTTATTGATTAAAACAATGTAGGCTGATTCAATGATTGCTCTAAATTTTGAATAAAATTCATTCCTGTTTTAAAGTAGCTTTCTTTGATTTCACAACCAATCCCATTTCTATTTAATTTCACTGCCGAATAAGGAACTGACATGACTCCACCAAAAGGATCAAATACAGTTTCACCTTCGTTTGTATACCATTTAATTAAATACTCAATCAAATCTAATTGAAGTGGTGTCATATGCTTTTCATCTTTTTCTTCTTTAGCGATTTTTGTATTTAAAACATTTGTTCTTGACACTTTTGGTGATTCTTTGCCGATTCCCCAACATGGGCTTGCAAGTCGAGTCCATTGATGAAATTCATCATCTATATTTTCATGTTTGACATGCACCCATTCATCTTCACGCTCATGTTTTTGCATCAAAATAACGTAGTCTGGCATTCCTGTTCTCGTAATCTCCGCAAATTTCTTATAAGAATTCCATAAAATAGATGCTGATTTTGTACGGGTAGCTTCAATTTGAGGATCTTTAAATACTGTAATCTCACCGTGATATGTCCATCCAAATTTTTGGAAAGCTTTGATTACCATACCTCTAAAGTCAATCAATCCCATTGCTCCATCTCTTCCTTTAAAAGTCGGAATCTGCATAACATGTAACGCAATAATTCGCCCAGGACGAGTAATTCTATAGAGCTCTGGAATTAAATATTCCATTTGCTGAAAAAATTCATCTAGATCTTTGACATTACTGAAATCTCTAGGATCATCACTGTACGTATAGAGATTTGCAAAAGGAATTGATGTAACTGTTAAATCGATGCAATCATCAGGTAGCTGTCTACATACATTGACACAGTCATCGTTATATAATTTGTAACTCATAAAAAGCTTGGTATTTCAATCTTTTTTTCTTGAAACACCTCATTCACCTCTTTTCCTTCAAAATTTAGTAACTGTATTTCTTGAACTGACATATCCATTTGATTTTTTAGATTATGTTGCAATTCTTTCTTTTTATTTACCGTTTCCAAAATATGCATTTCAGTTGTTCCTAATACGATGTAAGAATAGACATCTTGTTTTTGTCCAAATCTGTAAATTCTTCTCAATGCTTGATGATAATTTTCATATGAATAGGTCAATCCACAAAATATGACGTTATGACATTTTTGGAAGTTCATTCCATAACCGAAAATCTTCGGTTTTGAAATCAAAACTCTTATTTTCCCGTTTTTAAAATTCAAAGCACATCTTTCTTTTCTTTGAGGTTTATCACTGCCTCTAACTTCAACTGCTTCTGGAATGTATTTTTTCAATAGATCCGCTTCTAAATTCGTATCACACCATATCAAATACTGTTCATCATCTTTCAATGCTATTTCCGCACATTTTTGAGCTCTCAGATCCGCTGTTCTATTCTTTTCTTTGTGAAATGATGTAGCTGATGTTCCTATTTCTCTAAACAATCCATGTTCAAAATCATCATCGATTACATCAATATCAATCATGATGTTTTGTTCAATCAGTTTAGGAAGTGTATAATAATCTGCTTGATAACCTAAATTCTTAGGACTTTCGATGTTGACCGACCAGTTACAACACCATTTATAAAAGTCTTTTGTAGCATGTCCTTTTAAGCGATATGAACCTGTTTTCATATCATTGATAAAATAAGTTGCTAATGCCTGTGCGGTTGTCATAATTCCTAGAAAATCCGCATGATTCAATAATTCCATCAAATCGTTAGGTGCTGGAGTTGCGGTACAACAAAGACGATATTCCGTATCTTTAAAAGCATTTGTCAGTTGTACTCTTGTTTTACCTGTAAAGTTTTTTAAAACGCTTGATTCATCCAAAACGATTCCAGCAAATAAGCTTGTATCAATATTATCCAACTGCTCATAATTAGTAATATAAAGCCCGTTATCGATTGAAAAATCATCTCTTAATACTTTTACTTCATAACCTAGCAATGGAGCTTCTTCATATGCGGTTTGAACCGTTACACCTAAAGGAGCAAGTATGAGAATAGGTTTATTTGTTTCTTTATTTACTTGATGTGCCCATTCTAATTGCTGCAATGTTTTTCCCATCCCACACGCTTCAAATAATGCAAATCTTTTCTTTTTGAGTGCTTTTTTAACAATGGCTTTTTGGTAATCGAATAAAACAGGATTTAGAGCATCCAATTCAATATCAATTCCATCCGTTTCTTCTACTTTCTTTTTTGATTCTAAAAATTCTTGATAGTTCATAATGCACCTCCTAAAGTGTATTTGTAAGCATAGAGTTATCTATTATTCTTCTATGACACCAATCATTGATAAAAGCCATTTCAGTTATAGTTGGTTCTTTATTGTCATATCCTCTAGCCTGCAAAAGAATCTTATTAACTGGATCTATTTCAACAGTAACAAGTGATTTTTCTTTTTCTTGTTGTTTTCTAACAAAGAATACTGCAGATTGATGCGCTGCAATTTTAGGAATGTAATTTCTAACGCAATGGTTCATTTGGCTTGATTCGTTTACTAATTCCTCAATACTTCTTGCAGCTCTAATGATATAATCATAATTTTCGTAATTGTAAGGTTTTATCATGTTTTCAAAATCTATGATTTCCTGTTCGTACTCTTTGTTGTCAAGTATCTCAAGGTTATTGAACATCTTGTCATGTTCTTTTTTTAAATCCTTTGGAAACAGTTTGCTTTTATCTATATTCACATGGAGTTTTTCAAGAAAATCAATGTAATCCATCCAAAAAGAGAAGTCACGTTTTTGCTTTTTTAAATATTGGATTGTTTTTTTATCATTGGCATAATGATTTTTACTTTTTCTATATCCAACTTTTAACGCATCTCTTGCATACTCTATATCAGATGTATTTAAATCAACCATCATTTGCATTTCATATTTGTCCGGATTGATTTTTGACCATATTCTAAAAAATCTTTTATTTTCTTTTAGAAACTTTCTTACATCTTCGACATCGTTTCTTCCCATATAACGCATGATCTGTCTAAAGTATTTTGTCATTCCCATTTTGTAAATCATTTCTATTTCAGGAAACATGTTATAAATAAAGATATAATCTTCTAAATACCACTTCTTAGATATTTCTAAAATATTCGCATATTTATATTTTGATCTTTCAATACATTTTTTCACATTGCTTCCAATAAAGTAACCTGCTTTTGGAACCTCTGCTTTCCATCTATAGGCATCTGTTAATTCTTTCCACCTATCTTTTTCATTGTATTTGAATGAAACAACATAGTTATTGCAGTTAACATATCTTTTAACCGATAAATTTTTGTCTAAATTCCATCGAAATACTTCTAAAACTTCATGACTAATTTTTAAAAGCTTTTTATTGTACATTTTTTTAAATGAAAATGTTCTTAAAATAAGCTCATTTCTTTTATTCAATGTTGTAATTGTTAAAAAGCAACAATAATCCATTAAATTTCTATTTTTTCTATAAACTTGAGACTTTGATTTACAAATAGGACATTTCTTATACTCATTTATTTTGATTTTTTTATCTTGATGTATTGAGTTACAGCCTGTACAGAAATATGTATGATCATCTAATCTAATCAGCTTATTCCATTTATCTCTTTTTGCCTGTTTATTTCCTTCTTTTATCAGATAATCAATATTTTTATACTTAGGTATATTAATTAATTCATCAACGACTTCTTTTTTTGTTACTTTCATAAATCAAAACCTATTTGCATGTCATTTACCTTTGATTTTTTCTTTTTAACAGTTCTTTTTGGCTTTGTTTCCTGTTTCATCTTTTCAATTTCTTGTTTATAGGAATCGCACTGCATTTGTAAAAGCTGCATTTTACTGTTTTCTTTTTCATCATCATCATTTGCATTACCAAGATTCATTAGCATGATGTTTTCCATTTTCTTTTTAATTGCATCCATATCAATGTCTTCATCAAGATAATGCATTACTATTCCATATAATTCTTCATCTGGACCAGTAACACATGCCATACGTTGATTGCTTTTTCCTTCCAAATGCTTCACATAGAGCTCATGACCGATAAAAAGCATCATGTCATCAATGTTCTTATTTTCTTTTTCTAGCAAGTTACTTGTATCGTTTCTCGATAAAAGATAGTTTTTAATCATTACAATCATTGAATCATTGCTATTTTCTAGCTGCTCTTTGAAACTCATCTATACCCCTCCTTATCTTTATATCCAATTCATCTCTATATTTTTTTTGGATGATGAACAATTCATCTTCCGTTATTTCTCTAACTACTCTAAGTCTATTTGTAGATGCTCTAGTATCTAATCGATCATCAGTAGAGAGCAATCCTAGTTCTTCTACAATACAATAACGATTTCCTTGATTTTGAGGATAATACTGTAAGACTCCAAAGGGTTCCATGCAAAAATGCATACCGTTTTTAGCGGTTTTAGGATCTCCTTCAGTTTCATAGGTCTTGCCAACCTCAAACTGCATATTTCTACATCTAAGATTTTTATCAAAGCCCTTATATCCGTATACTCCCATTACTTCACCTTCTTTGGATACATCATTAAAACTGCCCTGTGCGATACTTCATCTATTCTTGTAAGTCTATAGCCTATCAATCTATATTTTTTTGAATATTTTGTTTCAAATATATGCATCATTTCATCATAATCCATACAATTAAAAGTAGCTTTCTTGTAGGTCTTTTTCATGCTATTTCCTCTATTTTTTGTTACGTTTAACCTTATATTAAACGTAACTATATAAATCTCTCAAAGCCTATACATACCAACACTTTCAAGAGATTTTTAACATTAAAAACTTCTTTGATTTTTTGAACCTTTTTTAATAGATACTGTAGTCAATTCTAACCATCAAACATCCTACTATCTTATCGTCAACCAGTGTATATGTCGACGCAATAGATAACACTTCTTTGTCTTGAAACACTTCAAGTGTGTTACTTATATCAGGTTTACTTAACACCTGTAGCGGTTCTTCATGTTTTCCGTTTATAAACATTTTCCCTATCGGTGACATAACCATTATCAAGTCTTTTAATTTCATTTTTTCATTTCTCTCTTTCCAGCTATGTTTAATATATTTTCAAATTTTAATTCCAATTCCTGTGCTTCAAATAGAATGCTCTTAACATCATTCAATGTCATATTTCTTATACCAATCACATCCAATGCTATAGAACCGTTACAAAGATAAATTTTCATTGCTTGTGTAAATAATCTCTTTGATCTATACATATTCAACGTTTTGATAGCATCACGAGGTGATACAGATACCGTCACAATTTTTTTAGTTGTTGTATAGCTGCTATTTGTAATTTCATCTTCTTGAAAACGGAATGTAAATTTTACTTGCATATTTCTTCATCCTTTCTAGTATTTGATAGCTTCTACTTTTCGCTTCTTTTCTTGTTGAGAAGTGTTTGTATAGATAGCTGTTGTTTGTATAGAACTGTGTCCCATGATTTTTGCCAACTCCGATAACGAAGCTTGTCCATTTTGATGAACCCATTGAATTCCAAACATATGTCTAAAAGCGTGAGGATGTGCTTTTTCTAGTGAAATACCTCTACATTTACCACATATCTTCTTTATCCTGTTTTGGATGGTCTTTTTTGAAAGTATTTTTGTTTTATCATCGGCTCCCGGAAACAAAGTTCCCTGCTCAATGTTATTTTTCTTTGCATATTTCAAGAGTTCTCTTCTTAAATCACTTCTCAAAGGAACTTGTCTCAACTTACCTTTGTTGTAAACTTCGATATAGCCTTTCTTCTCTTGAATATTTTCAAAAGTGAAGAACTTCAATTCACTTAGTCTTATCCCTGTATAACCGAAAATCTTCATAATCATATACATGTCTTGATACCCTAATTGTTTAGCCATTTTCAGCATTCTTTTAAATTCACTTGGCTCAAGAACATTTTCAAGTGAAGTCTTTTCTTGCTCTCTAATGGGTTTTAAAGAATAATTGTCTGAAATATGCTTTTTCAACATCTTCTTGGAGTAGGCATCTACTTCAACCAACTCAATGTACTTCATAAATTTATTGATGATGATAATGTAATTGTTGATTGTCTTTGTCGCATACTTTTTCTGCATGCTTTGTTTGTAGGCAATCATGTCCTTTTTAGAAACTTCTTCATTTTCAATCGATTCAATAAACTTTGTCAGCACAAGTCTATATTTTTCATAAGTTGATTCAGCCTTTTCATCCATAATCTCATCATCGATGAAGTCGTCAATATACTTTTCCATCATAGTTTTAGTGATCTTAATGTTAATCCTTAACAGTTCATCCGCCATATCAAATATTTCTCCTTTCGCATCTCTCCTTTTTGTTCTTTATTTTCATCTGCACATATATGTAGTACATATGATTGGTCTTGTTGTACCTTACTTCATGACTCAAATACTGTTTTGCTTTGTAATTGGTGTTCATGTATTGAGATATCAACGAGCTGTCACTTATCATCTTGCTGATTTTCTTTCTTGAAAATACTGTGTAGCTTTTTCTTTCTATAGGCTGTTTCAATCCCTTTGATGATTTCCATCGTTTTTTTCCTTTAGGATCCTTTGAGATGTAATTGGCAATACCGGTCAAACCAAATTCATCCGGTTCAAGTTCTTTTATTTCGGTCCTTGTTCCGTTTTTCCAAAGGCTTTTCATAACCTTTCTATCAATCCCTTTTTCTATCAGCAGATGATGATGAAGCCTTATTTTTTTCTTTGGGTCATATTCAGTTACATATATCCATTTTGCATTAGGCAATCCAACTTTCCTTCTTCGATAGTTGATTTTTCTAATGTACTTGTAGACTTCTTTTTCAGCTTCTTCTACTGATGGTGGCAGGTTTTCGTTAGAATAGGTTAAATGAATAGCCCAGTCATCTAAATCAAAATTTGCATTGATCAATCTTATCAATCGTTTTCTTGCATTTTTTTCATTTAAATTCTTCTGGGCTTTCTTTGATGGCTTTTTAGGTAGCTTGTACTTTTCAATGTCTTTCTTATTAAAGGTTGGATAAATTTCCACCTCAAACTGATTTCCTGATTGAATTGTCTTTGTTGTGTAATGATGGTCTATCTTGTTTGTTCTTAACAGTTCCTCTATGTATTTATCTTTTAGTGTGTCAATTGGAACATCATATAAATTCTCATAGTCATACTCTATTTCAGTACGTTTCCTTTTTGACGACTTGTTAATATCCATTACAAGCTTAATTAAGACACTCTTTTACACATTTTCCATTGATTATATCTATGCTTTTACGAATGCATATGCTATAATCAAGTTGTCAGGAAAAAGTATAAAAAGGTGTCGTCAATATTTAATTGATGGCTTCTTTTTTTATGAGAACTTTTCAACAATGAAATCATGCATTTTATCATGATCATCATTATTTAATGTGTCATTTACCGCTAAAAGAAAATTGATTTTTCTAGAACCTGCATTATAAACTGCCCATGCACATCTTGATAATTCAACAGAATCCCTCAAAGCATATTCCTCAACTGTATCATCAAAAGTATCTCCATCTTCGATAAATTGATGTTTTCCTTCATGCCAGTTTGCAACCATAGTCAGCCAATCCTTAAATACATTTCTGTAAGTGTATCTTTTTTGTATGATGTTTATTTGATCAACAACATAATCTACATACTTCATATTCCTTCTCCTTTCTATCGAATAAAAATAGGCTATTATTGAAAACATACAAATCATCATTCACTAACTCTTCGTTGAGTTTTAATTTTTTGGAGGTAAAAACCGGTATTGAATAATAGCCTATAGAGCGTTTATTAGCTCTTAGCAAACATAGAACAGAACATGGCTTTTAAACATAAGAAGCTCTATATTTGCTAAGAGATAACAGGTGTCATCTCTTCTATTTGGTAAGAACCATCTTTAATAATTCCAGCTTAATCTCTTCACTTCTCTTTTTCATTTTTTCAAGAATGATACCTTGAAAATCCTTTAGTCCTTCAATTACAGGCTTTAATAGTTCTTCGAGTTCTTCATCATCAATTCCAAGATTTTTGTATATATACTTTGTTAAGTTTGTACCACCGATAACAACTTTCGCTTCATCTGTTGGTGAAACCAATAACTGAACGTCAGCTAAGACAATACTTGGTTCTTCTCCGTTATTGAATTTTGATAAAATCTCCTTTACTACTTCATAAATTTCTTCATCCATTTTCATGTTCTCCTTTTCAAATATACTTCTGTTACTTGTTTTTCCATTTTTGGACTTTCTACGAAAACATCTATCTTTCTCCCCTTAATTGTTCCTCCGCAGTCTTGCGCAACGTATTCATTGCCATTAATCAAGACTATTGATCCGTAGGGGATGACTGCAGGATCTACCGCAATAGTTTTTCCTTCGATTGCATTGACTCCTGTAGATGTCAAACGTCCATACTTATCTTCTCCCGGCCAGTAAAACGTTATCGTAAACCGACCTAGAGCTTTTCATTTGTTCATTTCATCAACTTGCTCTTGAAGTTGATTCTTTTCTACTTGAATGCACTCATACATCGCCTTGTATTGAGTGTATTCATTGATTTGATTTTGAGCATCATTCAACTCATCTTTATAAAGTTGCATTTGAACCGATTGTTCTTGATACTTTGCTTCTGCTGTTTTGGATTTAACAAATCCAACTCCACTCATAAGAAGCGCTACGACAAATGCGGATAAAAGAACGATTTGCCCATTTCTTGTTAATTTCATATTGTAATTCCTCCTGGATTTATCTATAATATTTGTGGTTATATTTTGCTGATGTGGTTTTTCACATCGGCTTTTTCTTTTTCTAAAGCATTAATCAATGCACTTACCAAATCTTCTTTGGAGTTTGGGAATTTTTCTCCTATGAAGTTAAACAATGCGGTTACCAATGCCTCTGTTGGATTTTGACGATATGTTGTCATGTACTGTTCAAATGGCTTTCTTGGAATATGAGGGGTACGTCTTCCGCTTTCATTCACGACAACAATTCCTTGAAGTTCATTTTGCTGAATAGCATTTAGAATAAACTCTCTACTTTTGTGCATACGCTTCATGCATTCTTCAATTGAAATATTTTCATTGTCCTTTATTTCCATCTTCTTTACCTCTTCGTACGTGATTTAAAATAGGTACAAGAACTTCAACAAATTCTTTGTTATAGAAACTTGCAGTAGTAATCCCTGTATAAATACCTACATCGATGATTGCTTGTAGCCTTGTGATTTGTTCTTCCATTTTAGACAATGTCACATCCATTTCATGCATTCTTTTAATAGTGTCAAGAATCGCACATCCCTTAAATGTTTTTGATGAAATTTCATATTTACGAATAAGTTCTAAACAAATATCTCTTTCTTTTATAAAGAACTCTTCATATAGTTTTTGTGAATCTTTATCTGCCATTTTGTTTTCGTCTCCTTTCTTTTTTGCTACCCATCAAGGAACTAACTTCCCTGGTTCTGACGACTTAATTGTGGGACTAGTAGCAACTTTCTTCATTTTTTAGGTTTTTATTGAGAAATTAGCTCCTTGATGAGTAGCAGCTTTATTTTTAATACTTTGCATCCGCTACTTTAGAATCCAGTCTCATTTGGCTTTCAAAAGCTTTCATTTGTTCTCTAAAGTAGTTGTCAGCTTTAAATTTGATTTCTAACCAATCATTATATGAAAGCCCATCTAAAGCTTTTAAGACTTCCTGCTTCTTTGCTAGATCCTTCATACTACACCTCCTTTTGTTCAACCTGCTTTGTTGTAGGTTTGACTTGTTTAGCAAGAACCATCCCTTGACAAATATCAGCAACTCTACGCACTTCTGAATCATCTAACTTTTTAGTGATTGAAATTAAAGCGCCAAGTGCTTGTTGTTTGGTTCTTTATTTTCTTTGTTCCATATGTATCATTCCTTTCTTCTTTATTTACTTAGAGCAATCAGCCAATGTGTTATGATCACCTTGAAAGGTGGTGATGTAAGGAAAATTAAAATTGATATAGAAATTAATTTTTCTAGTTTTCTTAGTAAATTGCTTAGAGACGTTGCGGTGTCTACAATTTCTGGAATACTAGTTAAGTTATTCTTCGTCCTAATTGGCGTACAATAGTACGTCTTTTTTTTGTTTGTGTCATTTTTATTGACTGACTGCTTTAAGGAAATAAAATTATTTCCTAAGTTATTTCTGTTATGACAATGCATAAATACAAGAGGTAATACAAAGTAAGATATTTAGTAACACTAACATGTTCTCCGTCCTTTGTTATTTCGGTTTTGCCTGATAGAAATATTGGATAAATGATCATAAAAAACATTTTTGCTAAATACAGCGTTTTTGTTATAAATTCCATATTTTCTCCTTTACTAAAAGATTGTGGTAATATTTTTTATCCATTGGCTAATTCAATGTTCGAAGAATATAAAGATATATGTAATAAGTTACAATTACCAAAACCTGCATTTTAATTTGTAGGTTTTCTTTCTTTTGCAAATAAATACATAACAAACAACATAAAACCATTGGATAACAAATGCAGTAGATTCTTTTGATTGCTTCTACAGTGTTCATCTAATCTATCCTTTTCACTTTTGTTTCTACTTCTAAAACTGTAGGTATATTTCCCGAAATGTATCTGGCATCATTAACACTTATGCCTTTATCAGCTAATAAGTTAATAATTTCAATTACTATTTCATCCAATTCTGCAACTGTTTTTCGATTGTTCATTTGATATTTCCTTTCTTTATAAAAGCCCTGACCGAATAGTTTTTTTAACTTCTTTAGAATCGAGCTTGAAATTATATTCAAGCTCCTTTTTCTTAATTTCGAAATATCGGTTCACTTGAAACTGTAATTTTGTCCATTCTAAATTAGATATCCCGTCTAAATCGTCTAATATCTTTTCAATTTTTTCATCCATAGAAATCACCTCCAATCCGTATTGCTTTCAAAAGTAGATTGTTCTAGCAATCTACTTTTTATCTTCTTGATTTTCTTGATTAAAGTTCTGCCATACAGGTTTAGCTTTTTTCCAACCACCCTCGATCGTTTCTAACTCCTCCACCATGATTAAACAATCCTCCGGAAGAACAAGTTCAATTGGTCTTTTGAGAGCTTTATGGTTAACACGAATTTGATATTCCATCACATTCACCTCCTTTCTTTGCTATAATTTTTGATAGAAAGGAGGTATTCGATGATAATCAAATCTAAAAAATACAATTTGCTTAAATTCATATGTGAAAATGAACCTGTACACATACAACTAGTAGCTGATGAATTTTATTCAGGGAAATTCCATCCAGCCCAAATAGATTTGAAGATATTACAATCAGATTCACTGATATATCCGCATGAAGGAACTGAAAATAATATTGAATTTTATGATCTAACAATCAAAGGAAAAGAATACCTGGATGTTTTTAAGGAAAAACTTTTTCACTTTTGGCTCCCGTTGATAATTTCTATATTCTCCCTTGTGATTTCTTTATTTGCCTTATTTCAATAATTTGATATAAAGAACAAGTAATGAAATTCCTAACGAAAGCAGTGAGATATATATTGGGAAATTAGGATATTTAAACATGAAATCTATTAAAAAATTTCCTATAGCTTTCCTCATTGCTTTTTTTTGAATCTTTTTCATCTTCTTTTTTTCTTTCTATTTCAAGATTTTTTTAACATTAGGTTTAGCTTCTTTAGCGTTGAGAGGCACCCTATACTTCTCTCTATTTATTTCTATAGAGAAATAATCATTGATACCTATTTCAAATCTAAGCCATTCATCATAAGTCATTCCTTCCATTGCGGTAAGAATGCTTTCTAATTGTTTTCTTTTCATTTCCTTTCTTCCTTTCTTTGCTATAATTTTGATAGAAAGGAGGTCTAAAAATGATTCGTAACAATCCGCCATTTAACGGGAAACGTTTTTTACTTAACAAGAACACAAACGAGATACATGATTTATTAAATGAAAAATCAGATTGCCAAATTGATGAGATTTCATTGGATCATATTCAAATGTTTGATACTCTTGAAGAAGCATCTGTTTACTTAATTTTTAATAACAAACAGTTAAATGGCTGCTACTATTGTTTAAAAGAAATTGATAAGGGATAGACACCTACATAGGTGTCATCTTTTATTCCTCTTACAAAGATTTTTTTCTTTTCTTCGTTCATTTCTAAACCGACACTTTCTGATGAAACTGAAAACGCAATATCAAGCATATTTCTTAGCTTTTCATATTGCCCTTTGTTGAGTTTTGTAATTAACTCAATCAAAGTATTCAATTCTTGTTCCGTCATTCCCTTCCCTCCTTTTTAACTTCCTTTAGAGATATTAGGTGGTAATGATGTTTTAATAGGACCTTGTCCTATTACCATTCCTTGAATAAGCCACATTGCTTTTTCTTTGTTATCTTTAGAAAGATTTTTTACTGTACCATTAATGAACTCCTCAACATCTCTTTTTTCTTTTTTGTAATCTTCCATACTATTTCGCCTCCTTTAACGTTTATTAAGTGTCTTTGTTTGTTGATTACATCTACAGTATAGTCCCTTAAAGGGATTTAGTCAACATATTTAATTAAATAAGTTGATTTAATCTACTTTAGGGTGTATTATTGAGTTGTAAGGAGGTGATAGAATGAACGATCGTATAAAAGTGATAAGAAAAGAAGCTGGCCTCAGCCAAGAAGCTTTCGGTGAAAAAATTGGCGTTGGAAAAACAGCTATTTCTAAAATAGAAAAAGGAGAAAATAGTCCAAGTGAACAAACTATTAAATCTATATGTAGGGAATTTAATGTAAACTATGCTTGGCTCAAGGAAGGAATTGGAGATATTTATTCTAACTTGCCCGAAACTTTATTAGACCAAGTAGCAGAGGAATATGATTTAGATGAACTTGATAAAAAAATAGTTAAAGGTTACATGCAACTAAGCAAAGAAAACAGGAGAGTTTTTAAAAAATATTTGCATGATATCTTTATAAACGAAAAGGACGACTAATGTCGTCCCAATACTACTTGTGCAAAAAAAATTTTTGTACAAACATATAAATTTCTTTTAACGCAGTGTTACTACTAATATGATTGATCATATCTATTATGTAACGTCTGTAGTCATTGTTTTTCATACTTAGACCTCCCCTCTTAAACAAAAAAATGGTTGGTTTAAATCATAGGCATCACCACCTTTCGGAGGCGTGTCACGTGAAAAACAATGTAGATTTATTTTAACAAAAAACACTTAATATAAAATTATTATTATATGTAAATATATGTACAATTTACTTTATAAAAAAATAAAATCACCCCGCTTGCAAATAGAGTGATTTTATCAGTTCAAATGAACTTATATGGGTAAATGTAAAAGATTTTCACCTTTTACGTGTTTAATTTTATCATAAAAACACGTTCAAGGAAACTAAATACAAGAAAGGACGTGTTTTTATTATGTCTAGAAAAACAACTTATAGACGTAGACCGAATAATGCTGGGACTGTTGTTAAGTTATCAGGGAAAAGAAGAAAACCATATTGTGCTAGAGTTTCTAGCAATGAGTGTGATGTTTGGACAGGAAAGAAGAAACAAGTTGTCATTGGAACTTTTGAAACGGAGTTAGAGGCACTAAATGCTTTATCTCTTTATCATCTAACAAATAAAAAAGCATTAAGCGAAAAAGAAGCTAATTCTCTTGAACCTGATTTATATGAACAAGTCAAAAAAAGACGTGATGAATATATTCCAACCTTTAAAGGGATATTTGATATTTTGGATAAAGAAGAATTTTCTAAGCTTTCTCTTTCTGCATATAACGGATATAAGTCTTGGATCAAGCACTTTAAACCTATATACGGTAAAAAAATAAATATGATATCTCTTCAAGACCTGCAGCTTATTTTTGACAGTGATAAAAGTGGTCAAGGTACAAAAATACACATGAAGGTACTTTGTACAAAAATTTTCAAATATGCAGTTATTCATAAATATATCAATCGTGATGATGATTATACTGAATATATCAGTTGTGGAAAAGACGAAGATAGCAAAAAGCATTATGCTTTCTCATATGATGAAATTCAATGTTTAAGAGAAGAAAACACTGATATGGCTAAGATTGTGCTTATTTATATTTATAGTGGTTTACGTGCAAACGAATTACTCAATATCGATAGAAATGATATACATATAGATGAAATTTGTAACGATGATGGAATCGAAAGAAAAGTTTCGTATTTCTATACAGGATCAAAAACGCAAGCAGGTAAAAATAGAGTTGTTCCAATACATGATTCCATAAAAGATTATGTAATAGAATTACTATTATGTGAAAATAAAAGACTGATAGACCGCAGCTATGTAAGCTTCAATAATATTTGCTTTTTAGAATACTTAACAAACTTAAATATGAAACATACTATACATGATACAAGAGTGACTTTCACTACACTTTGTCAATTAAACAATGTTGATGTTTTTAGTAGAAAAAGAATATTAGGACACAAAATGATAGATATTACTTTTGATACTTATACTGATACAGTTATTAATAAATTATTCGTAGAAATTAATAAAATAAAAGCTTAATTTTTTGTTACTAATTTGTTACTAAATAAGTACATTTAACCTATTTTAACCTCTTGAAAATGTTGATTTATAGCCATTTCACTACACCTTTCTTTTCAAAATATGAAAAACTATCTCAAAAATGAGATAGTTTCATAAATCATAAAAATCATTTCTGTATTGATTATAAGAAGAAGGAGAAAGAGTAAGATCCAGGGTATAATCTTTTTAATCATTTTCTGTTTTCTTAGGAAAGATAATTGTTGTCTTAAAGAGATCACCATCTACATTCACTTCAAAAGTTCCACCTTGAACCTCCACAAAGCTTTTACAGATAGCAAGTCCTAAACCAGAACCTTCACTTTTACGTGAAGCATCTCCTTGTACAAATCTTTCTGTTAAATCACCTGGATTAGATATTTCATGTGCTGAAATATTTTTGAAAACGACAATAACTTGTTGATTCGTTTCAACGATTTGTAAATAAACTCGTGTATGTTCTAAAGCGTATTTACAGATATTTTGACATAAATTTTCTAAAACACGATAAGTTTTTTCACTATCTAAATGACAAATGATTTTTTTATTTTCATAATCATTTTTTAGATTTAAATGATGATGTTCAAATTGTTCTTGATATTCAAAGAGAACTTGTTGTAATAAGGCATGAACATCTAAATCTATAGGATTTAATTGAATATTACCACTATTGACTTTAGATACTTCAAATAGATCTTCAATAAGTGTTTTTAATCTTTTAGTATTACGATCTAAAATATCAATATATTCATCTTGTTGTTCTTTTGATAAATCTTCATTTTTTAATAAATCAATATAAGAAATAATAGATGTTAAAGGTGTTTTTAAATCATGAGAAACATTACTAATTAATTCTGTTTTCATCTTTTGTGATGCGACTTCTTTACTTACTGCATCTTTAAAACCATCATTGATACAATTAAGTTCATCTTTTAAGGAATTAAATAAACCAAGATCTTGATTAATTTTATCATTAAATTCACCTTGAGCTAAATGATTGGCTGATTGTAAAAGAACTTGATAATCATTGCTTACTTTTGAAAGTAGCTTTTTAGAAATCAACATAATAATGATGGCACAAACCAAAGAAACAAAACACGTAAAAATAAGATAAATACGTGGACTAATATAATAAAGATTTCCTATAATTCCCATAAAAAAATAAACAAATAATAGAATTCCTTCAATACAAATACCACTGATTAAACCTAATTTAAGAATGATATTTCCTTTTTGATTCTTTAAATCAAATCGTGTTAAGCTTTTAATTTCATCTTTAAAATAGTGATAAGCACTACAAACAAGCGTATGTTCTTTAATAAAGTCTTTACCAAAAACAAGAATAGATTTGATATAAAAGATAAAATACATAATCATGGCATAGAAAACAAACCAACCACCTACATTGATAAGAGGCTCAAGCGCAACACCGGCACCAGCCATTCCTCTTTCTCTTAGCATCCAAGCAAAAGTTCCTTGCCAAGAGGCCCTTAATACTTCTGTCATGACAGTAAGCCACATTGCAATTAAAATAATATAAATAAAGAACATAAAGAATAATTTAACTTTAACAACTGTTTTAAAAGGTTCAATATCAATCAATTTTCTTACTGGCACAAATAACATAAAAATCACAAGAACTGCAATAATGATAAAGACATAGATCATCAAAACATCAGAAATGGATCCTTGTTTAGAACATAATTGTTCTAAATAACAATTTGTTGGTAATTTTTTAGGAATCGCAATCAATACTTTAATGTTTGTTGGATTATTGATGGTTATTTGATTAATAATATCACTGTTACCTTCATCTAAATAATTATTTTTAAAAAGTTGATCAAAGGATGTATTGTAGAAGGCACCCTCCCAATCACTTGTTTGATTTCCTTCAAGAGAAATATTTCCATTTTCATCATAATCAATGGTTGCATACCATTGATAGTCATTTAATACTTTTTTATCTTGAGTTTCAAATGCATTTTTTAAATTCTTTTTAGAATTTGTGAAAAAGATTTTTTCATCCGTTTTATCATAAACATAATATTTGATTCCTTTTGTTTCATGATTATTTACATCATCTAACTCATAAATATAATCATTAAAAACATCTTTTAAAGAATAATCATCATATACATTAAGCTTATCAATATCATCACCTTTAACATAATAATGAAGTAAATCATAATTTCCTTTTCTTCTTTGTATTTTCATATCTAATAAAATACTTTTACTTGTAAGTATTTCGGTAATTCTACTTCGATTATTATCAAAATCAAGTTTAGTCGAAGTCGTTTTTTCTTTTACACCATAACTTAAATAAGTGACTAATGAAGCAATAATCAATACAGAAAATAAAAGTATTTTAAGTAATCTGTTTTTATTTTTCATGTTTCCTCCTATTGTTTATCAATTTTATATCCAACACCCCAAACAACTTTTAAATATTGTGGTTTTTTAGGATTAATTTCTATTTTTTCTCTTAAATTACGAACATGAACCATCACTGTTTCACTATTAATGGCTTCTTCATTCCAAACACGTTCATAAATATCATCGGCAGAAAAAACCTTTCCCGCATTTTTCATTAATAATTCTAATATTTTAAATTCGATTGGCGTTACTTTTACCTTTTTGCCATCAACTGAAACAGTTTTAGTATCTACATTCAGTTCAAGACCACCACAAAGATAAATAGAATCACTTTCTTTAGGTGCTGTCGCATCCAAGTAACGTCCATAACGTCTTAGATGGGAACGAACACGTGCCATTAATTCCATCGGTACAAATGGTTTGGTAACATAATCATCACCACCTAAATTAAGTCCCATGATTTTATCAATATCTTCTGATTTTGCTGAAAGAAAAATAACTGGAAAATCATATTTTTCCCTTAACTTTGCGACCATTGTTAGACCATCCATACGTGGCATCATAATATCAACAATAGCAAGATGAATTGTTTCTTTTTCCACAATTTCTAAACCTTCAATTCCATCATTTCCAACATACACATCGTATCCTTGATTTTGTAAATAAATTTTAATTGCATTAGCAATTTCTATGTCATCTTCGACAACTAATACATGATATTTTTCCATTCCCTTTTTAACTCCTTATCTAAGCATTGAAAACAATGCAAAACTAATACATATATATCCTGCATATACACAGCTTATTAAAATGATTTTGTTTAATCGATCCATCTTCCTCACCTCTTGCCTTAAAGTATAGAGATGATTTATAAATATTTTCTTTTTATATTTCTAAAGATTTTCTTAAGATTAAAACTATCTCTATTGTACATAATCTTTTGTAAAAAAGGAAATCTCTTATAAATATAAAATTATTTGTCTATTTTTACCTAAATTATTAAAATAACTCTTATGTAACATGAGAGTTTGATATAATGAATTTGAGGTGAATACTATGAATAATGATTATTTAAGTATTGGTGAAATGGCTAAAATGAATCATATCACGGTAACAACATTAAGGTTGTATGATGAACTTGATTTATTGAAGCCTGTATATGTTAATCCTGAGACAAATTATCGCTATTATGATATTAAACAAAATGCACGTTTGGATTTGATTCAATATATGAAAGAACTTCAAATGAATCTTAAAGAAATTAAGGAACTTCTTGATAAAGAAGATATTAATTTAATTGAAGCAATTTTAATTAAAAAGAAGCAACAACTTTCTATACAAATCAATGATTTACAAAGAACAAAAGATGCTATTTCTAGAACGATCTATAGTTTAGAAAGATATCGTAAATCACCACCAAGTGGAACAATTACTTTAGAATATATTGATCGAAGAAGAATCTATGTCATGCATACTAATATTAATTTCTATGAACATGATTTAAATGTTTATGAATATCTTTTAACCCAATTAAAGAATGATTTGATTATGCATCATTATCCCCAAATTTATTATTGTAATGCGGGAACTTTTCTTAATAAAGAACGATTTTTAAAACAAGCGTTTATTTCAGATCGTATTTTTGTTTTTGTGGATGATCATTTTCCTGAAAAAGAAATACAAGTGATTGAAAATGGAATGTATGCTTGTATTTATCTTGATGATTTTCATCAAGAAATAGATTATGCAAAACGACTTCTTGATTATTGTAAGATGAATCATCTTACAATATGCGGTGATTATATTTGTGAAGTTTTAAGTGAACTCAGTTTGTTTGATCATCATGAACGTTCTATGTTTTTAAGACTCCAAGTTCCTGTTTCTTTTAAAAAGTAGTTGACTCTCTTCTTAGATAAGAGTCTATGATGTAATTGAAAGAAATAGGAGGCATGAATTATGGAAAAGATTAAAGTTGTACAATATGGTTGCGGAAAGATGGCAAAATACATTATCCGTTATCTTTATGAAAATGGTGCAATGATTGTTGGGGCTATTGATACAAATCCCGCAATTGTAGGAATGGATATTGGTGATTTTGCAGAACTTGGTGTTAAAACAGGCGTATGTATTAGTGATCAAGCAGATAAAGTTTTAGATGAAACAGATCCTGATATCGCTGTTGTCACTTTATTTAGTTTAGTCAGTGATTGCTTCGATCATTATGTAAAATGTTTATCAAGAGGAATTAGTGTTATTTCCACATGTGAAGAAGCAACATATAGTTGGACAACAGATCCAGTTCGTACAAATCAATTAGATGTTATTGCAAAAGAAAATGGATGTACTTTTGTTGGTAGTGGTATGGAAGATATCTTCTGGGTAAATATGGTTGGTTTAGTAGCCGGTGGATGTCATTCTATTAAAAAGATTGAAGGTGCTGTAAGTTATAATGTCGAAGATTATGGATTAGCTCTTGCAAAAGCTCATGGTGTTGGTTTAACTCCTGAAGAATTTGAAGCATGTATTGCCCATCCTGAAGTATTAGAACCTTCATATGTATGGAATTCAAATGAAGCCTTAGCAGCACGCATGGGATGGACAATTAAATCTCAAACACAAAAATGTGTTCCTTATTTCCATGAAACAGACTTATATTCATCAACTTTAGGTGAAACAATTCCAAAAGGAAACTGTATTGGAATGGCTGCTGTTGTAACAACAGAAACTTTCCAAGGTCCTGTTATTGAAACACAATGTATTGGTAAAGTCTATGGTGAAGATGATGGTGATATGTGTGATTGGAAAATTACAGGTGAACCAGATACAGAGTTTCATGTTGTAAAACCTGCAACGGTTGAACATACGTGTGCAACAATTGTCAATCGTATTCCAACTGTTTTAGTTGCACCTGCTGGTGTAGTTACAGTTGATGAATTAGATCGTTTAGATTATTTAACTTATCCTATGGAATATCATATTTAATGTAAAAGCAGAGCCTAAGCTCTGCTTTTTTGATAGAAAACAATACTTTCATAAGGTTTAAGAGTTCCCTTTTGATGCTTTTCATAGTTTTTAATTAATATTTTTTCATCATTTAGAATAGAGGTATCATAACCAACTTCTTGATTACTAAAATTACAATAAACATAAAGTTCTTCATCTTGATAAAGACGTTTATAGGCATAAATATTTTCATCATCTTTCATTATTAACTCATATTTACCTAAAGTAATGATTTCATATTCTTTTCTTAATTGAATTAATTTTTGATAAGTATGAAAAATAGAATTTGTATCTTTCATTTCTGCTTCAGCATTGATTGTTTGATAATTTGGATTCATCATAATCCAAGGAATATGTTCACTAAACCCTGCATTTTTTTCTTTGTTCCATTGCATTGGTGTTCTAGCGTTATCTCTACTTGATTTTCTCATATAGCGTAACATATCTTCATGACTTACCGATTTTTCTATTTCTACAAGTTGTTTGTAGCTATTGAATGTTTCAATATCTCGATAATCATCAAGTGAATTAAAAGGTACATTTGTCATCCCCAATTCTTCCCCTTGATAAATATAAGGTGTCCCTTGCATCATATGTAAACATATCGCCAACATTTTTGCTGATTTTTCATGACACAAAGGAGAAGAAGTATCACCAAATCTTGAAACACATCGTGGTTGATCATGATTATTCCAGAACAAAGAATTCCAAGCCTGTTGATACATTCCTACTTGCCATCTCGACATAATTTTTTTTAAATCTTTTAAAGAAAATCTTTGATCCGTCCATTTATTAACTTCTGCACCATCAACATTCATTAGTTCAAACTGAAAGACCATGCTTAATTCTTTATTATCTAAAGGAGCATATTTTTTAGCATCCTCGATTGTTACAGCAGGGGTTTCTCCTACTGTTAAAAGTTCTTTTCTAGAAAATACTTTTTGATTCATTTCTTGAATATATTCATGAATATGTGGTCCATTTGCACATACTTGATGACCTTTAATAGTACTGTCTACATAGTATTGATTTTCATCCTTACTAATAAGATTAATGACATCTAAACGAAAACCATCAACACCTTTATCTACCCAGTAATTCATAATATCAATACATTCTTGTCTTACCTTAGGATTTTGCCAATTTAAATCAGGTTGTTTTTTAGAAAATAAATGCAAATAATACTCATTTGTCTTTTCATCAAGTTCCCAAGCTGAGCCTTGAAAGCAGCTTGTCCAATTATTTGGAACATCTCCCTCATTTCCTTCTTTCCAAATATAATAATCTCGATAAGGATTATTTTTAGATTTTTTACTTTCTTGAAACCAAAAATGTTCATCACTTGTATGATTAAAAACTAAATCAAGAATAATTTTGATATCTTTTTGATGCGCTTTATCTAATAATTCCTCAAAATCACTCATTGTTCCAAATTCACTTTGAATACTTCTATAATTAGAAATATCATAGCCATTATCATCATTTGGAGATTTAAAAATAGGGGTTAACCATAATACATCAACACCTAATGTTTTTAAATAATCAAGTCTCGAAATAATACCTTGTAGATCTCCCACACCATCATTATTACTATCTTGAAAGCTTTTTACATAAATTTGATAAACAACACTCTTTTTCCACCATTCCATATTGATCCCTCCTGCTTTTATTATTCTCTTTTTATAAAGGAAATTCATTGCCTTTTTTAACAATTTATAGTCAATTATTAACTTTTCGATATTTTGTTGGTGTTGTATGATATTCTTTTTTAAAAACATTTTCAAATGATTTTACATTTTTAAATCCATGATTTAAAGCAATATCAATGATTTTCATGTTAGTATGTATTAAATCATAATAAGCATGTTTTAATCTTATTTTTTGTAAATATTGATAAAAGGAAATCGTCGTTTGTCTTTTAAATAATCGTGATAAAGAATTAGGATGAAAGTGAAATTGTTCAGCTATAATTTCAAGTGTTAAATCTTGGTTATATCTTTTTTCTATTTCTTCTATTATTTTATAAATTTCTTTTGTGTTTTCTTCTTGTTTTTTATCTAATAAACAATCCTGTATGAGTTTTTGATAAAGTTGATACATTAAAATATGTTGTTCTATTGGTAAAAGATGGTGAATATATTTCATTTCTAACCAAGGTTTAAACCATTCTTTGTTTGATGGAGCTTTTAATTTAAAGAAATAAGATTGAATTTGAAATTCTTTAAAGACATCAACTGACAATAAATATGTATATAAATGTGTAAATTCAGGAAAATTGAATTGATGAACACTATGTGAGTTAATAATAAACATTTCCCCTTGATAAAATATTTCTTTCTTTCCATCAATATATGCTTCTACTTTTCCTGAAACGACATATACAACTTCAATATCTTGATGATAGTGGGAACTTACTGGTCGACTTTTATTAAATTGATGATTATAAAAAACAATAGGATATTTAATATTTGTTTTAACAATTTCTAGATGATGATCCATTTTATTCACCTCTTTTTTATTATATAAGAAAAAAGCCTACATCGTAGACTTTTTGATCATATTTATAAAATACTGATGAATTGAATCATCTTCATCAAGTTCAGGATGAAATGCAAGTGCTAATTGTTTTTTATATTGAACAGCAATAATATTGTCATTCACTTTAGAAAGAATATCAACACCATCTTGTACACTTTCGATATAAGGTGCTCGAATAAAAGTCATAGGAACTTTTCCTATTCCTTTTATTTCTTCTGTTGTATGAAAACTTCCTAGTTGTCTACCATAGGCATTCCTTTTTACCATCATAGGTATTGTTGAAAAATAAGTTTGATTTTGATTTTCTATTTCCTTAGCTAATAAAATCAATCCTGCACATGTTGCAAGTGTTGGTAAACCATCTTGAATACGTTTTTGTAAATCATCAAACATATCTAATTCTTTTAAAAGCTTTCCTTGAACAGTACTTTCGCCTCCAGGTAATACGAGTCCATCAAAATCTTGATCAAGATCACTTTTTTGTCTTAATTCGATACAAGTCGCTCCTAATTGTTCTAACTTTTTTTCATGTTCAATAAAGGCTCCTTGTAAAGCGAGAACCGCAATTTTCATTATTTACCTCTTTCAGCCATTAAAATTTCTATTTCTTGTTCATTAATACCAACCATTGCTTCCCCTAAATCTTCAGATAATTTTGCAATCAATTTAGCATCTGTATAATTTGTAACAGCTTTAACAATCGCAGCAGCACGTTTTTTAGGATTTCCTGATTTAAAGATTCCTGAACCAACAAAGACTCCTTCTGCCCCTAATTGCATCATTAATGCTGCATCTGCAGGTGTAGCGACTCCACCAGCAGCAAAGTTAACAACTGGTAATTTTTTATGATCGTGAACATATTCTACAAGTTCATATGGTACTTGTAATTGTTTTGCAACTTCGAAAAGTTCATCTTTTCTAAGAGCCGAAATTTGGGCAATTTGTTTATTCATCATTCTCATATGACGAACGGCTTGAACGATATCTCCTGTTCCTGGTTCTCCTTTTGTACGAATCATGCTTGCCCCTTCATTGATACGACGAAGCGCTTCCCCTAAATCTTTGGCACCACATACAAATGGTACTTCAAATTCTCTTTTATTGACATGATAAACATCATCTGCTGGTGATAAAACTTCACTTTCATCGATATAATCAATTTCAATTGCTTGTAAAAGCTGTGCTTCTACAAAGTGTCCAATACGACATTTTGCCATAACTGGAATGCTTACTGCTGCTTGAATTTCTTGAATCATTTTTGGATCAGACATTCTTGCAACTCCCCCTGCTGCACGAATATCTGCAGGAATTCTTTCAAGCGCCATAACTGCACATGCTCCAGCTTCTTCTGCAATTTTTGCTTGTTCAGGTGTTGTTACATCCATAATAACACCACCTTTTAACATTTGTGCTAATTGTTTATTTAATGCATATCTTTCATTTGACATTTTTTAATCCCCCTGTTTACTTTTGTTATGGCTTTTATTATACTTAAATGTGAACATATTAAAATATTCAAATTAAATATATTCATTAAGGTCAGTTTGAGGAGGAATCATTTATGTTAACATATAATCTTACAAATATAGGGTCAGATTCCCTTTATGAATATCTTTATAAATGTATAAAAAAAGACATTATTTTAGGAAACATAAAACCAGGGGAAAGATTACCATCAAAGAGACCTTTTTCAAAAAATCTTGGAGTAAGTATTATTACTGTTGAAAATGCTTATAGTTTACTTATGTCTGAAGGTTTTATTTATTCATTACCAAAGAAAGGATTTTATGTTGTTGATTTAAAAAATATTCCTTCTAAAAAACAAGTGAATAAAGAGAAAGTGGTTTTAACAAGTGGCCATAATCACTACTTAGCTGATTTTTCTAGTAATCAAACAGAAAGTGATATCTTTCCCTTTACTACATGGATCAAAACAATGAAAGAAGTACTAAGAGATAATCAAAAAGAACTCATGATCAATTCACCTTGTGGTGGTATTCTTGAATTAAGAAAAAATATTGCGAATTTCTTAAAAGATTTTAGAGATATGAATATTAAACCTGAACAAATCATTATTGGTGCAGGTACAGAATATCTTTATAGCTTGATTATTCAACTTTTAGGAAACGATGTTATATATGGCTTAGAAAATCCTGGTTATCCAAAAACTGCCCAAATTTATAAAAGTATGAATGTTGATTTTGAATATGTGGATATAGATGATTATGGAATAGATCCAAACGAATTAGAAGAAAAGAAAATTGATGTAATACACATCTCTCCATCTCATCATTTTCCTACAGGTATTGTTATGCCAATTTCAAGAAGGTATGAACTTCTAGGATGGGCAAATAAAGTTGAAAAACATTATATCATTGAAGATGATTATGATAGTGAATTAAGATTAGGTGGAAAACCCATTCCAACTTTACAAAGTATAGATGTTTCCGATAAAGTCATCTACATGAATACCTTTACTAAAACTTTATCATCAACTATCCGTATGTCTTATATGGTATTACCAGAGTCATTAGCTGATGAATATTATAAACGTCTTTCATTTTATTCATGTACAGTTTCAAATTTTGAACAATATACTCTTTCAAGATTTATTGAAAACGGACATTTTGAAAGACATATTAATCGTTTAAGAAATTATTATTTAAAGAAACAAAATACAATCTTAAATGCCTTTCAAACGAGTAGTCTAAATAATAAAATTGAAATTTATAATGAAACTGCTGGAGTTCATTTTTTAATGAAAATAAAAAGTACAAAAGAAGAAAAAGATATTATCAATAATGCTTATAGTAAAGGAATAAGATTAAGTCCACTTTCGCAATATTATAAAAATAATAAGGAAAACAAAAATATTTATGTTATGAACTACTCGTCATTAGATAGTGAAAAAATAGATCTAATCGTAGAAAAGCTAAAACAGTGTATCTAAAAACCACCTGGCAAGAAAGTCAGGTGGTTTTAATAAATAAAGATATAAAAAAATTGGATAATAGAAATCAAGAAAAATTGAGAGTGTAAAATAAACTGTGTAAGTCAGGGGCGCGCGACCTGATGAACACAGT
>ERZ812616.545-NODE-545-length-52229-cov-19.343198_pt1 | contig 52229 bp, 47 predicted proteins | sample MGYA00376249_ERZ812616 | MGnify/ENA primary metagenome ERZ812616 (study PRJEB26924, sample SAMEA4378265) | human gut metagenome | biome: human gut; feature: human-associated habitat; material: faeces | place: China | collected 2013 ...
GTTTCTAATTACATCGTTGAGACGCTTGACAGGTTCCTTCGAGAGCATGGCGAGGACGGGCTTAAGCCCGAGCAGAAAGCAGTATGGCGCAATGGCGTTGACACCAGCCGTTTCGGATCTGATGAGGCCAAGCGTAAGGCCAAAGCTTTCCGTACGAAATACGGAATCAGCGATGATGATATTGTGTTCCTATTCTCTGGACGCCTTACTCCGGAAAAAGGCGCTGAAGAACTGTTGGAGGCTTTTACCCAGGTTGTAGATCAGGTTCCCAATGCGAAGCTGGTTGTTGCCGGTGCTTTCTTCTTCAGCTCGAACATCAAAAGCCCCTTCGAACAGAAGCTACATGATCTTGCCTCCCAGCCGCAGATCAAGGGGAGGATTGTATTTACTGGTTTCGTTGACTACAACGACATGCCTGCTCTGTACGAAATGGCAGATGTATGTGTGCTGCCCAGCATCTGGGATGATCCGGCACCGTTGGCTGTGATTGAAAGCCTGGTTTCTGATAAACCGTTGATTACTACCAGGTCTGGCGGCATTCCTGAATACGCGAATGACGATCGTGCCATTATTCTTGAACGTGATAATCAACTGGTCGATCATCTCGCACAGGCTATGGTGGAGCTTGCTAATGATTCTCAAAAACGCACAAGGATGGTCCAAGGTAGTGAAAATTTACGGCCACAATTAGATTCGTATAGATATGCAAATCAGTTACGAGAATTGTTTTTGAAATAATTAATAAATGTTTACTATAAAGAAAAATATAATTTTATGATTAATGATAAAAAACCGCTTGTGTCTGTTTTGGTTGCTGCTTATAACGTAGAAGAATATGTGGCACATTGTATTGAAACAGTGATAAAGCAAAAATATAATAATCTTGAGATCATCATCGTAGATGATGCGTCTACTGATAATACAGGAAAAATTGTAGATGATTTTGTCTCAAAAGATTCAAGGATTACTGTTTTCCATCATTCTATTAACAAAGGTTTGTCCAGTGCCCGTAATACAGGGCTTGAACATGCACATGGTGAATATATTACTTTTATTGATTCCGATGATTGGATTGAGCCCGATTATGTTGAATATTTAATGAAAATTATTAATGAGACATCTTCGGACATTGCGATGTCTCGTAATTCTTTTACTTCACAATTACATGAACAAATTCAGATAGACCATATTTATTCAATTACTCCTGAAGATATGCTCTGTGATGTTCTCTATAATCATGTAAATGTTGCAGTTTGGAATCGAATGTATAAAAAAACTGTTATTGGCGACAGACGTTTTCGTCCCGAGCTTAAGACTGGTGAAGGTCTACAGTTCAATACGCAGGTAATTCCTCATGCAATTACAATCGGTGTTGGTTTGCGGAGAGTTTACGTTTATAACGTAGATAATGATAGTTCTGCCACCAAAAAGCCTAATATTGATAAACAAGCTTACGGTGCAATTGAGACAATGAAAATTATTAAAAATAATCTTGTCCCTCGTAGCGCTCGTTTAGATGATGCAGTGGATTATCAATGTTTTGCGACTGAGCTTTATGCGATGATTCATTTAGTTCGCGCAAAAGCATGTAAGGAGCATCAGGACTTTTACCGTTATCTTGTGCATGAAATAAGACATACTGCACCAAGAACTTTTACTATGGAAATCAGTACGGGACAAAAAATGAAGTCATTGATAGCTTGGATAAGTCCGCGGCTGACGGTTGAAGCGTCCATTTTTTGGAGATATCGACTCAAGCGAAAACAACGTGTGTAGGGGAGAGAGGAATAGCGTATATGCGTTCAGCCATTGCTAAAAATGCGATATTTCTATATGGACTTACATTTTCGAATTATTTCGTGGGATTGTTGCTCTTCCCCTATCTTTCGAGAGTGCTTTCTGTCGAGGGGTTCGGTCTAATTGGCTTCTCTACGTCATTATGTCTTGTCTTTCAGATGATTGTGGAGTATGGATTCCAGATTTCTACGACTGCGACTGTATCGGTCAATCGTGATGATAAGGAGAGGGTGTCGCAGATTATATCTACGATGACCTATGCCAAACTTGTTCTTTCGGTGATAGCCTGCGCTGGCTTCGCATTTTGTGCTTTTGCCATGAGTTCGGTGCGTGAGCATTTACTGGTTGTGTCGATCTTCCTTGCGGATTCGATTGTGAAGGCGTTGCTTCCGGATGCATATTTCCGCGGTATCGAACGAATGAAAGATATTACAATCCGCGCGTTGACAGCAAAATCAGGCATTCTTATTATTACTTTGCTGTTGGTGAAAAGTGACAAGACACTCATTCTTTATCCGCTTTCTATGTTGTTGTGTGACTCGCTGGCACTGCTCTGGGCTTTCTCTTTGATTAAAAGAGACGGCATTCACGCTACTAAGATTGATGTGCATGAGATTCTTTCCATAATGAAAGAAAGTTTCTGGTTCTTTATATCGCGTATATCGGTAAGTATCAATGGTTCGCTTGGATCTATTTTCCTTGGTACTAAATTTTCTCCCAATTCGGTGGAGATGGGTTTGTATTCCGGAGCTACTCGTATATCGACGGCCGGTGAACAAATGGTTCCTCCCATAGGGGATGCACTTTATCCGGCCATTATGAGGCGTAAAGATTATAGATTGTTCCGCCGTATTTTAATGCTTGGTGGCCTTGTGTGGGCAGCCGTATGCGCCTTTGTCGCAATTTTCGCGACTCCTCTGTGTGTATTTATTTTAGGATCGCAATACCAGCAAGCAGGCCTGTACTTACGTATTCTGATGATTGGCGTATTTGTAGGCTATTTCAGTTACATGTTCGGATATCCTGCTCTTTCCCCCATAGGGAAAGCTTTCTGGGCCAACTTGGCCATCATGGTTGCCGCAGCGATTAATCTGACGGTATGCACTATTTTGTGGGTGACAAATAATGTAACGCCACTTACAGTATGTTGTGTCTTCGCCAGTACGAATATCTGGACATTTATCATACGATATACGGCCTTTAGATACTTCAAAAAACTTACTATCGCTGACACTGATAACGACATCAAGGAGACACGATGACCCAAGCTATTACTTCCTACACAATTACTTGCAGCCGCCCTGCCAACTATGGTGCTGTGCTACAGACCTATGGCCTTAACACTGCATTGCGTAATATGGGAGTTGATGCTCGCGTACTTGATTACAATCCTGACTATTATTGGAAATCGAGTCAGCCGCTGCCTATCCGCCTTATTCGGAACATCGTCCGAACCCCTGATTTAGCAAAAGGTCGTAAAGTTTTTGGACATTTCCTTGAACGATATATTCCAATGAGTCCAAAAATGTATAGGAATGTTGAAGAGATCAAGGTCGATGTTCCTATGGCGGATGTGTATATTTGCGGTAGCGATCAAATCTGGAATTGCAAGAATAAAGAAAACGGCAAGGACGATGCCTTTTTCTTGAGTTTTGCACCTCAGAACGCGAAGAAAATAGCATATGCAGCAAGCATCGCTATGCCTGAGATTCCAGAGAATCAGAAAGCTCGATATAAGCGTCTGATTTCCGATTTTGACGCTGTTTCGGTACGGGAACCCTCTTCTGTGCCAATGCTTGAATCACTTGGCATTCAGAATGTTGAGTCAGTCGTAGACCCAGTCTTTCTACTCGAACAAAAAGACTGGAAGGTAATTGCCGATGATAGCGATTTCACTCCGGATGAGGATTACATTCTGGTGTATGGATATAACCGGCAGAAGAATGTGTATGAATATGCTAGGAAGCTAGCTAAGAAAATGGGTGTGAAAGTATATACTATTGGCACGGCGATAGAAGATTACACGCTTGATCAGGACAAATATTTCTGGAATGCTACTCCTAATACTTTCGTAAACCTCATCCGTAATGCGAAAGCTGTGGTGACCAATTCCTTCCATGGTACGGTTTTTTCAATTGTCTACAATAAGCCGTTCCATTTCTTCACGGTCAAGCAGACTACAAATTCGCGTATGCTCGACTTGCTGGCTTCCTTGGGGCTTGCCGATAGGCATGTCATGGATAATCAGCTTCTTGAGAACAGCATTGATTATGCACAGACCAATGAGCGGCTTGAAAAGCTTCGGGAGAAGTCTCTCGCTTTTCTGCGAGATGCTGTGATTCCTACCGCAAAGTGATATGACAGGTACAGATACACAGTATGGATGCATTATTTACTTTTATTACAATGGCCTTCCCCAAAGCGGGAATACAAATTGCAGGATTACCTCTTACACTAAATTTGCTTCTGACAGTGTATGTTGTGCTTAGACATCCCAATCAAACGTTGCTGCTGATTCAGAGGCATAAAAATTTCTTTTTTTTATATATGGTATTGTTCTTTTTTGGGACGATGTCTATTTTGCTGGATTTGGTTCAGGGGGCGAAGCCTTTCTTCCTTGCACAAATGGTAATTGTTCTGATATCACCATTAGTGGGAGTTTCTATAACTAGAATCTCTTCGGATGATCTCCTGAAGATTGTTATTTTTGCAATGATAATTGCAAATTTTTACGGTATCATACAGTATGCTATTGGAATTGATCATGTAGCTATTCCTGGAGTAACATACACATACGGTCAAAATATATTTGAAAAGCCGATTGGTTGGAACGCGGAAAATGGTACTGCAGAGAAAATAATATCAACATATCAGAATGGCAATTCATTTGGCCTTTTTGTTGTGCTTGGTATTTGTTTTTTGCTATCGCATAAACTCCAAAATCATATCTGGGAATATGCACGACTATTTGCTCTGTTTCTAGGGTTTGTCGGTTTTTTGCTTTGTGGTTCCCGGTCGATTCAGATTCCATTCATACTTTTCCTTGTTGTTTTGTTGAGTTCATTTATTAAGCAGCTTTCTCCACGCCGGCGAAGTATCACCTTATTTATTGGGGGTATAGGATGCGCGGCAGGTGTGGGTTTCCTTTTGTCTCAGAAAACCATTCTTGCTCAATTCTCAGATAGGCTTATTACGCAAACGCTTGCTTCCTCCACTGGGAATGGGCGGACAACTCAATGGGCTCATGATGTCGATGTGATTAGTGGAATGAAGCCCCTTGCGCTTTGCAGACAGATGCTTTTAGGACAAAATCCGCATACTGATATCGGTGGGGAAGGACTTCCGAAATTTTTCTGCATTTTTGGTCTTATTTCGACGTGTGCTTTCTTTGGCGGTCTTGTGGCTATCGTACATGCGTGTTGGAAACGAGCTGACGGACGTATTATGTCGATAGGTATTTTATGCGTTCTAATTGCGTTTTGCGTAGATCAGTCTTTTCTATACCCTCCGAATGTAATGAACATAGCACTTTTTGCTGTCGCAACGTTATATCGTAGACAAAATAGATAGTTGTTCCACGAATTTTCGGAGTTAGTCATGTAATTTCCCTATCGAAAGGTACCTCATGAAGGATTGTATGATCCTGGTTCGATTGGCTGCCCATGGTTGTTTCTAAAAGTTAGTCCAATTTCCAATTGATGTGATGCCTTGTTATCTTAGTGGGCTTCTGACTGACAGGCAAGAAATGCAACGGAACATACTGCATCGCGTCAAGGGTCTTTAATATTTTAAAAGTCTGGTTTTTAAAGAGTGGAAAAGAAGAGACATGGACGAAAAGAAATTCAAGTATTGAACTAGTGCGCATTATCGCTATGTTCTTCATTCTTTCCTATCATTTTGTTACCCAGAATGGGGTGTATTCTTTCTAGGGATTTTTCCTTCAGTAAAGCGGCATATGTTTTATTGTTAGGTAGTTACGGCAGAGTTGGCGTAGTAATTTTCTTTTCAATTTCTGTATGGTTTTTTATGTGATAAAAAACGAGTGTGTTGCAATCGCTGCGAAAGGTCTGGATTCTTGAGAGAGAACTTTTGTTTTTGGGGTTTTTCTTACTTCTAACAAGCCTGTTGATTGATGGATCCTAAGTTACCTATGGCACTATTGCGCGAACGCTGCTTCCTTTGCTTACGGGGCAATGGTGGTATGTATCGGCTTATGCTGTTTTCCTCTTAATGGTTCCCTTTTTGAATGAAGGGCTTAAATCACTTGGCCGGTATCTGCATGGTGAGCTATGCATCGTTTCGATTGGAGTTTTCGGAATTTCCGGAATGACTCTGTTTCTTCCTGTTGCTCAGATACCGAGAACCAGTGTTTTTGGCTTTATTTTTCTTTATGCTCTAATTACTTATTATAAGTGGTATTCTGAGCCTTTTTCGTCCAAAAAAATTGGGCTCATATTATTGGAGGATGGTCAACTATTGCTTGTTTTTGGCTATTGGTACAGGTTGGGGAAATGAAAAACAGCTATGCGTTTAAGCTTGAATGCTATTTGATAGCGGATTGGTCATTGCCTGTAATTGCACTAGGTCTTGGTATCTTTCTCCTCTTTAGCCAATGGAACTGGTATAACTATTATGTAAATATGGTAGCTAAAAGCTACGCTTGGTGTACATTTAATTCATCAGTATTGGCCATTAGCTGATATTATATTTGGGCGTTGGGTGAATATAGCTCCTATATTTGATGAACGCTATTCTTTTTATTGTCTCTTTTGCTCTTATATTTATTCTATATTTTGCTTGTACAATTTTAGATTTATTGCGAGGAAAAATATTCGAATGTCTCCCCCCCCCCATCCCGGTTTGCTCTTTGATCGACTACGGGCATTTGCAGAATCGAAGTTTGTTCATTAAGCAGTGACGTGGAACAATGTTTGGTTAATATTCAAATAATTAGGATTTCGTTTTTGTCTCGGCTGGACAATCAGCATTTCGCTATCATCGATGTGAGTAGGGGTCTTGACAGAGGAGGGCAAGACCCCTGTATTGTTTATTACCAAAAGTGTGATTACGATTATGCCTTAAATGAGATGCTTCGTTCGAGGTGGTGACGTTTTCTTGGACTCTCCGACCGGGATGAGAACCCTTTTATGGCGAAGTACAGCAGGGAACAGTGCGGCAGGGCCGTGGACCTGTACATCAAATATGAGTGCTGCGCCGCCGACGTTATCCGCGAGCTCGGCTATCCCAGCAGGGGCGCGTTGCTGTCGTGGTATGCGGACCGGTTCGAGGAGGAGCGCACCGGCGTCCCCTCCAGGCGTGGGGAACGCTACAGGCGCTACAGCGACGAGCGGAAACAGACCGCGGTGGATCATTACCTCGAATACGGCAGACGGTTCAGCCGCACCATGCGGATGCTCGGCTATCCCAAAAGCAAGGAGCTGCTCATGGCGTGGACCGACGAGCTCGCCCCCGGCCAACGCAAACTGAGGCACGGTCCGGTCCCTGAGGAACTGAAACGCGAGGCGGTGGTCGCCGTCGCGTCCGGACGGTTGGAATCACGCGAGGCGGCCGCCGGGCTGGGTGTGCAGGGCGCGACCGTGTGAGAATGGAAATGGCGGATGTTCGCGAAGTCCGAGGAGGCGCCTGTGGCCGGACCCGGGAAAAGAAGGACCGTCATGGAATCCAAGGATCCATCCGTCGAGCCGACCGTGGCCCCAAACGCGTCGGACACGGTCGGTCCGGCGGACACGTTGGCGTCGCTGGAGAAGAGACTGGCGGAGACGCGGGCCCGTCTGGACGAGCTGAACGCCGATGTCGAATGGCAGCGGCGGGAGAAGAAGGAACTGGACATCGAGATCGCGGTCCGGAAGGGCGCGTTGGAGCTGTCGGAGGGGAGGGCGCGGACCCGGAAAAGCCCGGCCAGCTGAGAGAAGACCCTCCTTGTCAAGACCGCTGGCGAAGCACTGGGCGTGACGGCCAAAAGCCTGCTGCCCGTGGTCGGCATCGCTCGCGGCACGTGCCACTACCAGCTCAACGCCATGAAACGTACCGACAATGACGCGCCGCTGCTGGAACTCGTGCGCGAGGCGTTCGAGAACAGTAGACGCAGGTACGGGTACAAGCGGATCCACCTGGAGCCGGAAAGCATGGGCGTCAGGGTATCAGCGAAAGGGTCATGAGGCCCATGACCAAGCATGGCCTGGTGCCTCTGTCCAAGAGCGCGAAAACGGTACGGCTCGTACAAGGGCGAGCTGACCAAGGCCCTGAAGAACCTGGTGGACAGGGATTTCCACGCCGAACGGCCGAACATGCTGTGGGTCACGGACCTCACGGAGTTCTCGATTCTCGCGGGCAAGGCGTACCTGTCGCCCGTGATCGACTGCTACGACGGGCTTCCGGTCGCGTGGACGATCGGCACGAGCCCGGACTCGGCGTTGGCCAACGGCATGCTCGCCGACGCGTGCTCCATGCTCAAGGACGGCGAGAAACCAATCATCCATTCCGACCGTGGCTGCCACTACCGGTGGCCGGAATGGATCCACATCCGCAAGGACAACAACCTGACGCGTTCCATGAGCGCGAAAGGCTGTTCTCCGGGCAACGCCGCCGCGGAGGGGTTCTTCGGCCGTCCTAGGCAGGAGTTCTTCCACAAGCGCAGCTTCGCGGGTGTTTCGGTGGACGGTTTCATCGGCATGCTGGACGAGTACATGGTCCGGTAACCGGGACAAGAGGATCAAGACGGAGTCCGGATACGGGCATCATGGACCGTTGACGCGAGCTCGGTCTTGTGGCATGATTGATGGTGATGGAATCAACGGCGAGTCCAACAGAACGTCACCAGCCCCCGACACGCAGATTTATTTGACGAAAGACAGCAGCTCCGCGTTCTCTGCTCGCAGCTTCCCGAGCTCATCCATCGTCTCCCGCGCGGATTGTCTTGTCTCCGCCGAGACCGTCGCGTCCGACTGGTTGCGCCAGCGCCGCAGCGTCTCCGGGGCGGCCCTTGGGCCCTTCGCCACCGCGGCTATCGCGTTCGTCTCCGACGAATACGGGGAACGCGATTCCGCCAGCAGTCTGACAGCCTTCGCCTTGAACTCGCCCGCGTATCTCGTGCCCCTTGCCATGATTCCATCATCTCCCATCGAGTCAGGGGAAATACGGAACAAAAATCAGTTCATATCAATGGCAATCGTGGTCTAATTGCGATTAGACCACGAATTAAAAAAGCCGCAACTGTGCCACCAAGAATGCTACAACGCGCTTTATCTAAAGAGGATCCACCACAGCATTAGCTGCTAAATAAGCTATATCTGTTGGATCGAGATGGAATTTAACCGTTTCCCTTTTTCTATGTTCTGGACGAGAATACTCAATGCTAACGCTCTGCGAACCGCAATGAGTTGATGAGAGCATCTCTTCATACTCACCGCGACCCGTAAACAGCAGAGTGACTTCTGCTTTGGGACTTAAGTATGCTACCTTACGCTCACGTAATTCTTGTTGAGGATCTCCAGCTGGATGAGAAGCCATTGGCCAAGGAATACCTGGATGGATGTTAACTATGACATCCTGCGCAGGCATGGTCCCTTCATTGACCAAAACATAAGATATCGATTCAGAACGAAACTCACTCTTACTGTAGTGATATTCCTTCTTTATTCGGACCAGTAAAATTGGCCTATGAGCGTTACGGTATTCCTCCCAAGCAATGAATGCGCCCAAAATGGCTACGAAGCACGCAAAAGCTTCGATCGTCGACTGGAAAAGCGCGACGGCATCTCCCGCTTGCATTCCATGGCAGGAGCCATATGCCATACAGATTTCGAAGATTACAATAAACGACAACAAGAAACCAAAAAGGAGCCCACAGATTTGCATGAATCGTTTCATTGTCCATCCCTGATTAGAAGCACGTCAATTAAATGAAATCATATATGATGAGTACTGTATTAGGAATCGGAAGGAGAACGGCGTATGCCGCAAAGTTCTTTATGCTTTCAGAAGGCAGAGCTTCCCAGAATTTTTCATTGCTGCACTAGCGCCCCTTCCGTCAATTGCCCAAACTGCTATGTGCAAAACGAAATTCGGACTGTGATCGCCTCTAATTTCCCTGCACCAGGCGCTCGCTTTAGTGCCATCGGAACCATACTCGGATGCATTCAACAGGTTGAACAAGGGAACCTAGATGAGGATGACTCCGATCCGGTTCATAAAATCGTGTCAGAACCAGACATATGGGAAATCAGGTGGACTTTAAGAGGAGCACCTTATCGTCTCTACTATGCAGAAGAACTTAATAGAAAACCTGAATTTGTCGCCTTAAAATTTACAAAGAAATGGGTTGATGGATCCGACGAAGATATACGAGCCCGTCAGAATGGAGATGCTAAAATCGCACAGGAACGTTTTGAAAACGCCAGCAAATATCACTGGGGACACGATACAGATAGCAAACGTTGCAAATTCTGTTTCAATAACAATCCAAGCAATTGGTTGTAAGGAGACACCAATGAACAAGCATTTGGACTCGCAAACACCCGAAGCGTATATTGCTTTAGCAACTGATTTAGAATCCGACTATCTGAAGACAAAGCATTTCCTCATTTCCAGAAGGAAAATGCTGAATATCACAGAAAAAGAAGTTGCTTCGTTTCTTGGGATCCCTGTTTCAAAGGTAAAAGCCTTTGAACAATATGACTATGACCCTCAAATTTCAGAGCTAAATGCTTACGCCATGACCCTTGGAGTCCGTATCAATCCCTCTCCCGAAGTTAATGAACAGTTCAAAGTTAACGAACAGTCCATGGCTATCCATTTTGAGAACGAAGAAACGACAAAACCTCTTCAATTTGAGGCAAATGCCAAACATTTATATGCACGTATTGGATCATTTGAATAAGGAACTTTTATGCCTAGTGACAAAATGATAAAGCAATTCAGACCAGTTGAACTCAGTGCGAAAATGGTTCAATCATGGTCCGACGCTCCTGAAGCTCACTATGCTGCAGGCATACAATTCAGTACCGCAAAAGAAGATAAAAATGCATTACTCATAAAAATAAATGTTTCTTTTATTGAATATTTTTCTAAAAAAGACATAGATTCTTCCAAAGAACCTACTGTTACTGTTGAATGTATCTATTTAGTTGAGCAATCTAATCCAGATGCTGATAAATTTGAATTAGTTTCCAGCTTTTGGCCTTTTATCAGATGTGGAATACTCGTACAAACAAATTTATTAGGAAAGGATTTCTCAAGATGGCTACCGATCTCTATTGACGCAGAATCCATTCAAAAAAATTGATTCCAATGGGTCTGGCAGCGTTTCAGATTTATTCTTGTTTTTCATCTATTTTTCGAATATCCAGTTCAGAAATTCGGAGACCTTCTCAACGACAAGTCAGTCAAGCATGGTCAGGAACGGTTTTGGTCAAATCTGAACAATGCTCTCAGACAAGGTGGTGGGGGCTGCGAACGTTTTCTTGGAGATGACCACGCAGCCATTCCTTGGCTTTATCTGTATTGTACCGGGCTCATCCGACCAATGAACTGCGTCCCGTTTGTTGGATGTTGTTAATTAGGATGCAGGGCCAGCCCGTGAGTGGACTGATCCTGGAAATTGAGACACACTGAATTGTCATTAGGAGACTATGGATGTTTCTTTGGGAATGACTTCGTGGCCATTCGCTGGCAGCGCCATCTGCAGGTGCTGGCATATCTTGTTTACGCGATAGGATATCGCGAGGAATGGCCCTTGCCCTCATGTCCGAGTTTGCCTTCATCCTCCATTTTCTTGAGTAGACGGTATGCGCTGATATAGCTCAAGCCCAATAAATCCATGACTTCCGAAGATGCCACCTCGCCGCCATTCTTCTCGGCTAGCTCAAGCGCCAATCCTCGCTGGCGTGTCGCCGAGATACTGTTCTGCCTGACTTACGCTGGCAAGGCATCATCTGCCTTGTACACCTTGGATCTCAGGATGCACGAGCGGGATGCACCGCTGCCGGTTGCCTCCACGACGCCAGCTTCCACCAAATCCTTCATGGCGCCAGCAACTCGCCTTTCTTCCAGCTGGGAAAACTCGTGAAGCTGCGGCATGGTCAGTCGATGATGTTCTTTTAACTGGGAAAAGCGGATTTCTATATCGATGGGAACTCATCGAGTATTGGCTGAATCGTCCAGCAGGGGATTCAGCCAACTGCGTCTCCATGCAGAGGCCTTGTCCCATAGCAGCTCGAACCAGCGTCCGCGACGCCGGTCGAGGGTGTCTGCGAACAGTGCCTGGCGGATGAAGTCGATCAGAGTGCATGCGGCGTAGATCGTGAGCAGTATGCCGAGGATCTGCAGGATCGCCAATGGCTGCTGGTACAGGTTCTGCAGATTGAACAACTTGACCCAGAGCAGTTTTTCGGATGCGGTATAGTCGGTGATCAGGTACACGGCGAACGCGGATTGCGCGATCCGGTTGATGGTTCGATTGTGGAAGGTGACGCGGTCGAACAGCAGAAACATGCCGAAGCCGACCATGATGACGGGCAATCGCCAATCGCCGGTGATATATATTCCCATGTCGTGCCCGAGCAGCGACAATGTTATGGAGGCGCAGGTATACAACAGGAAAAAACCGAGACCTGTGCCAATCATCAGCCAGATCTGTCTGGTGGTGAACGGTTTCATGTACCACTTATAAGCAGAAATCAGAATGAACAGGTAGATGAGACCGAGGAAACCGTCCTTGATTCCTATCATTCCGGGGATGAAGCTGGTCAATCCCCATATGACTAGTACGGTCGCGGCCAGCGCGAGGTGGTATTCGCGGCCGAGCGCCTTCAATCCCTTGGCCAGGAAGGGAAGCAGCGCCAAGAAGATGGCGTAGGCGGTGGCGTACCACCACAGGTCCGTGCTCAACGGCATGATGCTTTTCGCCATGAGTTTCATACTGAGATCGGCTCGGTCGAACACGAGGTAGAACGTTACGAGGATGAGGCTCCAGAACAGGAGCTCGCGTTCCATGATCCACACGCGTTTCAGGTTGGATTTGATGGTCTGTTCCTTGTCGAGGAAGAACCATGCGGAGATGGAGAAGAAGATGACCACGCCGACCTTGCCGCCGCCGGCCATGACGAGTTGGAAGAAGATGCGTTCCGGTCCCAAGGGGAGTTTCAGTGCGTCATAGCCGTTATGGACGATGAAGTGGTGCGTGAGGATCATGAACATCGCGATGATGCGCAACAGTTCAATGCTGGAGTTCCGCCCTTTGCCTTTTGGAGCTTAGAAGTGGACTGAAGCGACATGCTTGACATGCACGATGTTGATTCCCATATTTTGAATATTTCCGTTCGCGATTCTGTCTCGTATGGGAAATACTACGAAAACTAGTGATAATGAAATGAAATTGTCCAACACGGTCGAACAATGAGTTGGCCATATCGGACGGGTATGTCGACTATTTATTGAGTTGTTTTTATAGAGCATCTTCGTGATCTTCTTCCACGTAGTTGAATGTGTCCTCCCACTCGTCCTTTAGAATGGTGCCAGCGCTATCGTGCCACGATAGCGCTGGCACCGACCATCCTAATGTAATTCATGTCTGTATTGGATTTTTACCGCACCAGCACAGTATGAATCATTCCTCTTGATTCAGTCTTTGTCTTTGCTGTCGTCGTCACTAGTGCCGTCGGTTATTTCCTGATGTGTGTTATTCTCAATCATTTTCTGAATGGCTACCACGCCTGCAGCTCCGATGGCAACGCCACCAGCAACTAATGTGATGACAAGTCCAGCTGGCCCTCCGACCGTTTTTGCCGCTTTGGATAATGCTGCATAACTCCACATCCTTATGTCTCCTTTTGACACGTGAAATCTTATTGACAAGAATACGCCGTTTGTTGAGGTGACACGTTTGCCTCCAAGTGATGCGATTTAACCACGTAGTGGCCCTGCCGGTCAGCGGGTCCTATACTCCCATTTATACGCTTGCTCTTATAGCCGCCGAGTTTCTTGATGGCCAGCAGGCTGGACTGCTTGGGCAGATGCGCGTTTCGATCATTCCCTAGACGTCAGTTCCTCGTTCATCCACGAGAACCTGAATTCTATCTGGGATTTGGGCAAGGGATTTGCGGTCCCGAGGCTGTTCGCGAGTATCTGCTTGGTCGCTGGGGCAGCTTTTGGCAAGTTTCATAATCACGTCCCTTTCCCTCTCATCGACGAGCGTTTGTGTCTGGTGCCGGACATGACTCGTGATGTCCCATCACGATTTCTCTCCTTTCCTGCCGGGGTTGTTGAACTCGTCATAGACGGCGAGTGTACCGACCTTGTTGTCCATGACTGGTGTACCGTCCTGCGCGATCCGCCCGGCTAAGTTGAACAGACTGGCATCATCAGAGGTTCTGCCATGCTCCGCAATCATGCCATGGTCCGAACTTGCTTGCCGTGTAACGGCGACTTATCCCCGTGTGGGGCTTCTTGGCCAGTACCGGCAGCAGGACTGCTGGGCTCCTGACTGTCGCCCCTGCCGTTCGTGTAGGAGCGGGAAGGGAGTCCACGCGTCTGCCGTTAGTGGTGTTAATTTTCATTTTGAACGTGTGTAGACTCGAGAGTAGAGTCTAGTTGTGCCGTGACGGGCTCGCGAGGTAGCGAATTGAGTCGATCTGGATGCTGTCTTCCTCATTAGCCTTGTGTTCGATCCATTTGATGGTGTTGAGACGCGCGAGGCGCTATGCTGATGTGGTCGAAGATTGGGACCAGTCCTTCGCGCGCACATTCCACTTTTTCGCTCAGCATCGCGACCACGTTCTGCATGTTCGAATACGAGAATGCGGCGGCTAGGGGGCGGACTTTTGATGTCGCCGCTGCCGATTGTGACGATGGTCGCGCCGAAATCTACCTGCATGACGCTGGCGTGTCAGTCGAGTTTTGAGATATCCGTCAGTCATCGTGCTATTTTTTCATGTAGTGCCGCACGTATGAATACGATTCCTGGAATCCCCCCCCCCCACGAGCTTGGAATGCACGCGTCTGGCGGGTGCAGCACTGTTTGCGGGGCATGGGCCTGGCTTGCGGCTAGCCGCAAGCCAGGCCGGCCGGATGCGCATTGATTAGGTGACGGCACCTCTTCCTGACTGCGAGTTTCAGGGAGCAGCCCTCCATGGACGCGCAGTTCCTGATAGTACCCTTCGACACGCTAAGCCATCTGACGATTTTGTGCATGGCATACCTTGGGCGTCAAGAATCCTCACACATTGTTGCATCGACATCTATCTCATCATTTTGGCGGATTCTAGTGGTGGTTGCAACGCCGGAGTTTTGTGCCGTGGCTTCAGGCTAATCGACGGCGTCGAGCAATTCGATGATCCTCTCGCTGGGCTTCATGAATCTAAGGGTCTTGCGTGGTCGGTCGTTGAGTTCCTCGGCGACCGCGTTGAGGTAGTCCTCGGGGTAGACGGATAGGTCGGTGCCCTTGGGGAAGTACTGGCGCAGCAGCCCGTTGGTGTTCTCGTTCGTGCCGCGCTGCCACGGGGAATGCGGGTCGCAGAAGTACACCTGCATGTCAATGCCGCGGTGATGCGCTTGTGCAGGGCAAGCTCGGCGCCTCGGTCCCAGGTCAGGCTGTTCCTGAGGAGCTTGGGCAGTTCCCGTATTTTGTCGATGATGTCCTGCTGGACGTGTCCGGCGTCGTGCCCGTCCGGCAGGTGCAGCAGGATCGTGAACCTGGTGGTGCGTTCCATGAGCGTGCCTATGGCGCTTTGGTTCCTGGCGCCGGTGATCAGGTCACCCTCCCAATGGCCCGGTATCGCCCGGTCCTCGATCTCCTGGAGGCGCTTCGAGATCTTGGCCATGGGAACCGGGATCTGCGTTCGCCGTCGCCCCGGGTGTATGTGATCAAATAAAGGTGTTCAGCGGGGGCTGGTGCCATTTTGTTGGACTCGTCATTGATTCCATCACCACCAATCATGCCACAAGACCGAGCTCGCGTCGACGGTCCATGATGCTCATGCCGAACTCCGTTTTGATCCTCCTGTCCCGGTACCAGACCATGTACTCGTCCAGCATGCTGATGAAACCGTCCACCGAGACACCCGCGAAACTGCGCCTGTGGAAGAACTCCTGCTTGAGACGGCCGAAGAACCCCTCCGCGGCCGCGTTGCCCGGAGAACAGCTTTTCGCGCTCATGGAGCGCGAAGGGAAATGCGGCCGCGGAGGGGTTCTTCGGCAGAATGAAGACGGATTACGTCTACCCTGAACATTGGGAGGAGCATGCCTGTGACGAGGTGCTCGCCCTGATTGACGATTTACATCCGCTGCTACAACCATGAACGCATCAAGGCAGTCGTTCGGCTGGATGAGTCCGGTATAGTGCTGTCAAAGCTAAGGAATGGCCGCGTGCTTATCTCCGAGAAAATGTCCGCAACTCCTACTGTATATTGCACATATTCGGTATATCATAAAGCGTAATTAAATAGGTAAGACTGGAGAGTAAGAACGGAGTGAAGTGATGCTGAATACACGTTTTCTCACCATGGGTGCATGCCCTGCGCTCGTTGCCGCCTAGTTATTGGGGCAAGAAAACAGGACAATGACTATTCACGATCTCTGCTGATATATAACATGTGGTGAGGAAGTATATTTATGGTATATGTATTCGATACCTCTGAGGCAACGACCTCATCTGGGAATAGAGCTGAGACTAAATCTTTGCTGCATCTGCTTTGCTTTGATGAGGATAAAGATGACATAGACGCTTTTGCTATTGATTGTTTCAATGATGTTACCGGAATGAATAATTTCTCTACTCATTTATATGATGTTCAGTCAAAGGCAACGAAAAAGACCAGTCCAAAGGAAATTGGAAGAGACCTTGTAACATTATTCAAGAATTATATTTCTGAATTTTCTCATTATTTTAAGAGCTATACTCTTTTTGTCGACGGTGTATCATCGACTGTCCTGACGGATAAAACATTAGATTTTTTTAGATTTAAAGACGTTGCTCCAGAAGCGCAGAAAAGTATTTATAATGGATTAAAGGAAGAGTGTAGTAATAAAAAATATATTAACGATTCACTGGCTTCGGATAAAAAGATTAATGATTTTCTTCATGAGGTAAAATTCGCACTGTCGAAACCTAGTGAGGCTGATTATATACGTCCGTTGGTTAAAGTGTCATCTGCAATTATGCCAAGTTCAAGAAGACTTCAGGCAATTTTCAATGAAATAAGAAACGCTCAATCAGTTTTTAAAAATAAACCTTCTATCGTAAATAAATCAATTAAAAAACCAGATCAAGTATATAAATGTGCTCGGGTTCTAGAGCGAAGAAAAATTGAACTTCTTATTATTCAACGTGTCATTAATTACGATATAATGAAATCCGGTTGCCCGTCTAGCTTTAATGAATATCTGCGTTCTATGCCGCCAGAAGATGAGGATGCAATACTTGAAAGTTGTCAACAACATATTAATCTTCAATTTTTTGATAAAAATAGCAAAGAAGCTTTCTGGGAGTTGCTTGATAATGTTGTATCAGAATTAACTAATGATCATGATGCAGATATTAATACAATTTTTGATAGACTTGATAAGAAAAAGGTGTTGGCATGTCAGCAGTTAAATAAGCAGTCTGTGCTCTATTTCATTGCGAATATTAAGGATCATTTGAAGTTATGATTATAATAAAACAAATAGCTTTTGGTAATAGTTCGGAAGCCTATATTCAATCTGGTTTTACGAATGGGCTTAACATCATTTCTAGCAGTGAAAATCATGTCGGGAAGACTCTCATTATGCAAGCGATGATGTATGCACTTGGTTCTGTCCCAATGTTTCCTGCGAGCTTTCCTGCTGAGGATTATGTTTTTTTAATCGATTTAGGGATTGACGGGAACCGATCCCTGTCGATTTTGCGTAGTGGGAATACTTTCATAATAAAAGAAGGAGATGCCGTCACGCCAATCGAATCAGTTCATGATTTTGATCGTTATTGGAGCAACCATATTTTTGAACTTCCTCGAATTATCAAAGATGACAAAGTGCATATTGTCTCGACTGATTTATTTGAGCAAATGGCTTTTATGCCTCAGGCTAAGCGTAATACTGCACGAATTTATGGAGGGCGTTACAAAAAAGATGATTTCATGGAAATGATATATGCTCAGGCTGGTCTTGTAGGCAAAACTCTCAATGATGGGGAATTGACTGAAATAAAGAATAAAAAACAGAAGCTAGAGACTCGTAAAAAAGAATTATCCAAGAAGTCAAAAAAACTCAGCAAAATGGGCTCGGCACTTACTGCCATTAGTCCAACTGCGGATCGCGAAGAAACCGATAGGTTGATTGCGGAGCTCGAAAAACTAGGGAATGAAATTACTGAATTACAAAAACAGAAAAACAGATTTTTGACTCGTAAGGTGAAAAATGAAGGGGTTCTTTGTCAATTGCGGTCACTTAATAACAGTCTTGATGTCAATTCGCTTGAATGTCTCGTCTGTGGATCGCGTGAAATCGGATATCGAATGAATGGTTCTAAATTTATATTCGATATAACTACAAGGGATATGAGAATCCAGATTATTAATTCTCTGAAAGAACGAATTAGTGAACAGGAGAATACAGCAAAGGAACTTGATCTAGAAATTCGGGAAAAGCAAGCTCGCTTTAATAAGATAACTGATTCTCGTAATATTACTCTGGAAGATATTTTCGTATATAGAGAAGATTATATAAGTTTAGAGGATATCGATAAGGAACTGACGTTAATTGCTGATGAGCTTTCGAGCGTCGACCGCATAATCAAAACAGATAAGCAGATTAGCGCGAAAAATAAGGTAGATAGGAAAAATCTAAAAGATAAAATTGTCGCGAAGATGAATAAAATACGTAGGAAACTTGGGAATAATGATGGGTCTCCTGATTACGCTGATTTATTCACAACAGATGGGAAACCCTACAGTGGTAGCGAAGCTACAGAATTCCTGATGGCCAGGATATATGCCTTGGTAGACTGTTTGCATCATCAATTGCCTATTCTTGTGGATTCATTTAGAGCTGAAGAACTTTCAACTGGGCGTGAAGAAAAAATGCTTCCGCTCTTTAAAGATCTTGAAAATCAAGTGATTCTTACGGCTACGCTTAAGGAGCAGGAAATTGGGAAGTATCGGGGAATCGATTGGATTAACAACATTGATCTCAGCGACTATACTCCGAATAAATTGCTGTCCAGCAAATACTGTGCTGAATTTGCGAATAAGATTGAGAGATTTGGAGTAAAGCTCGTGTAGTCGTAATTTATTATGAAGGCGCTTAATGATTATGCATTCTCGATTTTCTGAAGGTAATAAATTTTTAATGCGTTATTTTCTGGGGCATGTTGGCTAATCAATCGGAAGATTAATGGTGGCTTTTGTCCCACAGCAGCTCAAACCAGTGTCCTTGCCGTCGGTCGACGGTGACGGCGAACAACGCCTGGCGGATGAAGTCGAGCAGTGTGCAAGCTGCGTAGTGATATGGCCTGATTTTTGTTCCGCCTTTATAGTGAGGCGGAACAAAAATCAGGCCATATCATGTCTTGGTATTCCGCGGCTGGGTTGAATTGCGTTTGGGTGTGTCCAAAGACCAGTTGTTTCAGAGGCTGCGGAGTGATCCGTTAATTCATCCGTATGTGCGTGTAGGGCAAATTTAGGATGTCGGATGAAGTGACGATGTATATGTCGAAGCGTGCAGGGATGGCGGCAGAGCGTTATTGTAAATGAACGGCATAAGATAACGCATAAGGCATTGATTGAGTGCGGATATCACATATCTTGAGGGGTGGCAATTTGTTCGCAGCAGATAAGCCTATACGGCATGTTGAAAACGACGAATATGGCCGGAAGAAGTACATCGATAACCTTGCCTACGCCATTCTGACCGATGACGATTCGGATGGTCTGATAGTTGGCGTGGAAGGCGAGTGGGGCAGCGGTAAGACGTCCATCAAGAACATGCTCATTGAGCGACTTCAGCAGATGCCCCTCCCAAGTCGTAAGACTCATCTCATTGAATTCGACGCCTGGATGTATTCCAGATCGGGAGAGATGGTATCCGCATTGTTTTCTGAGATTGCGGCGGGCCTTTCTCCCCGATTGAAGTGGTACCAACGACAGCGTGTGCGACTTAGCGGATATAGGGGCAGGGCTTTCAAGCATGTAGTTCAGCTAGGTCTTGACATTCTGGGTGCTTGTCCTTTCCCAGCAAACGTCAGCATTGTCATGGCAGTTATTTCTTGGGGTTTTCAAGCTCTTTCGGAAGAGCTTTCGAATGATACATTACAAGGCGGAGCAACGCCGGGAAGAGGAGTGAAGGCCACCGACAATTTGCGTCAGGCAAGAGATGTTTTAAAGAGAAACCTTGACTCGCAATCAGACAAGATTATTGTTTTTATTGACGATTTGGATCGTCTTCTGGACGATGAAATCGGTTCGCTTATTCAGGCGATGAAAGCGGTGGGAGATCTTCCTCACGTCACATATGTCCTGTTCTATGACAAGTCCTACGTTGCGCAGGCGCTCGATAAAGTAAGTCATGATCGTGGCGTTGAATTCCTTGAGAAGATAGTTCAGATTCCTGCCGTGGTTCCTGAATTGTCCCTTAGTGATTTGCATAAGTCATTAAAGAACGAAATCTTGCGTATCGGATGGCGCGATAACTTGTCACTGGGAAGAGAACAGGATATTTTCAATCAGTGTATTTGTCCATTCATCCGGAGCAAGCGAGACATGATGCGCTTCCTGAATGATTTCCGTCTGTATTACGCGGCACTTGGCGATGATGTTGAGCTACTGGATTTGGCAGGCATCACCGCACTGCGTATATTCTGTTCGGAACTGTATCGGTGGATAGGCGAGAAGCGTAATTATCTGACGGATTTGGAATTCGTCGATAATAATAGTGGAATGTATGTTGACAGGCAAAGGAAAAAGCAGAAAACACTAGAACATGAAATTCAGGACGCCAGAGATGCAGGTATCTTTAATGGATTTCCGGCAAACTGGAAAGAAATTGTCAGGGTGCTATTTCCATTTGCTAATAAAGCTTTAGGCAAGCAGAATCTATCTCGGGTTCCAGATTCATATCGAGCAATATGCAAGAAAGATCATGTTGACACATATTTCCGGCTGGTTCCATCGCCGGAGAATATTTCAGAGAAGCGTTATAAACAATTTGTCTGCGAAATAAATCTTGACAATGCTCAGCCGGATGCTGATCTGATGCAGGTCGCTTATTCTCCTAGATTGAAAGGGAGAATTGGGAGATACTTATATCGGGATACACAACAGAATGCGAGGAGAATGTGCATGCTGCTTCGCTTTTATTTGAAGCATCATTTTTTGATTGATCTACAATTCCCATTAAGTACAGTGGAAAAGTATTTCTATCCTTATGTGTTGAATTTATTTGAGCTAGCATGCGAGAAAAGATGGAATTCAGCTAATGCTGAGGCACTTTTGCAAGAATGTATTGATAATGAAAATATAGGGGCATTTCCAATCGATATTTATTTAGCCATGCTATGCGGTTTGCGGTCTTTGCCGGCACAGGAAGAGGATTGGCAGAGAAACAGATTGTCCGAGATTTGGGATGTTGAAGTTGGGCGGCATTTGGGAGCTAGAAGTCAGATGCCGTCTGAGCTGGACAAGAAGGTTGACTGGGGAATTTATGTTGATCGCTTTGAGAAAAAGGTTTTGTCTCTTGCAAAGAAACAGCTTCAGGATAAAGGTTGTGACTCATTACCAGTACATTTGAGTTTTTATGATTTACGTTTGACGATAGCGATGCTGGGATGGTTGTTTAAGGATGTGCCAGATGCTTTGACAGATGCGTTACTTGCGCTTCGTAAGTATGCGGATGAAGACCAATTTGTGTTTCTTTCTGCGGCTGCATTAGTAATAGAACAAGATGATGGTAGCTATGCCGTTGACGTCCAAACCGCTAAACATTTGTTCAAATCTGCTGACTACCTAAATATGGTCAATTCGTATGTCAACGATAATGAATTACAACATAAGACTGATAGACGATATGAGCAGCAGTTACATCATGCGGCTTATGCCTTTGCGCTCAAGGGCAATGGGATAGTAATTCAAAATGGCAAAGTTCAGGTTACTGCTGACCAGGCGAACAATGTCCTGAAAAAATGGGGGCTAGATGGCTAAGAAATTTGCTTTTGATTTTCTCTAGGTGGATAGACATCCTAGTGCGAAAACAGTTTAGCTTTATGCTCTTCCTGAGCTGAATGTAAGTACTGCGTGAGCTGCCGTCATAGCAGGTGCGGACGTTTTCTTGGAGACTGAACGAAAGGATTATCGTATGTTCAGCCCCGAGGAACGACAGCGCGCGGTGGACTTGTATTCCGCCACGCCGATGACCACGGCCCAGATCGTGAAGTACCTGGGATACCCGACCAGGCGGTAGTGCCTGGAATGCTGGCTGACAAAGGATTCCCGGTATGCCGGCCATATGGCCAAACCCATCATCCCACTGGAGACAAGGACCAAGGCGATCGAGCCGGTGCCGGGAGACATGCGGCAGAAGCAGGCCGCCGAACGGCTCAGCGTGAGCATCGGCGCGGTCCACAAAAGAGCGGAACCATCCCGGCTTCCGGTGACGGTGTCCATTTTGAACGCCGATGGTGTTCAGATTAACTGGTGACTACGAGGTGGTGACGTTTTCTTGGACTTCCTGACCGGGAGGGGGTCCAAGAAAACGTCACCACCTCGTAATCCCAAACGACTATTCGACACATTTTGTAGCTATCCCTTGACGCATGATTTTGCGGCAACAATATGTGGTTTCCTTATCCTTGTCGACAGCCCTAGCGTGCGGAATGCTGCCAAACTGAAAATGCAGGATTTCTTATAGCGTCTGATAAATGCATTATTGAATGCTACCTTTGTGTTTTGAGAGAAGGACTGGTAATATACATCCTTTCAAAAGCAAGCTTCATATATCTAAACATAGAAATTTCCATGACAGAGGAGGGGCCATGAAGTCAATACAAGTAGCGAATGCTTTCATTCTTCGCCATGGCTCTGATATCGACATTACGAATCTTATGCTGAACAAGCTCGTTTACTTCGCGCAAGTCGAGTCTCTGCGCGCAACCGGGAAACCATTGTTCGAAGACAAGATTGAAGCGTGGCCTTACGGTCCGGTTGAGAGGAACGTTTATTTCACTTTCCAAAAATACGGACGCAACAGGATTCTCAAGCCCGAGGGCGAAACCGCAAAGGATGAACAGGCCTTATCCGTCGTAGATGGGACGGCAAAGAAATACGGTTTTCTGACGGCATTCGATCTTGTGGGATTCTCCCATCGAAAGAACTCCGCTTGGAAGAATGTCTACAGGGAAGGAGAAAACGTCGAAATCACCAACGATGCCATTCTCGCATCCGACGACGGTCTGACCTTCCCCAAAAACACTCTTGCATCTAGTTTGGATGAAGTAAATGCAAAATGGCAGAACACCTTCAGGATTCTGCGCAATGCCTGAGCAATACACTGACGAGTGGTGGCATATCCAAGCGCCGCCACTCGTTTTTCCATCTGATGATTTCGCAGAAGCAATGACACAAGCAATCGTCCGAGTACACAGGAAGCAGCTTGACGACATTGGCGGATTTACCGTGGAAAGAGCCAATGACGCCGATTCCGTAAGTGGCGTTGTAGATTCGACATTTCTGCCGGTATTCGGTCAATCGTCGAAAGAACGATTCGAAGATTTGTTTCGACAAATGGCGCATTTTACCTTTCACCTAGCCAAAAATCATTATTTCGCTGATGGCAACAAGCGCACCGCAATGGCCATATCCTTGGCCATCCTGAAAATGGAAAGAATTGATTTGGATATCGATGATGATCCAGAGCCAGAACGAAATACCCTATATAAACTCATTTCCAGACTGGTGACAGAAGAAATCACGGAAGAACAATTTGCCGCAAGCCTGAGGAGAAGTGGACGTTTAATCGATGAATGATGACGGGCTGCCGCCGGCCCGTGCAGCACAAGGTCGACCGGCCCATGCGAGTGCTCGGCTACCGCACGCCTGCCGAGCCATTCGCCGACGAACTGCCAGACCTACAAGCCTGACGAAGGCGTTGCACCTGCAAATGAACAACGGGTAGCATCCATACATCATGATGAACGAGTAGGGTTGACGGGGAGGGGGAACCACATGAACCAGGCATGCGTACGCAACGACACCATCGACGCGGGCAACCATCATGGCCGACCGCAATACCGGTCGTTCCTGCGATTTCTGACATCGCAGGAACGCAACGTCATTTGGCTGTTGCTGGCCATTGCTTTTCTTCCGGTGGACGGCACCACGCTTGGCCTGTACGCGCCGTTCTGGTCGCCAATCAGTCCGGCGCTGTTCGCCGTGTACTGCCTATGCAATTGGCGGCAACTGCGCATCGCAGCCAACCGGTACCTGCCAATGTTCCTCCTACCGGTGGCCTGCATAATCCTGTCCATCCCGGGATGGCTGAAATTCGGCATCCATCTCAACGCCGCGTTCATGAGCATCACCGGATTGCTGGGCGTGCTCGTCACTTTGGGTGCGATCGCCATTGCGGTCGGCATCAAATGCATTCCGTGGCGTACGCCATTGCGGATTCTCATCGCTTCTTACTGGTTCTCCTTCGGCGTGGGCGTGGTGCAATGGCTAGCCATCCATCTGCATATCAAGCCGTTGACCGACTATTTCGCGCACCTCATGTACCGGCAGTACATCAATGAAAGCTCGGTGTGGGGCGGTGGTCGCCCGCAGTTTCTGTTCGCGGAGCCCAGCTATATCGGCATGCATCTGTTCGGCGTATTGCTGCCGCTTATGTGGCTTATGCGTGGGCTATGCCAAGCGGTTGCGCAACCTCATCGTTGTGTATGCGATTGGCGCTGTGCTAATGCAGGCCGGCACCCGGATCGTTCTTCGCGCGAATCTACCAGAGCCTTGACCCGATATGCGGGCTGCTCGCCCATCCGTGGACGGTGCTTACCGGATATGGCTCCGGCAACATCATCAACGCGGTATGGGCCGGTGCGAAGCATGCGGAACGATTGTTGAATGGCCTGGGCATGAATGGAAGTGCTGCGGTGGGATTCGCGGCTGGCATTAGCAATCATTTGGGTAGGTAATGTTCGACTGTTCAGTTTTTTGAGCCTTGCCGCTCTAGAGCTGCCATAAGCGAAATGAGACGTGTTTCGTTGCTTAGGACGCAGTGGTCGCGGCCTGTTCGGACCGCAGCTCCTCGATACTTATATGCAAGACGGCAGTCGATGGCCGTCTATGCTGGGTGAAGTGATCTGAAGTGATCTGAAGCGATTTACAAGCTGCGGATTTGCGAACCGAACGGCCACAAAGCCAGCTTGGCCATCTTGAACGACTGGATACCGAACGGAATGCCAATGATGGTGATGCAGTTGAGCAGCCCGGCACCCACATAGCCAATCGCCATCCACACACCAGCCAGTACGAACCAGATGATGTTCAGCAACACGGATCCCACACCTCCGCCATACTCCACGGTCTTACCGAACGGGGTCAGCGTGAGTCCCGCCATCTTGAACGCCTGAATACCCAGTGGAATGCCCACAATGGTGATGCACAACACCAAACCGATAATGGCCCAGCTGGCGGCGAGCAACAACCCACCCAGAATCAGCCACAGAATATTACCAATAAGTCGCATACGCACATGATACTGACATGCCGTGCCGATGCCGACAAGTGGCAACGGATAACAACAAAAGATACAAAAAGCAGCAAAGCCATGTGGGAAGGATGTATTTTGCCTCGCCATAAGCAAAAATGGCGAGGCGGATTTATCGAACCTTAATCGAACCAAGTTTTAATACGGTTGCATTGCTTGGCGATGCCTCCGAATATATTGGTCGCAATTTTTACTTTGCTTTCCGAGGTGTTGCTGGCAGCAGCGTATTGAATGGATTTTTGCAGTCACTTAATTGATGCGGCTGCAAAAGCGATCGGTATTTTCTGGCTGAATTCCTTAAGTACGGAGCGGCAGAAAACAAGATCTTTGATAAGTGCCATATAAAACTGCTCAACATCTGTTTGATCGAAATTGTTGGAACGCATGCGTCGGATGATATCCTGTGCGGAAGGGCTACCCTCTGATTGGTATTTTTTCTTGGTGAAATGTGCTGTTGCCTGTCAGAAATCTTCTTGATGAATTCAGACCACGGTGGAACAGCCATTGATATTGACCCTCTTGCGATTCCAACGTGCACTTACCAATGCAGGCGTTTTGCCAAAAATACGGAAGGAGGTTTGGGTTGCGGGAATGCTTGCCCGTGTTGTCTTCTCGAAGGATGCCGATTCGCATCGAGTTGAGTGAATACGTCGGGTGCAGATGGTCGGACGGCAGTGTCTTCTCCCTGTTCGACAGGCGCCGTGGGTCGGCGCCCAGGTCTTTTCTGCGTACCTCCACCACCTCCCGCATCAACGCGTTCCTCGGGGGCTGGGCATGCGAAAATCCTTTTGCTCAGTCTCCAAGAAAACGTCCGTAGCCCGCTACAAATCTGCCATACATAACGCAGATAGACCGGTTGGCGTGGGGTATTACGCGAAGTGATTTCACGCGAGTACACGCTGCGGCCTACAGCAGGGGAGCGGTGCGTGGTTTTGCGGTTGAGTTTCGTACTTGCAGCTGAACGGGGAATGTCTCGAATGGTTCCTCGATGGGTTGTCCTTCGATGAGCGCCAGAGCCTTTTGCGCCGCATCGACGGCCATGTCGTATGGGCGCTGTCGAACGGTGGTTAGCTCAGCCTCCTTGGCGAAGGTGCTGTCGTCAAATCCGGTTACGGAAATATCTCCAGGCACGGAAAGGCCGCTGCGTTGAAGGCGGAAGAACAATGGAATTGCCTGTGAGTCCTGATGGAAACACAATGCGGTGGGTGGGTTGTCTTGCGCCATGATTTCGGAAATTGCCGCATCTAGAATGCTGTCGCCTTTTTGCACTGCCAGTGTGCGGGCGGTCAGTCCGTCAACTGCATCGCAGGCTTCTTGGAATCCGGAAATACGGTTAAATGAGCTGAATCCCAATGTGGAGGAAAAGCTTTCATATAAATACAGCAGGTTACGATGTCCCAGCTTGGCGAGATGCCGAACGATGAGTTTGATGCCTTCTTTGTCGTTGATACCGACAGTTGCATCGAATCCTTCGCTGGTGGTATTGATACCGATAATCGGAATTTTTGCGGTTCCGAGACGTTTGACCTCGTCGGGGCTGATGCCAAATGAGGAAACGAATACGGCATCGGCGTTGCTGCGTACGGGAAGTTCCTCGAAGAATGCGTCACGCGCCTCCGACCCCTCGATGGGGTAGATGACCAGATCGTACCCGGCGTCACGCAAAACATCGTTAAGTCCGGCAATGATTTCGGCGGTGAACCATTCGATGACGCCGCTGCCGACCAATAATGCTATGCGATAGGTTCTACCGGATTTAAGAATTCCTGCCGATCTGGAAACGCTGAAATTCAACGCATCAGCTGCGGCCTGCACTTTCAACCGTGTTGCCTCTGACACCTGTTCAGGGTGTGCGAAAGTGCGTGAGACTGTAGCGTTCGATACGCCTGCCTTCAGTGCCACATCGCCGATGCTCGCTTTCATGGTGCCTCCGAAAGTTTTTCACTGTTTGTTTCAGCCTACCATCATTACCGTCCTCATGGCTACAGAGTTGAAAGATGAATGAAAAGGGTTGCGATACGACACGCCGTATGAAAAACAATGTGTGCACGCTCACAGCGGTGAGATGAAACGGGTTTCAAATGAAACCGTTTACATTTCAAAAAACCTTGAATTGCCAATATGAAACCCTTGTCGTATGCTATTGCTTGTCCGCAAGGGGCGGATGAAGGCTTACGAGGACGTAAGGAGAGATATGAAAATCAACAAAGGTATCGCAGTGGCAGTGGCGGCCCTGAGCATCGTCGGCTTGGCTGCGTGCGGGAACAGCAATGCCGCGTCCGGCACAACCGATACGAAAGCCGACAAAGGGCTTGACGTTATCGGCAACACCATCACCTACGACCCCAATCATCTCGTGAACGACGGCAAGCCAATCCAGCTCGAGTACTGGAGCTGGGGCAGCAAGGGCACGGATCCTGTCTACAAGATGATTGAGTCCTACACGAAGACGTATCCGAACGTCACCATCAAAACGGTGAATGTTTCATGGGATGATTATTGGACCAAGCTGCCGTTGGCTCTGAAAGGCAAAAACGGTCCGGCCGTTTTCAACATCCACAACTCTTACGATGCGTTGATTCGTCCATACGCAGCGGATTACGATATCGACACCAAGTCTTTGGAATCCGACTACTCCACCGCATCCGTACATGAAGATGAGAACGGCAAAGTCAAGTACATCGACTCCGTGATCAACACCGGCAACATCTACTACAACAAGACATTGTGGAGCGAAGCGGGCCTCACCGACGCCGACATTCCGACCACATGGGACGAATTCATCCAGGTCGCCCAAAAGCTCACCAAAACCGACGGCAGCAAGATGACGCAGGCCGGCTTCAACTTCAACGGCGACGCCTACAGCGCCATCTATCAAGGTCTGAATTATCAGAAGGGTGAACTGCTCTTCAGCGAAGATGGCAAGAAAGCCAACTACAACAACGATGTGACCAAAGAAAACATGCAGTTCCTCAAGGATTTGTATGACAAGTACAAGGTCGGATCCGTTGACTTCGGCAACGATTACACCCAAAGCTTCGGTAACGGCCAGTCTGCGATGATCTACGCTTGGGGCCACATGGAAGGCACGCTGAAAGAAAAGTATCCAGATATTGACTACGGCGTGTTCGCCACCCCAACCTTCTCCGAAGACACTCCGTTTGCATACGACCGTTACAACGGCGAATCCACTCCGGGCGTCAACAAGAACCAGAGCAAAGAACAGCAGGCCGTTGCCCAGGACTTCATCAAGTACCTGCTCGCCAACGATGATTACATTCGTGAAGCGGTATCCGAACTGAACTCCTTCCCAGCCAAGACCTCGCTGCAGAACGACAAGGACATTCTCTCCAAGCCGGTCATGGCCGCCATCCAGCCACGCGTAGACCGACTGATCTGGCCGGGACCGGCACCATCCACCGTTGAATCCAGCGGCACCACTGCTTTCCAGAACGTCTTCCAGAACGGCATGTCCATCGATAAGGCTCTCAAGGAGGCCCAGGGTCAGATGGATACCGACATGAAGAGCTCTGACTTCACGTCAATGGAAAGCAAGTACGCTTACTTCGACGAACATAAGTAATACCGATATATCCTTTCCAATCCCTTTTCCAATCCGGGCAGTCGCGGTACGATTCTTCTTCCGCGCCGCGGCTGCCTTTTATCTACGAGATACGTTCAATCTTCTTATTCGATTCGATCTGACACTCTGTATTGCGTAACAAAACGGTCGAATCGGCTCACAGAGAGGCGAGATTCAATGAAAAACAAAAATGGTGAATCTCTGGTATCGAGAATTTTCACCCTACGCAACATGGCTGTTGTCTTCTTGGTGGTCTATTTTGCCATTTTCCTGGCCTACCCAATTTTTAAAGCCTTCGCGGGCAGTTTGCATAACTGGAATCCTCTGATTGGCACTTATGATTGGGTCGGACTCGACAACTTCAAACAGATCCTCACAGACAAACTTTTCTGGACTTCCATGGGGAACACGGCGGTATTCGCAGGTGTTTCCACACTCTTCCGCATTGTGCTTGGTCTCGGCTTGGCCCTGCTGCTCAGCGCCAAACTCGTCAAATGCAAAGACACCCTCCGAGGTCTGTTCTACATGCCGACTATCACTCCGCTCGTGGCAGTTTCTTTCGTGTGGATGTGGATGTTCGACCCGCAGTTCGGCATGGTAAACAAAATCACAGGACTCGACATCAACTGGCTGCACGACACCAAATGGGCCATGCCGGCAGTCATCATCATGACCATTTGGAAGGATTTCGGCTACGCGACCGTTCTATATTTGGCCGGTCTCATGAATCTTCCTCGAGACGTGTACGAGGCGGCCGCCATCGACGGTGCCAACTCAGTGCAGATTTTCTTCAAAATCACCCTGCCGTTGCTTAAATCAACCACCTTGTTCATTGTCATCACGTCACTGATCAGCTACCTGCAGGCATACGTGCAGATTCTCGTCATGACCGAAGGCGGTCCGGGCACGTCAACCTACACCATCAGCTATCTCATCTTTGATCAGGCATTCCAGAAATACAACTTCGGCGTCGCGTCAGCTCAGGCAGTTGTGCTCTTCCTGTTCACTGGTGTGCTCACCCTCATCATGTTCAAGGTTTCTGGAGATTCGGAGGAACTGGCATGAAATCACGTAAAATTGGCGGCATCATTCTTACGATTCTGCTCTTCATCGCCGCCATCATCACCATTGTTCCATTTGTTTGGATGTTCATTTCATCATTCGCGCCAAATAGCGAAATCGTCAAAGTGACCGGAGGATTATTCCCTAAGCCATCCACGATTGACAATTATGTGAGCATCCAAGAAAAGTTCAATTTCTTGCGATTGTTCGCAAACTCGCTGATCGTAGCAGTACTGAAAACCGGTATTGCAATCTACACAAGTGCGGTGCTTGGTTACGTGTTCTCTAAAATGCGATTCCGTGGTCGCAACCTGCTTTTCGGCATCGTTATGAGCACCATGATGATTCCTTGGGCAGTGACCATCATTCCGCAATACGAAATGTTCACCAACTGGGGTCTGCAAGACACCTACACGTCGCTCGTGCTTCCTGGCATGATCAGCGCATTCGGTATCTTCCTGTTCCGCCAATCCATCTCGGGAATTTCTGACGAACTCATTGAAGCGGCGAAACTCGATGGCGCATCCGAAACCAGAATCTTCCATAGCATCATTCTGCCAATGAGCCATAACACCATCGCGGCGCTCGCCATCTTCACCTTCCTGTGGAATTGGGAAGACTACCTGTGGCCATTCTTGATGATCACCGACGAAAACAAGCAGCTGCTCGCTGTCGGTCTGAAGGCCTTCAACGGACAATACGGCACCGATTACGGCGGATTGTTCGCAGCGACTTCGTTGGCAATTGTTCCAGTGATCATTGTGTATATGATTTTCCAGAAGCAGTTCATTGCAGGTATTGCGACGGGCAGTGGCAAGTAAGGCAGGAGTAGCATGGCAAACAACGCATTAGATAACGCAACCGGCACGGTATTCGTCGACTATGTGCGCAAGGCACGTCCGAAAATGCGAGAATCGTCGGTTTTACAAGGGGATCATTGGAGGATTGGCATTCTAACGGAATCGCTGATCCGTTTCGAATGGTCTGATTCCGGCGAATTTGAGGACAATCTCACGCAAATGGTGGTCAACCGCGATTTTGGCGCCGACCCGCAATTCACGGTGACGCATCGCGACGGACTGCTCATTGTTGACACCCCCGCGCTGTATGTGACGTACGATGGCAAGCCATTCAGCAAAGAAGGCTTGAGCGTAGTCGTCAAGGGCGTGGCCGACACCCAGTTCAATACGTGGCATTACGGCGACGAACCGAAGCATAATCTTAAAGGCACCGCGCGCACGCTCGACGAGGCGAACGGCGAAATTCCTCTGGACGATGGTGTGATTTCGCGAGACGGATGGGCGGTACTCGATGATTCCGCCGCGAACGTGATCGTGGAAGCATACGAAGTGAACGGCAAACCGAATCCGCTGGGGGCTTGGGTTATGCCACGCGATCACGCGGAAACCGACTTCTACTTCTTCGGCTATGGCCGCCGCTACACCGAAGCGGTGCAAGACTTCTACAAGCTGGCCGGACCAACGCCTCTGCTGCCGCGCTTCGCACTCGGCAACTGGTGGAGCCGCTACTACCGCTACACGCAAGACGAATACCTGCAGCTCATGGACCGGTTCAAGCGCGAAGGCATTCCATTCACCACATCCGTGATCGACATGGACTGGCACCGCGTGGACGATGTCGATCCGAAATACGGTTCCGGTTGGACCGGCTATTCGTGGGATAAGCAGCTGTTTCCCGATCATGAGGCGTTCTTGCGCGACTTGCACGAGCGCGGCCTGAAAGCCACGTTGAACGTGCATCCGCGAGACGGCGTGCGCGCGTTCGAAGACGACTATGAGGCGGTGGCCAAGCGCGTCGGCATCGATCCCGCAACCGAAGAGGCAGTGGAATTCGACCTCACGAATCCGGATTTCGTAAGCGCCTACTTCGACATGCATCATCGTATGGAAGCCGAAGGCGTTGACTTCTGGTGGCTCGACTGGCAGCAGGGCGGCGTGACCCGCCAGCCCGGACTTGACCCGCTGTGGGTGCTCAACCACTTGCACTACCTGGATTCCGGGCGCTACGAGACTTCTTCCGAACGCAATGTAAATGAGAACTGCGAATGCGAAAAGTGCGCCGAGCCGGGCGCTCGCGATGAGCATGAAATGCATGTCGAGCAATCCGAACGCAACGTGAGTTGCACGGAACGCAACAACCGTTGGCCGCTCACCTTCTCGCGGTATGCTGGCCCGGGTTCGCACCGCTATCCGGTCGGCTTCTCGGGAGACACCATTGTTACGTGGGAATCCTTGCAGTTCCAGCCGTATTTCACTGCTACCGCGTCGAATATCGGCTACGGATGGTGGAGTCACGATATTGGCGGTCATATGTGTGGCTATCGTAACGAGCATTTGGAAGCCCGTTGGTACCAGCTTGGCACGTTCAGCCCGATCAATCGCCTGCATTCCAGCAATTCGCAGTTCATGGGCAAGGAGCCGTGGAACTTCTCCGCGGAAGTGCGCGATTCCATGGTGGGTTCGCTGCGACTGCGCCATATGATGCTGCCGTACCTGTACACCATGAACTATCGCGCCGCGTTCGAGGGCATGCCATTGGTGGAGCCGATGTATTGGGCGGATCCGAACAATCCGCAGGCGTACGAGGTGCCGGATGAATTCCGTTTCGGCACTGAGCTGCTGGTTGCACCAATTGTTTCTGACAATGACGATTCCGCGCAGCTGGGTAGCACGGAAGCATGGCTGCCGCAAGGTGAATGGTATGACTTCTTCGATGGTCGCCGTTACGTTTCGGCAGGAGAGTCCGGGCGTCGTTTGGAAGTGTGGCGTGCGATCGACCGTATGCCGGTGTTTGCCAAGGCTGGCGGTATCGTGCCGTTGCAGCAGCTTGGCGAGGGCAATAAGGTGAATGATCTGGGCAATCCGGAGTCCCTGCAGGTGCTGGTGTTCCCCGGTGCGAACGGTTCGTTCACACTCAAGGAAGACGATGGTTCTGTGGCCTCTGCTGCTTCCGGTTCTGCATCTGCCGAGTCTTGCGATGGCCAAATTCATGTTGCCGATACGCGCATGAGCCTTGACTGGAAGAATACGGACAATGCCACGCAGTTCACCATCAGTCCGGTGGAAGGCTGTGCTGAAGCCATTCCGGCACAGCGTAACTGGGAGATTGTGTTCCGTGGAGTTGCGCAGCCAGACACGCAGAACGTTCGTATCGAAATTGGCGGTAAAGCTTGCAATACTGCAGAAATTACATACGATCAGCAGACGTTGAGTCTGTCGGTCGTTGTGCGCGACGTGCCGTCTACTGCATGCTTGAACGTTACGATTGCAGACGGACTGCAGATTGCTGAGAATTCAGTCGAACAGGACGTGCTTGACGTGCTCTTGCATGCGCAAATGCCGTACATTTCCAAAGAGCATGCGATGCAGGCGATTCGTGAGCAAGGAGTGCGTGCGCTCGGGGCTCTGCGCACCTTCGATACCGCGCCCCGTTTCAGCAACGAGCTGTTTGTCACCTCCGGCATGCCCGATGCGGTGATCGGCGCCCTGGAGGAAATCCTCCTCCGCAGCTGATGCGAAGTTGCGGGCCAGCCGGCTGAAGGCAAAAAATTTGGGCATGGAAAAGGGGTTGCAGCGAATCTTAACGATTTGCTGCAACCCCTTTTCGGTTACTTAGACTGGTTTCCGACTCGCGATAGAGGGCGGAAACCCTGAAGCCCAGCAGCTTAGTTGTGCTTGGACTTCTTGCGGCTGTTCTTATGAGCGTGCTTGCTCTTCTTGCCATCCTCGTCGTAATAGTAGTAATAGTAGTAATTGCCGTTCGTGGAAGACTTGCGTTCCTTTTCGAGGTTGAATACGAAGCCCACCACCGGCACATTGAGGTTGTCAAGCTGCACGGCGATGTCTTTCAGATCGCGCTTCATGGTCACGTCGCGACCGGAAACGAGCACGATACCGTCGCTCTTCGAGCCGAAGACAGTGGCATCATTGGCCACCACCATCGGGGAAGTGTCGACGATCACGTAATCGTAGGTCTGCAAAGCCGCGTCGAGCAATTCGGTCATGGTCTTCGAGTTCAGCAGCATGGAAGCGTTCGGCGGCTTCGGACCAGCCGGCAGAATATGCAGGTTCGGCTTCCAATAGCGCTGCACCACATCCTTCACGGTGGCCTGGCCGGAAAGCACGTGCGTTAGGCCGGCGCCGCCTTCCAGGCTAAGTCGTTCGGCTACGGACGGGTGACGCAAATCGGCGTCGATCAGCAGCACTTTGGCGCCGTTTTCGGCAAGGGCGGCCGCCACGTTCACGGAAACAGTGGTCTTACCTTCGGAAGGTCCGACGGAGGAGATGACGATCATGCGCGCATCGCTGCCTTCAACCTTCGATGTGAAGGAAAGGTTGGTGCGAATACGGCGGAATTCCTCAGCGATACGGCCGGCCGGGTTCGACACGATGATCGGCTTGTTGCTCTGCAGGCTTTCGTCGGTGGGGATGCGGCCCATGATCGGCGCGTTGATAATGTCTTGCAGATCGCTGGCTTCCTCCACGCGGGTTGCCATAAGATCGCGGATCAGGGTAGCGAACACGCCGAGAATCAGGCCTGCCACCAAGCCGACGGCCAAGTACAATGCCACCTTCGGGGAGCTGGGGGAGATCGGCTCCGCAGCGCGCTGCACCACGGAAAGCTTCACCGGCGACTCCTTGCCGGAGGCATACAGCGACTTCTCCACCACATTGCTCAGGGATTCCGCCACGCTGTTGGCAATGTCGGAAGCCTGCTTCGCGTCTCCCGTTTCGGCGGTGATGTTCACGAACGCGGTGTTCGTCGGGTTCGTGACGGTCAGCTGCCCGGCCAGATTCGCGACGGTGGTGTCGAGGCCAAGATCGTCGATAACCGGCTTCAGCACGGATTCCGTGGTGGCCAGCGTCGGATACGACTGAATCTGGTTGGTGATATACGTGCTGGCGCTGTTGATGTTGGAAATATTGTTGTCTTGCACCGACGAATCACTGTAGGTGGCGAACACCTGCGCGGTCGCGGAATACTTCGGGGGTGCCAGGAATGTGTATGCGCACACCGCTGCGAAAACCACCACGAACGTGATGATGCCCACCAGAAGATGCTTATGGACTATACGGAACAAATCCATCAAGGTGATGCCGTCGTCTTCCGTATCATTGGATTCGACGACCACCTGATTGGTTGCTGGCACGTTGCTTTCTGCTGCAGCCATGTTTCCCCTCGACATTTGTCACATCATATTGATCAGGTTCCATACTAGCAAAGAGCACCCCCATGGAGGGAGGTGGGCACCCTTTCTAGCTTGGTTCGTTGATATTTCAACGTTTTCAGGCAGTGGCGCTTGCTATGGTCTGCAAAGCCTTGCAGATTTCGTTGTACGCTGCCTGATATACGGCGAAGTCCTTGCCGATCGGATCCTCCACATTGTTGGTATCGGGGATCATCGGTCGGATCATGCTTGCGTTGTCGATTACCGATTCGAGTTTTTCCTGCCGGGTATTACCCCCCATGTACCCCTGTTCCTTGCAGTAGACGCACATGTTGGCGAAATCGTTGATGAGGAAGGTTTTGCGGGCCGCGGTTGGTGCAATCACCGCGATTTCCTTGCGCTGCTCGTGTTCGAAGCAGAGGATGAGATCACTGCCCTGCGCGATTTGCGGGGTGACTCGTTTCGCGCGGAAGCTGCTGGAATCGATGCCATGCTGGTCGAGCAGCCTTTTGCTGTTCGGTGCGATTTCGTGCGAAACGAGCCCGCGTGTGCCCGCACTGTCGGATTCAAGATCGGGCATGAATTGGGGGAGGAGCAGTTCTCCCATAGGAGAGCGGCAGATATTACCGGTGCAGATAAACAGGACTTTCATGATCTCTTCCTGAAAAAAGAAAACAATCGGTTTTACGATGCTTGTTTTCGAATAAATGAAGGGACTTGGGAAAACCCAAGCCCCTTCATGAAACATAGATATGGTGTGTATCTACTTGGTTATTGTTCAGCGAGCAGAGCTCTTGCGAACGGCAACCAGGGAGATGCCGGCGGCAGCCAGCAGCACGACGGCCACAACGTACGGAGCGATAGCAGCACCGGTGGAAGCGGTCTCGTTCTTCTTGGCGGTGCCTTCGCCGGTAGCGGCGACGGTCACGGAGGCGGAAGCGAGAGCGGCGCCGGTCGGCTTGTCTGCCCCATCGACTGCATAGATGGAAGATGCGATGGTGCCAGCAAAGCCAGACTTGAAGGTGTAGGTGGCGGTCAGGGTGCCATCCTCATGGGCCGGGGCAGCGTTGGAGTACTTGGTGGCAGCCAGGGTGACGTTCTCGACGGTGGTGTCATCGTAGGACACCACGTAGCGCTGGCCCGGAGTCAGTCCCGTAAACGTGAAGGTGGCGACGTTGCCGGAAACGGTGCCGGTCGCGCCATAAGCCATAGCGGTGTTAGCGGCAAAGCCAAAGCCGAACACGGCGGCGATGGTGGCGAGAATTGCGACGATCTTCTTCTTCATAATCGTGATTCCTCTCTAAATAAAACGTACATTTCAGCGGTTTTCCGTAGTGGTTTCCCGCTACGACCTTGACTATACGCCCCCGTTGAGAACCGCGCTCTCGGGGGATGTGAGGTGAATCGCACATATGTGACGGCGTTGTCACACCATGTGACGACGTTCGCACATGCCCCCGAATATGAAAAATGGCGATTTTTCGTTGGAAAATCGCCATTTTGATAAGAATTTACAAACGCAACACGCCGAAGCGTCACTCTTCGTCGTCAAAACTGAACAGGTCTTCAACCGTGGTATCAAGCGCTTTTGCAAGATCCATGGCAAGGCGTAGCGACGGGCAATACTGCCCCTGTTCGAGGCGTCCTATCGTCTCGCGGCGCACGTTCACCAAGTCGGCAAGATCGGCCTGTTTCAAGCCGCGTTCCATACGTTTGAACTTCAAACTAGTCTTCATCGGTGTTCCCGCCCTCATGCTCAAGCCACAGGTAGCGGGCGTCGGCGATGGCCAGCGCCAGCATGCCCAACGTCGGCAACGCCATGGCGGGAACGGTGAACGGCGCATGCCTGAACAGTGTGGCGATCATGCCCGCGAAGCCCAACACCACCAGCGCCACCACAAGCACGAAGAACGTGAAACGGATGGCCGTCGCCTGATGCTCGTCGGACAGCTCGTCGCGGCGGGGGTGCGCGCGGTTGTACACCGTGCTCAGCCAGATCTCGCCTATGGCCCACACCAGCGCGAACACGCCCATGGTGATGATGCCCGGCCACGTGTGATGCTGGAACATTTGGATGGCGCAGGCGATGGCTCCCACAAATTCAACGACCATGCGGAAGAGGATGTAGCGGTTGAAGGTCACGGGTCTGTCCTTTCCTACCGTGTTTCTTCGTGTTTTCCGACGATTTCGTATTGTACCCGTTGCCCTGAAGAGGGGTGAAGAAGCGGGGGAAAGGCTGTTGACGGGTGCATGCGGTGAAACGATTTTCAGAAACGTTTGCATGTGGCTGTTTCGAGGCATGTCGTATATCGGGGGTCGAAGGATGGGGGACAACCTTGCTGAAAGCGTTTGTAAAAAAGCAGAAAAACCAATCATTTTTCATCGTCGATTTCATTAAAAATCACTCATTTTTCACCAAAAATTTGTGATATTTTAAGGATTACGTTCGCTAAGGAGCAAACGTTTTCAAAGGAAAGATGCAAGGAAGCAGGAGGTCAAAGTGCGAATAAGTTCGCGTACGTTCGCAGGTATTGCGCACGTATTCACTAAGCAACAGCCCCCGCAAGACGGGGGTCCATCCGAACCGATGACCCGCGTCGAGCGCAGGCAGGCGGCCCGCAAGGCCCGCACCATCAAAACGTGGAAGAAAGCCGCCGCCGGAGTCGCGGCCGTCGCCACCATGCTGGGCGGCATGGGCGTGGCCTCCACCGCACTCGCCTCGGACCGCGACAGCTACCAGGATACGGTCGGCAATGCCACGTTCGAGCAGGCCCGCGAACAGTACGGCCTGACCGAGAGCATGAAGAACGGCGCCATCCTGCATGCGTGGATGTGGTCGTTCAAAACCATCACCGAACATATGCCTGAAATCGCCGCGGCCGGCTACACCTCCGTGCAAACCGAGCCGATGAGCAAAATCAAGGAAGTCGCCGCCAACGGCAAGAAGTTCACCGAAAACTGGTATTACGTGTACCAGCCGGCGAACACCTCCATCGGCAACTTCGTGGTCGGCAGCGAAGACGATCTGAAGGAAATGACCGCCACTGCACACAAGTACGGCGTGCGCGTAATCGTAGACGTGGTAGCCAACCACTTCACCTCCGACTGGAGCGCCATCGACTCCGATTGGCAGAACAAAGACTACTTCCACTCCCGTTCCAACTGCGGCGGCAACGACGGCGACCAGATCAACTATTCCAGCCGCCGCGATGTGACCCAGTGCCACCTGCTTGGCCTGTGGGACCTGAACACGCAGAACCAGTATGTGGCCGACCGTATGCAGGACTTCCTGAAGACCGCAGTCGCGGACGGCGTTGACGGCTTCCGCTTCGATGCCGCCAAGCACGTCGAACTGCCGACCGAAGTGTTCGACAACAAGACCTCCAACTATTGGAACACCATTTTGAACAATGGTTCGCAGTTCCAGTACGGTGAAGTGCTGCAGGGCGATTCCGGCCTCGACTACAAGGCCTATGCGGACCTGTTCGCCAACAATTCCTCCGACGGCGGTGGCAACACCGCATCCAACTATGGCAAGTCCGTGCGCGCGGCCATCAGCTCAGGCAATCTGAGCACCAAGATGGTGCAGAACATCGATACCGGCGGCGCCAAGGAAGACCAGCTCGTCACTTGGGTGGAGTCGCATGACAACTATGCCAATGGCGACAAGGAATCCACGTATCTGACCAATGATCAGATCGTATTCGGCTGGGCGATCGTGGGCTCCCGCAAGGCCGGCGCACCGCTGTACTTCAACCGTCCGGTCGGCTCTGGCGGAACCAATGCACAATTCGCCGAGCAGTCCCAGCTGGGTGATGCGGGCGACGACATGTGGAAGAACAAGTCGGTCGTGGCCGTCAACCACTTCCGTAACGCCATGGACGGCAAGAGCGAATATCTGCAGAACTGCGGCTCCGATCAGAACAACGCCAACAAGTCCTGCCTGATGATCGAACGCTTCACCAAGGACGGCACCGCCAACGATGGCGTGGTAATCGCCAACATGGGCGGCGACCAGAGCCTCGTCGGCATGAGCACCAACCTTGACGACGGCGTGTATCCGGATGAAGTCAACGGCGGAAGCATCACCGTTTCCGGCGGCAAGATCACCTCCGGCACCGCCAAGGGCAACGCGGTCAGCGCCTACTATCTGAAGGCCGAAGCCAAGCCGTACGTTTCCGCGGAACCGTCTTCCGCAACATTCAGCGGAAGCGGCGTTGACGTGACCCTGCGCGCAAGCAAGGCCGAAAACCTCAAGTACACGACCTCCGAAGGCAAGTCCGGCACCTTCAAGAACGGTGACGTCATCACCGTGGGCAGCTCCATCTCCGTGGGCGAGTCCGTGACCGTGACCGTGACCGGCACAAGCACGGAAGACGGATCCAAACTCACCGGAAAAACCACGGTGACCAAGACGGAAGTCGCCAAACAGAACCTCGCCTCGCGATATGGCACGAACAAAGTCGGCTTCGGCGTGAAGAAAACCATCAGCTTCAATGCCGGAAAAGGCGCGAGCATCTCCGATTGGGACAGCTCCATGCTGATCGCACAGGGCGCAGCCAACGACGATCCGCGCGTCTACCGACCGAATTCCATGTATGAGGTGCCGATCGATCTGTATGCACTGTATGGTGCCTACGATGACGACAATCTGTACCTCATGTGGGAAATGACCAACGTGCAAGACGTGGTCGACACCGGCGACGATTATCCGCTCAGCCAAGGCCACCTGTGGCAGACGCAGAATCTGCCGTTCCACATCGCCATCGACACGAAGGACGAAAGCACCCGAGTGGGCAAGGACGGCGGACTTTCCACCGGCGGAACCCTGTGGGCTTCCGGCATCAAGTGGAGCGGTGAGCAGAACGTCAACAAGGTCGTGACGATTTCCACCAACGGTTCCAACGGTCCGTGGATCTACAAGGGCGACGCTACAGGTCTTGATTCCAACGCCGAATATGGTCCGGCAGCCAACGCCAAGACCAACACCAAGGCTTCCGGCGTCAAGTTCGGTTACGGCAACGGCATCCTGAGCAGCCAGGTGATCGGCATCAACGGCGGCTGGGGTGAAAGCAACGGTCGAGTGGTCGGCGACATGAGCGCCGACAAGGAAGGCTCCGCACAGTGGGTCAATTTCAACGATCTGGGCCACAACTCCGCAGGCATGGACGATCACTACGAGATCGCCATTCCGCTGAGCGAACTCGGCACCACCGCGGACCATATCGAAAAGTACGGTCTCGGCGTTGAACTGGCAGCCACCTTCGGCCTTTCCGCAATGGATTCGCTGCCGTATGACATGGCGATGAACGACAATGCCGATCTGCCGGACACCTCCTCTCAGGTCAACAACTCCTACGAGAAGTCCGACGAAGACACGTTCACCGTTGCCATGGCCAACATCGGTGGCCATGAAGATCCGACTCCGGTGACCAGCGTGAAGATCAACGGTGGCAGCTACACCACTGATCTTTCCAATGGCGCCGTTGCGAAAAAGCTGACCGCCACCACCGATCCGGCTGGTTCGTCCGTGAGCTGGAGCTCCTCCAACACGGCCGTCGCCACGGTTTCCGCCAACGGTACGGTCACGCCGAAGAAGGCCGGTACCACGACCATCACCGCAAAGTCCGGTTCCCAGAGCGATTCGATCACCGTTACGGTGACCGGCACGCTTCCGACACCGCCGGTGGCGAAGAACACCATCTATGCGACCAAGCCTTCCGGTTGGAGCAAGATGTACGCGTACGTGTACACCGGCGACGGGGCGACCGCGAAGAACAACGCGGCCTGGCCGGGCGTCGAGATGGTGGCTGCCGACAACTGCGACCAGACCGGTTACCAGTACGAGGTGCCTGATTCGCTCGCGTCCGGCGCGAAGGTGATTTTCAACGACGGTGGCAGCCAGCAGTATCCGGGCTCCCGGCAGCCGGGCATCGACTACAACGGCGGCACCGTAACGTGGGATGGTTCGTCTGCTTCGTTGAAGGCCGTGGATTGCACCGTGGTGGTGCCTCCTGACGACGACAAGAACGTGCAGATCACGTTCAAGGCGACCGGCGTTGACCTGAAGTCCGGCGAGAGGGCCTACGTGGTCGGTGACTGGGGCCAAGGCAAGGGCAAGACCTGGAACCGCGCCGGTGGCGTCGAGCTCACTACCGTGGGCGGCGAACTGACCGGAACCGCGACCGTGGCCAAGGGCCAGTCCATGACCATGCGCCTGATCAAGGTTTCCGCTGACGGCAAGACCACGTGGGATCCGTCCACCGATCGCAAGGCCACCGCCGACAAGGCCAAGACCCTCACCCTCAAGTGGGATGAGCGCCAGGTTTCGCAAAGCGTGGACGTGACCATCAACGCGGCCGCCGACTTGAAGAGCGGCGAAAGCCTGTACGCGGTAGGCGACTGGGGTCAGGACGGCAAGACCTGGACCCGCGCCTCCGGCATCCGCCTGACCGCCACGGGAGCCGACGGCGTCTACTCCGGCACCGCGAACGTGAAGACCGGCAAGTCCATGACCTTCCGCCTGATCAAGGTCGACGCGAACGGCAAGACCACGTGGGATCCGACCACCGACCGCAAGACCACCGCCGACAAGGCCAAGACCGTCGGCGTGGCCTGGGATGTGAACACCGTGAACGAGGACGGCACCGTGCCGGTAACGTTCGCAATCACCGGTGACGGCGTCTCGAACGGCAAGCTCACCATCCAGAAGGGCCAGCTCGCGAACCTCTCCGTGAAGGGCGCCACGGGTGATCCCGACATGTGGTGGAGCGACGGCGCGGCAGTGGCGGTTTCCGGAACCGGTGTCGTGTACGGCGTCGAGACGGGAACCGCAAAGGTGAATGTGAAGGCCGCGGGCAAGACCGCAACCATCACCATCACCGTCAAATAAGGAATCAAACGGATTTCATAAAGCCATACATCCACCGGTCTGACCGGTAGATCTCAGGGGCGTGCGATTTCAATATGTGATATTGGAGTCGTGCGCCCCGTTTTTTCATAATCGTTTGCAATGATCTGCAAACGTTTTTTCTTGTAATCCCAACATGATGGCAGCGAAACGCCGAAGTAGTAATGAAACAGTTGTGACGAGATTTTCAATATTTATGAAAGAGGCGATCCTGAAATTGCCATATCGGGGGTGTTGGATGGCGTGTGTGGGGTGTGATTAAAGCTTTAAATCAGTTCGTTTTCACGTCGTGTATGCAAACGTCTGCAATCTCTTGCAAAACATGATAATTTGTAAAATAATCTTGAAAAAGCTTGAAAAATGGGGTTTGTAAAACGGGAGTGTCTGACGTTTGGTGAAATCTAGATGAACTGTTGAGATAAAATGAAAACGTATGCTGTACCCTCCAGACAAGGGGGAGGGTGAAGTATAAGGGCGTGCTTTGGCAGTAGTGCGCGTCCGGTATAGAAGGGATGACAGTGATGGCGGACTCCGACATCACGGTGGCCGTGGCCACGCATAAGGCGTACCGTATGCCGATCGACGGCGTATATATGCCGTTGCAGGTCGGTAGGGCGTTGCATCCGAACGTCGATTTGGGTATGACGTGCGACAACACCGGCGATAATATTTCGCAGTTGAACGCACAATATTCCGAACTGACCGGACTGTATTGGATGTGGAAAAACTGCGATGCCGACTATCAGGGATTGGTGCACTACCGCCGTCATTTCGCCAAAAATGACAGTGCGAAACGCCACGGAGACGAAAACGAACGCTTCAGCTGCATCGCAGGAAAACAAGACTATGCGCGTCTGCTCGATACGTGCGAAATCATTGTGCCGGAACGACGCAACTACTATATCGAAACCGTATATTCACATTACGAGCACACCATGCAGGAAGGCCAGCTCGATGCGACACGAAGCATTATCGCGCAAACCAATTCCGACTACCTCGACGCATTCGACGCGCAAATGAACAAAACCTCGGCGCACCTGTTCAACATGTTCGTGATGCGCAAAGACCTCATCAACGAATACTGCTCGTGGATGTTTCCCATCATCGGAGAACTGGCCAAGCATATCGATTCAAGCTCATACAGCGTCTTCGAAATGCGATTTCCCGGACGCATCAGCGAAATCCTCTTCGATGTATGGCTGGAAACCAACCATTATCCGTACGTCGAAATGCCTATCATCAGCCCCGAACCAGTGGACTGGATCAAAAAGGGGTCCGGTTTCCTTATGGCGAAATTCGTAGGCAAAAAGTACGTGAAAAGCTGCTGAAAACAGGTCTTATGGCAGTTTCGACCCAACCCCTCATCAGCGTGATAGTGCCGGTCTACAACGTGGAACGGTATCTCGACCAATGCGTGGAAAGTCTTATCGGACAAACCTACGAACGATTGGAAATCATACTGGTCGACGACGGATCCACCGATTCCTCCGGCGAACAGTGCAATGCTTGGGCGAATCGTGACAACCGCATTCGTGCGGTGCGCCAATGCAATGCCGGCTTGGCGGCGGCCCGCAACACCGGGCTCGACCTTGCCAAAGGCGAATACATCGGATTCGTGGATTCCGACGATTACGTGCTTCCCGATATGTTCGGCACGTTGCTGCACAATCTGCAGGAATCCGACGCCGACCTGTCGATCATCTCGTACGAACGGGAAAACCCTGACGGCAGCACCTACTGCAACGCTTTTCCCGACAAGAAAATCGTCATGACCTCGCAGGAAGCATTCGCCTATGTGAATCAGCATGGCTACTTTTATGTGACCGCGTGGGACAAACTCGCCAAAAAAGAACTCTTCGATAACCTGCGCTACCCGCTCGACGCCGTCTATGCGGAAGATTCGCCGGTCACCTACCAGCTGCTCGACAAGGCGGATCGCATCGTATACGATTCCACGCCGCTGTACCGTTACAGAATGTCGGAAAACAGTCAGTCGCATGGCATCACCGACAAATTCGCACAATCCACCGGAGCCATGCTCGACTTGGTGCGAACCAAATATCCGCATGTTGAGGCATATGCCGCATATGGGCATCTCGAATCCATTGTCGGTACCTGCAATCGCATCATGCTCGCGCATCAACGCAAGCAATGGGCGCAATTCGAACGGTATGCGCGTACGGAATTGCGCGAATTGCTGCCAATGGTGGAACGCAAGGGAATCATTGGGAAAAGTCAACTGCTGCAATGGAAACTCCTGGCCACCTCTCCGACGCTGTACGGCATGATGTACGCGCTGTACAAGCGACGGCATCCGGAAATCGCATCACATTAGGCATGGTGATGAGATGACCTCGACCATACTGTTCTTGACATTGCTGGCATTGCTGGTGCTGCTGATAGTGGCATATCGCGGGGATTTCGCGGAACCATCCATACTATTCGTGGTCGGATTCACGCTCGCGGTATTCAATGGACTCACCAATTACCGGACCTGGGATTTCGACCTGTCGATGCAAACCTGCTTCGTGGTTGGATTCGGCACGTTCGCATTCGCATTGACGGCTTACGGTGTGAAGGTGTTTTTCCGCAGCTGCGTCGGACATCGGACAGCACATCGGGAATACGGTGAGCCGCAAGATATCGTTCTGCCGATGTGGGTGTACGTTGGCGGCCTGCTGTTCACCGGTTTGGCATTGCTGATCGTGTCACGGCAGATAATCTCATTGACACTGCCCTACGGGGGAGACGGCTCTCTGAACAAAGCCATCGGCTTGTATGACAAACTCAACAAATTCAGCACCAAAGGCGTGGCCCTCTCTGGAATTCCCTCGCTACTGCATCTGGCGACCAACGCCATGGCCTATGCGTGGCTGTTTCTCGCCATGCGCAGCGTGGTGGTCCGTTCGTTGCGCAACGATTATCTTGCGGTCATCAATGTGTTGGCGGCCGTTCCGATGACGTTGATTTCCGGCGGACGCAATAGCCTCATTCAGCTTGGCGTTGCCGCATGGACATACTGGGCGTTGTTCCGCAGGCAGAACAACCGTTGGAAAGGCATGCGGCTCGGCTTCCGCACTGTGTTGAAATTCGTGGCCATCGCGCTCGTGGGATTGGCTTCGTTCAAGCCACTGCTGTCGCTGATGGGACGCAAGGCGGGCGACTCGACCATGTACGAATACCTGTCCATCTACATTGGAGCGCCGATAAAAAACCTAGACGCGTATCTCACGAACTCCATGTCGCCTTCGTTGGCGGTCAAATCCACGCAATGGGGAGACATGACATTGGCTTCCACCCGGGCCTCGTTCCCCCAGATATTCGGCAAAACCGTACTTGACTGGATGCAATGGCAACCCTTCCAACGGTATGGCGAGCGCAGTCTTGGCAACGTATTCACCACATATTACGCATTCATTTTCGACTGGGGCATCGCGGGTGCGATGCTTGCCATCGTGCTGATCGCCGCACTTTCTCAGCTTTGCTATGAAAGCGCGGTTTTCGCATTGCAATACGGCAAGGCGGGCATTCCCATATCGATGATGCTGTACGGTGCCATCGGCTATTGCTGTGCGTTCAGCTTTTTCTCCAACCGTTGGATGTCAACCATGTTCAACCAGATCATGCTCAGAAACATCATTATTTGGGTGGTGCTGATATTCTTCGTGAACTCCGTGCGCATACGCAAACGCGCCTTCGCCAAGCGGGTGGTGCTTTATGCCTGAACGTCAGCCGACCAAGCCGGTCGGGCAGTCGTCCAGCAAGCCGGCCAAGCATCCAACCGACGTGCGCATTCGATCCGTGAAATTCAACGTGCTGATGAACATGATCGTCACCACGTCGTCGGTGATCTTCCCGCTCATCACCGTGCCATACGTGTCGCGCGTGCTTTCCACCGGTGGCACCGGGCATGTGGCGTTCGCTCAATCCGTGGCCTCATACTTTTCGCTGGTGGCCCTCCTGGGCGTTACCTACTACGGAGTGCGCGTCTGCGCTCGCGTACGCGACGACCGCGCGGAACTATCGCGCACGGTGCTGGAATTGCTGGTTATTCTGGCATGCTCCACCACCATGGTGTTCGCGGTCTACCTGGCATGCCTGTTCACCGTACCGAAAATGAACGCGCAATTCGGGCTGTTCGCGCTTTTCGGCCTGGCCATCTGGCTTTCCTCGTTCGGTGTGGAATGGTTCTACCAGGCGTTGGAACAATACGAATACATCACCGTGCGTAGCGTATGTTTCAAACTGCTGGCATTGGTGCTCATGTTCGCTTTTGTACGGCAGCGCGGCGACTACGTGATATACGGCCTGATCGTGGTGGTGGCCGGGTATGGATCCAACGTGCTCAATCTCCTGCGGCTACGCAGGTTCGTGGACTTCCGCAATTGTGGACATCTCAATATTTCCCGCCATTTCAAACCGATGCTATGGTTCACCATCGCATCCATTTCATCCGGCATGTATATTCAAGTAGACATTGTGATGCTCGGCTTCCTTGGCACCACCGATATGGTCGGCCTGTACCAGCTGGTATCCAAAATCAAATCCGTGCTCGTCACCGCCGTCAATTCCGTCGGCAGCGTGATGCTGCCACGCCTTTCGTATTATCAGGCGCGGCGCAACGAGCGGCAGGCAGGCGAACTGATCGCGAAAAACATGAATTTCGTTATGGTATTCGGCTCCGCGATCATTGCTCTGCTGATATTGCTTGCCGACCCGATCGTGGCATTGCTCGGTGGCGCTGACTTCGCGGAATCCGCGGTTCCGCTACGATTCGTCGGTATTGCGGTGATGTGTTCGGCCATGAATATCGTGCTTGCGAATGTCATGATTTCCAAAGGAATGGAACGTACATGGGCCATGGTGAACGCGATCGGACTTGCCTTGGCCGTACTCGCAAACGTGCTGCTGATTCCACAGCTCGGCGTGGTCGGTTCCGCCATCAGCATTTCATTGTGCGAAGCGTTGATGCTGGCGATGCGCTCATATGTGTGCCGCGGGTTTTTGGTTGGCATTCGCACGTCGATCGATCCGATGCGTATTCTGCTCAGTGCGATTGCGGCAGGCTGCCTTACGCGGGGCGCGATCGCGATATGCGGTGCCGAGACATGGAACGCCTTCCTGTGGCTGATGTTCGGCGGATTCCTGTTCGCGCTGATATATGGCATCGCGTTGCTGCTGTGCCGCGAACGATTCGTTATGGCCATGCTTCAGCCGGTATTCAACCGACTGCATGTACGGAAAACGAATGATGAGAATAACGCGTATGGCGCAAGCAATGCGAGTGACGGACGATATGCAAACAATGGAGGTTGGCAATGACGAACTACGTGATCTGCGAACGTTCGCTGCATCATGCGCACGCTGGATCCAAAGCGCGCGATGACATTCGGCAGGTGCTCGAAAGCCAATCCTGGCAGCCGTTCGAAGTGCGTCCCGGCGAGAACAAAGGGTATTTCGACAAGCTGGTGTGCGTTGGACGTACGCTTGCCGATTGGCATCGGCTGGAACGAACCGTTCGCTGCGGGGATGTGGTGTTGGTGCAATTTCCGCTCATCATGTACAATAAGGTGTCGCTGTACGCCTTGCCTTCCGTGCGTAGGATGAAAGCGCGCGGAGCGTTGTTTGTTTTCCTGATTCATGATTTGGAAACGCTACGCGGCTACTCCTACACCGATTTCGACAAACAATGGGTGACCGAAGCGGATCTGCTCATCAGCCACAATCCACGCATGAGCGAAGTGTTGCGCAAGTACGGCGCGACCGTGCCGATCGTGGAGATCGGCATTTTTGATTACCTGCTGCCGCAAGCGAATCCTGTGCCCGTGGAACAGCGTCACGGCATCGATATCGCGGGAAATCTCAGCCATGGCAAAGCCGAATACGTGTATCGGCTGGCCGAGCGATTCCCCAAAGCCGACATCAATCTGTACGGGCCGAAATATGATCGGCGGAGCGGCAAAACGGCGTGGTACCGCGGAATCGTCGCACCCGATGAACTGCCAGACAAACTGGAAGGACGATTCGGTCTGATCTGGGACGGCGACAGTCTCGACACCTGCAGCGGCTATTACGGCAAATATCTGACCGTCAACAATCCGCATAAGCTGTCGCTGTATCTTGCAGCCGACAAGCCGGTGATCATATGGAACAAGGCGGCGCTCGCACCATTCGTAGTCGAACAGGGAGTGGGCGTTGCCGTCGAATCGTTGCAAGAGGCCATGGCCGTGGAATACGGCATGACGCAAAGCGAGTATGCGCGAATGGTACGACGGGCTTCGCAATTGGGCCAGAAGCTGCGTGAAGGCTGGTTTACAAGGGAAGTCATGACCAAGGTGCAGGCGGTATTGCCGTCGTTGCGTCGAGAAAACAAGGAAAGGTGAGATCATGGGCGTGAAGCAGCGAATCAAAACCATCGTTCCGCATCGCGTCTGGCGCGTATTGCAACGATGCAAGGCGAACATGACATTGGCTTCGTACTATGCGGGGCAGCGCAAACGGTTCCTGAGATTCTGTGCGGGGCAATGGAATGTGGGGCAATCCGAGCAATTGCGCGGCACTATGGTGTATTACATTCATCGTATTGAAAAAGGATTGTCGCATAGACGGTTCCGTGCGGGATTCGGCAGATCCGCGTTCGGGGAGTTGCGTTCCGTGATGGATGAATGGCGGGAACGCGACTATCCGGTTGACGATGTGACGTATATCGCGGCACGGCAGGTGGTTCGTGCATACGTGCGCAAGCATCGGGCGTTGGAGAAGCCGATTCCTGAGTTTGTGGGCGTATGGTTTGCCGACGAAGTGGCCTCGGTGGATATCGAAAGCGTCGAACAAGCCGAAAAAGCCGACGTTGCGGGCAATGCGGGCGTGAAAACCGTGCGTGCCACAGACAAACGCGACAACGCATCGCTCGACTATGCAGCATTGTTCGCAGGGCGTTCCAGCGTACGCGAGTATGCCGAAACCCCTGTTGATATGGGAACGGTGCGTAAGGCCGTAAGCATGTCGATGAAAACGCCATCGGTATGCAATAGGCAGGCATATCGCGTGCTGCTGATCAGCAATCCGAAATTCATCGAACAGGCATTGGCGTTGCAGGGCGGGTGGCGTGGGTACGATGCGCCTCCGGTGCTGGCGTTGATCAGCGTGGACGTGCGCAGTTTCGTAAGCGTTGAGGAACGCAACGAGCCGTATATCGACGGAGGCCTGTTCGCCATGGCGTTCCTGACCGCATTGGAATGCGAGTCGCTGGCCGCCTGCCCTCTCAACACCATGATGCGTGAGAAGCAGGAGCATGAGATCCGCAAGCTGTTGGGCGTGCCCGACTACGAAACGCTGATTGCGTTCGTGGCGATCGGCAACTTCCCGGAAAGCATCGAATCGCCGGTATCGTTCCGGTATGATGCTTCGGTGATCACACGGGAGCTGAACTGACGATGAGCCATACCATCAGTGTGATCATTCCCGTCTACCGTGCCACGTTGCAAACGTTGCATGATTGCGTGAACAGTCTGCAACGGCAGCAGGGCAGTGGCTTCCGTATCGAAGCGGTGATTGTATTCGATGGTGAGCCGGCATTCGAAACGGCACCGATCTCGAATTGGAATTCGCCATTGGTCAGCATTCGTACGGAAACGATCGCCCATGCCGGAGTCTCCGCGGCTCGCAACGCGGGATTGCGCGCGGCCACGGGGCAGTGGGCGATGTTCCTCGATGTGGATGATGCGCTCGCCAAGCATGCCGTCGACGGCATGCTTGCGTTTGCGGTGCGATACCGCTGCGATGTGGTGATGGGGGCGTACCGCAACGTGCTTGCAGGTGCCGATGCCGATGCGAACGGTGTTCCCGACGCCGCTGGTGCCGTCATTATGGGCGGCAAAGGCGAGGGGTCTCCAAGTGTGGAAGAACACCATTATGCTGAAACTGACATGGTGTTCGAGGGACGCAGGCGTCTTGACCTATGCGAGGATATGCTCCGACCGCAGCGAGGTATCGCGCTTGTTTGGGGCAAGCTGTACAGCATGCCGCTGATCAAAGGGATCGACGGATTCAACGAAACCTTGAGTTTGGGAGAGGACGCCGAATATGCGTTCCGTGCGGTCGCGGCGGCGAATCGAATCGGCTATGTGGATGAAATGGTGTACGAATACCGCCGCAATGCGGATTCGGCGGTGCGGTCGTTCTCCAACGATTATGTGCGGCGAACAATATCTGCGATCGAAACAATGCGCGATACCATTCGTCAATTTCGGGAAATATCTGATGGAACGCTCGATGATTACACATTATTTCATCTGACGATCATTATGATCAATGATCTGTTCAATCCCGAAGCGCCATGGAACCGTCATGAACGAAAGAATCACTATGGAAAAGTAGTGAACATGCCGGTTTTTCGGCAGCCGCTTGATCGATATCGGGGAGGTCGTTTTCCTGTGACCCGACAAATCGCGTTGCTTTCGATGAAATATCGATGGTATTACGTGAGCGCTGCGATCGCATGGGTGCGTCATAAGCAATTCAGTGGAAAACAATGAGAAAGCGGAGTGCTTCTGCAATAGCGAGAAAACAAAGAAATAACTACTTGAACGACGAGGAAATATGGACGAGAAGCATAATATTATCGGTCTAATCACGTATCATGCTGCCTATAATTATGGTTCGGTATTGCAGGCGTATGCCACGCAATCAACCATCACGGACATGGGGCATGACGTTACCGTCATCGACTACCGGCCGCTTGAGGGCGAACGCTACTATGAACGCTTATATTGGCGTGGGCTGGGCCTCAAATCGTCCCTCGCGGATTTAACCATGCTGCCGGTTGCGGGACTGCGCAAGAAGCGCATGCGCAATTTCGAGCGGTTCATCAGCACGAACATACATGTGGGCCAACGACGCTATCAGGAGCCGGAAGAGCTGAATTCGCTGGCTGACGCATTCGACGTGGCCGTGAGCGGCAGCGACCAGATCATCAACAAGCATTCCAACGAGCTGGAACGCGTCGACTGGAAGTACATGGACCCGTACCTGCTGAAATGGGCGAACTGCAGGAAAATCTCGTATGCTTCGTCGCCGGCCACCATGACCGACGATGAGCTGCGGCGCATCGGACCGGCGTTGGCGGAATTCAGCGCGCTTTCGGCGAGGGAACGTTCCGCATGCGGCAAACTGCGGCAGGTAAGCGGCAAATATGTGGAACACGTATGCGATCCGACGCTGTTGCTCAACGCGGGCGAATGGGAGGAACGCATACCGTTGCGTAAGTCGCAACACGTGCCCGAACAGTATCTGCTGTTTTATTCGCTGCTGCGTCCCAAGCGTGCTGTCGGCGTATTCAGGCAACTGCGTGAACTGTCTCGTCGAGTCGGCCTGCCTGTCGCAGTGCTGACGCCGCAGGCGGGCAATGTGCCGAAATGCGATGAGCTTGTCAATGTGCTCGAGGCAGGGCCGGAAGAATTCCTCTCGCTGGTGAAATATGCGGAGGGTGTAGTTACGGACTCCTATCATGGCACGCTGTTCTCCATCAACTTCCATAAACCGTTCTGGGTGTATACGGAAGGTACCAAAGAGCATGAACTCGGCACCAGACGCGGTCAAATCCTGCAGGAAGTGCAATTCGCCGACAGAATCATCACTGATTTTTCCGAAGTTGATTGTACTGATACCTCACAAACCATCGATTTCTGCAATGCCGATATTGCACTGGATATCATGCGCAGCCGCTCAAAGCGATATCTGCACGACGCTTTGAGCTGATTATGCTAAATCCGCTGATTTTGATGTGTGTATTTTCATGCGTATAGAAGCGTTTGAATATGATTTGAGCCTTGGAGTGATATTGAATTCCAAGGCTCAAATGTTTTATGGATATCGGCGGTTGCCGTTTACTTGACGGTGATGGTGATGGTGGCGGTTTGGTTGCCGACCTTCACGTTCACCTT
>ERZ812616.567-NODE-567-length-51101-cov-11.878208_pt1 | contig 51101 bp, 39 predicted proteins | sample MGYA00376249_ERZ812616 | MGnify/ENA primary metagenome ERZ812616 (study PRJEB26924, sample SAMEA4378265) | human gut metagenome | biome: human gut; feature: human-associated habitat; material: faeces | place: China | collected 2013 ...
TCGAAATGTAACTGCAGCTGATATGGGAATTACGGAGAATAAAGGAACTGTAAAATACTACGGTGCAAATAATCAGGAATATATCGTAACCTATTCCAAAAGTATGGTGACGGGATGGTATACACTTGCCATGATTCCAGTTAATGTTTTCAGCAAGAATATTGCTACAGATCTTACCAGGGCAATATTGATTCTGGTAACTATAGAAATTATTTTATCTGTTACTACGGCTGTTCTTATTTCCAGAAAGATCGGGAAAAAAGTTTATAAACCGCTACACATGATAGAGAAAACAGGAGAGGGTAATTTTACTGCAAGAATTGTATATGACAACAGGGATGAGTTTGCGTTTTTTTATAAAAAACTGAATGAAATGAATCAGAACCTGCAGATGTTGGTTCATGAGAAATATGAGATGATGATCCAGAAACGAGACACGGAGATCATGTCGTTAAATATACAGATGAATCCACATTTTCTCTATAATTCACTGAATATCATTAACTGGGTATGCCTTAAAGGAGAACAGGAAAATGCCAGCAAAATGCTTTTGGATCTGTCGAGAATGCTTCAGTATACCAGCCAGAATGGTGATGTTCTGGTTCCGCTGTGGGAGGATCTGGACTGGCTTAAACGGTATATTGGAATTATGCAGAAAAGATATCAGGATCAATTTGAAGTGAGTATGGATATACCGGAGTATTTAAGAAGTCTGGAGTTTCCAAAGCTATTTCTGCAGCCGTTTGTAGAGAATGCCATTGTGCATGGATTTAAAAATTATCAGGATTCCGGGAAGATCTGGATTTCAGCAGAGGAAGAAGAAAATGATATTCTTTTTTATGTAGAGGATAATGGATGTGGAATCTGTGAGGAAGATTTGAAAGAGGTTCTGAATAAAGAGCGAAAGAGTATAGGCGTCAGAAATACAAATAAAAGGATTCGTATGATTTATGGAGAGAAATATGGGGTTACCATAAGCTCACAGCTGGAAGAAGGCACAGTTGTAACCATAAGACTTCCACTAAAAGTTAATTCGAAAAAACAGAGTTAGATTAAGGTTATATGGATATTCAATTTTATGAGAAGGCGATTGTGAAAGATTGCCGGAAATAAGGTTGAATATCCATTTTTGATTATAAGTGAATAAATACGATGTATAACAGTATAAAACAGTTGACAACAGTTATGCACTGTTATATACTGTTTACAGATGGAGGAGAAACATATGCATATAATAATCAATAATTCATCCATGGTACCTATTTATGAACAGATCATAGACCAAATTAAGTCTGCGATTATCAGAGGAGAGTTACAGCCGGACACTGTATTACCTTCAGTACGCAGTCTGTCAAAGGAACTGAAGATCAGTGCCCTGACTGTGAAGAAGGCCTACGACAATCTGGAAGAAGAGGGATTTACCGTCACTGTTCATGGAAAAGGAACCTACGTTGCAGCCACAAATAAAAACCTGATGAGGGAAGAACAGCTCAAAGAAGTAGAACATGATCTGGAGCAGGCAATTATGAAGGGCAGAAGAAGTGGACTGGACGATAAGGAAATCAGAAATCTTTTTGAAATGATCATGGAGGACTAAGATATGTTGAAAATTAGTCATTTGCAGAAAAATTACAGAGGTTTTTCGCTGGACTGTTCTATGGAAGTACAGCCTGGGATGATTACAGGACTTATTGGAAGAAATGGTTCCGGGAAATCCACCACATTTAAAGCTCTGCTTGGCCTGATTCATCCGGATGGCGGAGAGATAGAGGTCTTTGGGAAAAAGGCAGAAGAGCTTAAGCCGGAGGATAAGCAGAAACTGGGAGTTGTTTTTGCAGATTCAGGCTTCAGTATGTATCTGACAGCAGCGGGCGTGGCAAATATCATGAAAAGCATATATCCAGATTTTGACAGAGAGAAATTCCTGCAGCAGTGCAGAAGATTCAATCTGCCCACAGACAAGAAAATCAAAGAATTTTCCACTGGTATGAAAGCAAAGTTTAAAGTACTGGCAGCATTAAGCCATAAGGCAGAACTGCTGATTCTGGATGAGCCCACAGTTGGTCTGGATGTGATTGCCAGGGATGAGGTGCTGAACATGCTGAGAGAATATATGGAAGAAAATGAAAGCAGTTCTATTCTGATCAGTTCCCATATTTCATCAGATCTGGAGAGTCTTTGTGACGATTTTTATATGATCCATGCCGGAAAAATTATCCTTCATGAGGATACAGATGTACTGCTGTCAGATTATGCAGTTCTTAAAGTTTCAGAAGAAGAGTATGAAAAACTGGATCAGCAATACCTTATTAAGATCCGGAAAGAGGCTTATGGATACAGATGTCTGACAAACCAGAAACAATTTTATATGGAAAATTATCCGGATGTTGTAATTGAGAATGGAAAGATTGATGATCTGGTAGTGATGATGGAGGAACAGGTATGAAGGGATTATTTGTAAAGGATATAGAACTGATGAAACAGCAGAAACAGTTTTTTATCCTGGTTATTGTAATGGGAGTCATCCTGAATCTGGCAGGAAGCGGAAGTATCAGTTTTGCTACAGGATATTTTACGTTTGTCACAGCAATTTTTGCCATTACGACTATAAGTTATGATGAGTTTGATAATGGTCTTGCATTTCTTATGACCTTGCCGGTTACCAGAAAACAATATGTGGCAGAGAAATATCTGCTGGGAGCAGGGCTTACGGCTGCAGCGTGGGGAATTACAACGATAACGGGAGTGATCTGCAAAGGCGTGGCAGAGCTTCAGGGGGACCTGAGTGAGACTATCATCGACAGCCTGATATACATTCCACTGGCACTTCTTATGTTGACGGCATCACTCCCGCTTGTAATACATTTTGGAGCGGAAAAAGGACGTTATATTGCAATGGTCATGTGGGCTATTATAATTGCCGTAGTTTATAGTCTGATAAAAACAATTGGACTTTCAGCAGACGCAGTCGATGCATGGCTGAATGGACTGAACCGGGGAATGGTATTGGCCGGAGTTGTATTATTTACAGTAATTGTATATATGGGGTCTTTTTGGATTGGTGTCCGGCTTATGGAGAAGAAAGAATTCTGATGTGTCTCGAATATGGTTGTAATTATAAAAGCAGTGTGCTAAAATTGTATCAGCGTAATTGAATAAGCTGTTAAGTGAACATTATCATATGCAGATTTTGTGTATGGTAATGTGAGAGGGAATCAGGTGAAATGCCTGAACGGTTGCGGCCACTGTATACAGAAAAAAGCGGGATTGTAATATGTCATTGCATAAATATGTGAGAAGGCGGAATCCGGCTGCCAGAGAGTATCTGGAAATATTTCTGATACAACATTCATGAACTGCTGAAGCATGGATGTTGTATCAGTTTTTATTTTGTGGAAACTTTCTGTGATCTGTGAGTCAGGAAACCTGCCTGACAGTGTAAAGAAGGAGCTTCCGTAAAAAGTATCCGTTATTTTTATCACTTCTATTTTACTTTTTCTGAAGTTCCATCTTTTCGGTTACACGAACAAGTAAACGACATATACGAAAAGAGAGGAAGTCAAATGAAAAACAGGTATTTATCTACAAGAATTATGGCAATTATGATGGCAGCAGCTATGGTAGTTTCCGCAGCTCCGGCAGCTTTTGCAGCAGAGAGAGCAGACTCTGAGACGATCAAAGAGGACAACCAGCCGGCAGCAGATGCAGATGCAGACGCACAGGATTCAGCAGATGCAGATAAAACAGCAGACGCAGAAGGTACAAAGACAGAATATCCTCTGACCATCACAACCTATGATTATGATGGAAATGAAATTGAAACAACCTATGAAAAGGCACCGGAGAAAGTTCTTGCTGTATATCAGGGAAGCATTGAAACTATGCTGAAACTTGGACTGGAAGACCGCCTTGTAGCTACAGCGGGTCTTGATAATGAAGTTCCGGATGATCTCAAAGAAGCATTCTCTAAAACAAATTATCTTGATGAATTTACCCCATCCCTTGAGACTGTAACGATGTTGGAGCCAGACATGATCTTATCCTGGAGTTCCCTGTTCTCTGATAAAAACCTCGGAAATGTAACAGACTGGATCGACAAAGGCTGCAACACCTATTACAACACAAACACACGCCCTGACGGAGACAGAACTCTGGAAAATGAATTTACAGACATCTTAAATCTTGGAAAGATTTTTGATGTACAGGACAAAGCACAGGCAATCGTAGATGATGCAAAGGCAGTGATCGATAAAACTCTTACAGCAACAGCAGATGTAGAAGAGAAACCAAGCGTAATGGTTCTGGAACCTCTTGGAGAAGATATCACAAACTATGGTGCAAAGAGCCTTGGTGGAGATATGGTAACACAGTTAGGTGCGACTCTGGCAAACCCGGATGCTTCTACAGTTGGAAAAGAAGATATCATTGCAGCAAATCCTGATGTAATTTTCGTAGTATATATGCCATATGCAGGAGATGATCCAGAAACAGTTAAGAATGACCAGCTTGCAGTTATTCAGGATGACGAAGCACTTCAGAGTCTTGACGCTGTAAAGAACGGTCGTGTTTATCCGATCATGCTCAGCGAGATGTATGCAAGTGCAACACGTACACAGGATGGAATCGAAACATTTGCAAAAGGATTATATCCAGACGTTAATCTTGACTGATTGAGGAAAATACAGTGAAAGAACAGGTTTCACAGACAAAAAAAGGCAATGTGTTCAGAACATCCATGTATGTGGCAGTCCTCATTGGGCTTGCCGGATTTCTTATTTTCTCCATACTTGCGGCGATTACTTTTGGTAATGCTGATCTGTCGCTGAAGGATGTGTACAGTGTCATTGTTTATAAATTATTTCATATAAAAAGTCTGTCTGCTTATGCAGAAGGTGCAATTCACGATGTTGTATGGCTGATCCGACTGCCCAGAGTCCTGCTGGCTCTGGCAGTTGGAATGGCTCTTTCTGTATGTGGTGTAGTAATGCAGGCAATCGTGCAGAACCCGCTGGCAGATCCGTATGTACTTGGTATTTCATCCGGCGCGTCTCTTGGTGCAACGCTGGCGATCATGCTTGGAATCGGAAGCTTTCTTGGCGGGAACTCTGTCGGAGTTACTGCTTTTATTGGCGCGATGATCACCTCCTTTGCAGTTATTGCTATTGCAAATATGGGAGGAAAGGCAACATCAGCTAAGCTGATCCTTGCCGGAATGGCGGTCAGTGCGGTGTGCTCTGCTTTTTCAAATTTTGTTATTTACATTACGAATGACAAAAATGCAGCTACGGAAGTTATGAAATGGAGTATGGGAAGTCTTGCAGGGGCAAGCTGGGCCAGAGTAGGTGTGATGCTTCCGGTTACTCTGATATGTGTGGTCATCTTCTGGACGCAGTATCGAAACCTGAATCTGATGCTTTTGGGAGATGAAGTTTCTATCACACTTGGAACAGATTTACATAGATTGAGAACATTTTACCTGATCGTTGCTTCTGTAATGATTGGATTTGCAGTATATTGTGCTGGCGTGATTGGATTTGTAGGACTTGTGATTCCTCATGTAGTCAGGATTCTGTTTGGAACTGACCACAGAAGATTACTTCCACTGAGCGCACTTCTTGGCGCGTCTTTTCTGATCTGGTGTGATGTGGCATGTCGTGTGATCCTGAAGAATTCTGAGATGCCGATTGGTGTGCTGGTATCAATTATCGGTGCTCCATGCTTTATTTATCTGCTTGTGCGGAAATCCTATGGATTTGGAGGTAGCAAGTAATGAAGATTACTACAAAAGATATTCAGGTTGGATTTCACGCCAGACAGATACTGAAGGGAATTTCCATAGAGTCAAAGGATAAGGAACTGGTAGGAATCATCGGACCAAACGGAAGCGGAAAGTCGACGTTGTTAAAATGTATCTACCGTATTCTGAAGCCAGATGCAGGTGCTGTTTATCTGGATGGAGAGGAACTTCATTCTATGAGTGTCAAGAGTTCTGCAAGGAAAATGGCGGTTGTGGCACAGCATAATTACTACAATTTTGATTTCACAGTGCGAGAGGTTGTTCTTATGGGACGAGCACCTCATAAAAAACTCTGGAACGGGATAATGCGAAAGATTATCAGATTGTGGATGAAGCATTGAAAACAGTGCAGATGGAGACGTTTGCAGACCGCACATTCTCGACTCTGTCAGGTGGAGAACAGCAGAGAGTAATTCTGGCAAGGGCACTGGCACAGCAGACACCTGCACTGATTCTTGACGAGCCGACGAACCATCTGGACATTACACATCAGATCATGCTGATGGAACTGGTAAAGAAGTTGAATGTGACAGTTATTTCCGCTATTCATGACCTGAATATTGCTGCGGCGTACTGCGATAAGATTTATGTGCTGAAAGATGGGGTACTGGAAAGCTATGGAACTCCACAGGAAGTACTCACTCCTGAACTGATCCGTAGAATTTATAAGGTAGAAGCGGAAGTTGTATATGATAGTCGCGGGAAAATGCATATTTTGTTTTTGTAATGTGGACAATGTCCATTAATCGAAAGAGTTTGTAGCAAATTTAATAAAAAGAATCTAAAATGCCTTGAAAAAGAGAGTAAGCAATGCTAAGATAAATCCAAAGCATATTTCTCTTATATTTCAAGGCATTTTTGCCGTCTGATCATTCTAATCACATTTCAGAAATCCATGCTTTTAAATCCAATTAATTATGAAAAGCAGGAGCTGAGAAGTGATAAGAATAGCACAATATGTTCTTTGACTCCTGCGGAAAACAGGAGGTATTGCCAATGGCAAAAAGAAAGAACAAAAAAATTACTGTGAAAAGAAACCGATTGAAAGGCAACACAGCAACTGCAAACCGTAAGTACAAAGATACAGTATTCCGTATGCTGTTTTCAGACAGAAAGAATCTGTTGTCACTGTATAACGCAATCAATGAAACTTCCTATACAGAGGCAGCTCAATTAGAGATTGTGACACTTGAAAATGCAATCTATATGGGAATGAAGAATGATCTGGCGTTTATTATAAATACGAATCTGTTTCTGTATGAACATCAGTCTACATATAACCCGAACATGCCTTTAAGAGATTTGTTCTACATTTCCAGTGAATATCAGAAACTGGTGGATTGGAAATCTCTGTATACATCAACAAGACTGAGAATACCCACACCGAATTTTATCGTGTTTTATAATGGAACAGAGAAAAAAGAAGACCGTTGGGTAGATTATCTGTCAGAATCGTATGAGAATATGTCAGGAGAGCCAAATCTTGAACTGAAGGTTATTACATTAAATATAAATGTAGGGCATAATAAAAAACTGATGGAAGAATGCCAGACATTAAGGGAATATGCTCAGTATGTTGCGAAAGTACGCAGATATTCTGAAGAAATGGAACTGAATACGGCTGTAGAATGTGCGGTAAGTGAGAGTATTCAGGAGGGAATTTTAAAAGAATTTCTGCAAAAGAATCGTGCGGAGGTTATTGCTATGAGTATATTTGAATATAACGAAGAAGAAGAAAAAAGAAAACTTAGGAAAGCGGAGTATGAAGCAGGCGTGATGAGTGCTAAAAAAGAAATAGCAAATTCACTTGTTGAAATGGGATTGTCTATACAACAGATTGCACAGGGAATAAAGGTAGAGGAAAAAACTGTACGTCAATGGCTGGATGAAAAAGAAAAATGTAAATAAAAAATGGATAGGGTTCTACATGAAAGTGAAGAAACTGCCATAGAGTGGATGAAAGAAAAAATTTAATATAAGATAAAAATTGAGAAAGAGTCTGCATTTATGACTGTTGCAGACTCTTTTTGTATTTAAAAGCAGAACTACAATGGATTTCTCTTTATCATTGTGTTAAGATTATACTTTGTTAGAGTAATTTAATTTTAATATTATTTATGGAAGAAACATTGACTCATAAAGAAAAAGGAGTTTAGAAATACAATGGAGAAACTTGTCATTGGTATCCTTGCCCACGTAGATGCAGGTAAGACTACGTTGTCGGAGGGAATTTTATATTTAACGGGAAAAATCCGTAAGCTGGGGCGTGTGGATCATAAGGATGCTTATTTGGACACCTATAACCTGGAGAGGGAGCGTGGAATTACGATTTTTTCCAAGCAGGCGGAGTTTGAACTGGGGAACAGGGGGATAACTTTGTTGGATACGCCGGGGCATGTGGATTTTTCGGCAGAGATGGAGAGGACACTGCAGGTTCTGGATTATGCCATTCTTGTGATCAATGGTGCAGATGGCGTGCAGGGGCATACTATGACCTTATGGAGACTTCTGGCAAGATACCAGATTCCGACGTTTCTGTTTATCAATAAAATGGACCAGGATGGAACTGATAAAGAGAAACTTCTGGCAGAATTGAAGAAGCGATTAAGTGATAATTGCGTTGATTTCACCTGGGAAAAATCAGATCTGCAGTCTCAGTTTCTGGAAGATGTTTCTGTCTGTGATGAGGAACTGCTTGAAAAATACCTGGAAACGGAAGAAATTTCAACAGAAGATATCCAAAAAGTGATCAGGGAGCGAAAACTTTTCCCATGTTTCTTTGGTTCTGCTCTGAAAATGACAGGGGTAGAAGAATTCCTTCATGGGTTGGAAAAATACTGCGAGACACCGACATATCCGTCTGAGTTTGGTGCAAAAGTATTCAAGATTGCCAGAGACGATCAGGGCAATCGTTTAAGCTATATGAAAATCACCGGAGGAACCCTGAAGGTAAAGGAACTTCTCACAGATACAGAGAAAGCGGATCAGATCCGCATCTATTCCGGTGCGAAATTTGAGCTTGCAAAGGAAGCACCTGCAGGAACCATCTGTGCAGTAACAGGACTTTCCCAGACACATCCGGGACAGGGCTTTGGAATTGAACGGGAATCCGAGATGCCGGTTCTGGAACCTGTATTAAATTACAGGATTCTGCTTCCCGAGGACTGTGATGTTCACCAGATGCTTAAGAAACTCAAAGAGCTGGAAGAGGAGGAACCGGAGCTTCACATTGTATGGAACGAACAGCTAGGAGAAATCCATGCCATGTTGATGGGTGAGGTTCAGATTGAGATATTAAAGCATCTGATCTGGGAGCGTTTCCACGTAGCAGTAGAGTTTGGCACAGGAAATATCGTATATAAAGAAACAATCGCAGAGCCGGTAGAAGGTGTAGGTCATTTTGAACCGCTGCGTCATTATGCAGAAGTACACCTGCTTCTGGAACCGGGAGAGCCGGGAAGCGGACTGCAGTTTTTTACTGCATGCAGTGAGGATGTGCTGGACCGTAACTGGCAGCGTCTGATTCTGACTCATCTGGAAGAAAGGGAGCACCCGGGAGTACTGACCGGTTCTCCGATTACGGATATGCAGATTACATTGATCACAGGACGCGCCCATCTGAAACATACAGAGGGTGGCGATTTCCGGCAGGCGACGTACAGGGCTGTGCGGCAGGGATTAAAGAAAGCAAAGAGTGTCCTGCTTGAGCCATATTATGAGTTCAGACTTGAGATTCCGGGAGATATGATAGGGCGTGCTATGACTGATATTCAGAAAATGAATGGAACCTTCCAGCAGCCGGAAGCAGATGAGGATGATATGATGGTTCTGAAAGGCAGTGCACCTGTATCAATGATGCGAGATTATCAAACCCAGGTAACCTCCTATACAAAGGGACGCGGCAGATTATTTTGTTCATTAAAAGGCTATGCACCATGCCAGAATCAGGATGAGATTGTAGAGGAGATTGGATATGATTCCGAACGTGACCTGGATAATCCCACAGGTTCTGTATTCTGTGCTCATGGAGCAGGATTTGTGGTACCATGGCATGAAGTAGAGGATTATATGCACTTAGAGGGTGTCGACGAGTCTGAGCTGGGTGGTACCATACCGAAGGGTGAAGAAAGTATAGCAGGAAACAGGAATGGAAGGAATCAGGGAGATTCAGTTTATTGCCCGCCAAAGAATGCCGGCGTAGGAAGCTATGAGGATGAGGAAGAGCTGAAAGCCATTTTCGAGCGCACATTCGGACCGGTCAAGCGTTACAAAGAACCACAGTTTAAGAGAACATTTTCTGCAAAATCTGACAGCGGCAGCTATTACCGCAACAGTTCTTCTGCTAAGAAGAAAGAAAAAGAATATCTCCTTGTAGATGGCTATAACATCATCTATGCCTGGGAAGATTTAAAAGAGCTGGCAGATGCAAACCTCCATGCAGCACAGACAAAACTGATGGATATTCTGAGCAACTATCAGGGCTTTAAGAAATGTACGTTAATTCTTGTATTTGATGCTTACAAGATAGAGGGCCATGCAGAGGAAGTGATCACCTATCATAACATTCATGTAGTTTACACCAAAGAAGCTGAGACAGCGGATCAGTACATTGAGAAAACGGTACACAAGATTGGTCGCGAAAATCAGGTAACTGTAGCAACATCCGATGGACTGGAGCAGATCATTATTATGGGACAGGGTGCCCACCGTATGTCTGCCAGAGGTCTTCGGGATGAAATAAAAGCTACAGAAAATCAGATCCGCCAGCAATGGCATGAGAAACGTCAGAGCAGCAAGAATTATCTGATCGACAATATTTCTGATGAGATGGCACAGTATATGAAAGAGAAGAGACTGGAAAAATAAGAAGGACTGGCTTTTAAGCCAGTCCCTTTTCTTCTAACCAGTCATAAAGTGTTTCCTTGTTCGCTTTACGCTGATGTGCCATATGATTAAACTGCAGGATTGTAAGCAGAGTAAATACTACGATCAATCCGATCAGTACATAAACTGACTGACGGATACTTCTGCCGCCTGCAATTGTACTTCTGAATGCATTTACTGTATAGGTAAATGGTACATAAGCGTGGATTTTAGATACAAATTCCGGAGAAATTTCTACCGGATAAGTACCTGCGGAGCCTGCAAGCTGGATCACCATGAATACCAGCATAAGGAAACTTCCAACCTTACCAAAGGTAATATTAAAGAAATACATAATAGATGTAAATGCCATTGCTGTCAGGCAGGCAAATAATACTGTCTTTGTCATCTCTATAGGTGTAAATCCATTGAATACATGAAGCAGAACGATCAGGAAAAGTCCCTGGAGGATTGCTACCGGATAAAGAATGGAAGCTTTGCTTGCCCACCATGCAAATCCTGATTTCAGTTTGCCTTTGTATGTAGTCAGAGGATACATCAGGCAGAAGGCCAGTGCACCGACCCAGAGACCGACAGACATCATGTATGGTGCCATTGCATGACCGTTGTTTTCTACGGTTGTGATCTGGGTTTCCTCATCTTCAATCGGTGTTGCGAACATGCTGACAGTTGTATCACTGGATTTCGTGCTCTTTACCTGATCTGCACCTTCACTGAGGCTGGATGACAGTGTAGAGGATCCATCCTTTAATTTTGTCATGCCATCTCCAAGTTCTTTGGAACCATCATAGAGCTGAGAGGAACCACTCTGAATCTGGGAAGCACCGTCTGCAAGTTTCCGGGCACCGCTGGTCAGTGAATCATTATTGGCAACCAGCTTCGCTGTTCCACTTGCCAGAGTTTTTGTGCCATTACTGAGGGTATCAGCGCCACTTGCCAGGGTTTTGGCACCATCGGCAAGCTGTCCGGTTCCACTTGTCAGTGCTTCATTGTTAGAAGCGAGAGTGGACACACCATCCGTGTACTCTTTGATTCCATCATTAAGTGTAGAGGCTCCTTCTGATAACTGAGAAGCACCTGAGGAAATCTGAGGTACAGCAGCAGTAAGTTTCTTACCTGCTGATTTCAGGCTTGCAGCACCGTCTGTAAGTGTTGTGTCATTGGAAGTCAGAGTTTTGAATCCGTCATTTAATGCTTTCACACCTGCGGCTGCCTGTGGGAAAGATGCTGTGCTGTTTTCCAGTGTAGTCAGTGCAGAAGAAACAGACTGAGTTCCTGCATTTACTGCCTGAGCACCTGCATAGAGCTGTTTTACGGCAGCAGTCACAGAGCTGAATGCATTACCGGAAACATCCGGGATCTGACCTGCACCTGCATTCATCTGATCTGCACCTGCAGACATATTCTGTGCGCCGTTACTTAAAGTGGAAGCACCGTCAGAAAGCTGACCTGCAACTGCATTCATCTGTTCAGCTGCGGAATTCAGTTCAGAAACCCTGGAAGAAAGTTCAGAGGACATACTGCTTACGGCGTTGCTGATCTCACTGGAATACTGTGCTGCGAAAGAACCATCCACACCTTCCAGATCTGTAACAGAAGAGTAAAGTGCATCAGAAAGTCCGGCAATAGAATCAGCGGAGATCATACCATTTTCATCTGCAGAAGCTGCGGCATTATCCAGAGCTGCTGCGACATTCTGCATTGCCTGCATGGCGGTCTGAGCAGAAGCAATCTCGCTGTTGGCTGTTTCGAGTGCGGAAGAAGTAGCCTGAGTATACTCACCAAGTGCAGAACCAATACTTTCTGCTGCGGAAGATGCCTGAGAAGCTGCATCCTGAAGTCCCGGTACAAGAGTATCGGAGATCTGGCTGCTTACCTGGCTGATCGCATCGGAGGCATTGGAGATTCCGGTTGCTGCGGAGGTCATCCCTTCACTGGCATTTTCCATTCCTGTTTTTGCCTGGCTCAGTCCGGTGGTAAGTTTGTCAACGGAAGCAGCGGATGCACTGTTCTGTAAAGCTGACAACTGTGTGTAGAGCTGTCCCAGACCATCCTCAAGCTGCTGGGTTCCGTCTTTTAATGCAGCGGAGGAATTACTTCCTTTGGAAACTGCTGCATTTAACTGGGAAATACCGCCGGATACCTGACCGAGATTTTCCAGTCCGCTTAACTGAGAAGCACCGGCTGCTAACTGCCCGGCACCTTTTACATAAGCGGTAGTTCCGTCTGCGAGAGAATTTGCACCGTTAATATACTGAGTAGCTCCATCTGCCAGTGTTGTCACACCTGCGCTCAGGGAATTAATTCCTGATTCCAGGGCACTTGCCCCTTTTTTCAATTTCTCAGAGTTTTCATTGAGCTTTGCAACACCGTCTGTGTAATTTTTAACACCGCTGTTGAGAGCATCGATTCCGGATGTAAGTTCTGGTACTTTTGCTGTCAGTGTGCTGACACCGTCATCAAGCTGTCTGGCACCTTCATTTACCTGGGAGACACCATCTGTGTACTCCTGAATACCTTTTGTAAGGGTTTCGGCGCCATCTGCGAAAGTCAGTGTGCTGGAAGAGAGTTTCTTCAGATTCTGGGTGATGGTCTGGTTTCCTTTGGCAGCAGATTCGATGCCGTCCTTGAGCTTACCGGAACCATCGGCTGCATCCTGCATACCGTCTCCGACTTTGGCTATCTGGTCAAAAATTGTCTGTGTATAGGTTTCTGTTACTTTGGTGGCAACTGCATCTTTGATCTTCAGCAGTGCGGTTTCACTTAATTTGGAAGCAATATAGTTGGTTCCGGGGTTGGTTTCGTATTTCAGCTCCATTTTCTTAGGTTCATCGTCCATAAGTGTGGCAGCATTTGCGGAAAAGTCTTCCGGAATGGTAATCACCATATAGTAAGTACCGTTTTCCAGACCATCCTCAGCTGTACGGCTGTCTACGAAATTAAATGCCATAGAATCATTTTCACGTAATTCTTCTACCATGTCCTTTCCTACACTTAGCGTGGTGCCATCGTAGTCTACAGGTTTGTCTTCGTTGACAACTGCTACAGGAAGATGGCCAACACTTCCGTATGGATCCCACATGGATTTCAGAAACAGTCCTGCGTAAATGATCGGGATTGCGATAATAGCAATTACCACAATGAACATGATCTTATTATGCAGTAGATTTTTCCATTCGTTTTTGATCATACCTTATCCCTTTCTTTATTTAACCGAATCAAGTAAGTCCCCTGCTTTGATTGCGAAAAGCAATAAGCAGTGGGTGGGGAATTGCTTGTATCAGGAGGAGTGCAAGCTCCTTTTGATAAACTGCAGAGCAGTTATTCGGTTATGAACAAGTAGCGAAGCGGATGATTTTATCCGCCTGATTTGTAGTGAAAACTGTTCGGTTTGCAGCTGGCAGGCTGTGAGTGGAACAGTAAGATGCTGATAAACAGCAAATTGAATAATCAAAACATAATTGATTAATGGCTGCTGAAACTATTAATCAACAAAGTGTTGATTTTTTCTATGGGTGGTATTATACTAAAACTAAAAATAAGATACAACCATTAAATTTGCTATTCGACGTATATTAATAGACATATTTGCTTAAAATGACTATTTTTACACAGAATCTACATTTTAGATAAAATATACAAAAACATGAGAATAAAATTAGTGATATTTACAATTTGAACGCAGATAAGCATTCCCCCGTTTCAAGTGCGCGGAGCACTAAGCGGCGGGTGAGGGGGGATGCTTCTGTCAGTGGGAGTTGAAAGCTCCCACTGACAGATCGCGAAGCGACTGCGTTCATGAGCAAGTAGCGAAGCGGATTGCGAATGTCCACTTTACTAAATCAAATAAGCCAATTGTGAAGGTTGTGCAAGCAATAAGCATTTATCCAGGCAAAGGCAGAAGACGGAATAACATAACAGAGATGTCTGGGCATTTTATGGAATTGATATAGAATGTGAAATAAAGAACAGGGGGAAATGTTAATGGCAGAAAAAGTGGACAGAAGAGTACGAAAAACCAAAGCACAGCTTCGGGCAGGTCTTGCACGACTGATGCAGAAGAAAAGTATCAAGGAAATTACAGTTAAGGAACTGGTGGACGAGGTTGATATTAACAGGTCTACGTTTTATCTTCATTACAGTGATATTTATCAGATGCTGGAGAGTATTGAAAATGAGCTGATGGATGAGATTGCTCAGGCGATTGAAGAGTATCCGCTGAATCTGGTACAATATGGAAGTTCTTATCCGCTGATCGAGCATATTTTTACAATTCTCGATAATAATAAGGATATTTGTATTGCTTTGATGGGAAGCAATGGAGATATGGGATTTGTGAGCAGGATGGAGAAGATGATTGCGGAAACTGTTCTCAGACAATTGTCCGGGAAATTTGCAGCAGATAACCGTGATGTGGAATATGTTTATGCATTTTGCCTTAATGGATGTGTGGGAATGATCAAGGCATGGCTTTCTTCGGAAAATCAGGAATCCACGAAGCATATGGCAGAACTTACCCACAGAATGATCGAGAATACGACACATGATTTCCTTCGGAAGATGCCTGGCGATTTGACAAAATGATGCCCTTCTGCTATGGTTAAGCCAATATAAAGCAGAAATAGAAAACAGAAGTAATAAAGGGGAGATATGGCAATGAAAGAAAAGCTTACACAGAAGGATGTTGAGAAAATTCAGCAGGAGATCGACCACCGCAAGCTGGTTGTGCGAAAAGAAGCAATAGAAGCTGTAAAGGAAGCCAGAGCCCAGGGGGATCTGAGTGAGAATTTTGAGTATTATGCGGCTAAGAAGCATAAGAATCAGAATGAAAGCCGTATCCGCTACCTTGAGAATATGCTGAAAACAGCGACCATTGTTTCTGATGATTCCAAAGACGATGAAGTTGGAATGGACGATATTGTAGAGGTATATTTCGAGGAAGACGATGAGATTGAGAAATATAAACTGGTAACTTCCATAAGAGGAAACTCCATGGAAAACCGCATCAGCATTGAATCTCCCATTGGTATGGCATTAAAAGGTCATAAGGTTGGAGACAGAGTGGAAGTAAAGGTAAATGATAACTACAGTTACTTCCTGGAAATCCGTTCTATTGATAAGACCGGTTCCGAAGATGAAGAAATCCGAGGATTCTGATAATAATACTGTCGAAATACAGAATCCAGATTGATAAAAGAACTATTGTAAGAGATGAACACCGGTTAGTGTCATATCTCCTGCAATGGTTCTTTTTATTTTTATATCAAAAATACGGATGGATTTATGGGAACCTTACACAGAATGAATATGATGACTGGAAATTTTACATGGATTTAACATTCTCATGGGGATGATTTTACAAAGCATGGTTATGATGGGAAACAAGTTAAATAACCATATACTTATGAAAAGGGAAAAGGAGAATAATCATGGATTTATTCAGTATATTAACATTGATCGGAGGCCTTGCATTATTTTTGTATGGTATGAATGCAATGGGAGATGGTCTTGCGAAGGTTTCCGGCGGAAAGCTGGAGAAGATTCTTGAAAATCTTACTTCAAATCCGATAAAAGCAGTGCTTTTGGGAGCAGGAGTAACAGCGGTGATCCAGTCATCTTCAGCTACGACTGTTATGGTAGTAGGTTTTGTAAATTCAGGGATCATGAAACTATCACAGGCAGTAGGAGTGATCATGGGCGCCAATATCGGTACTACGATTACCTCCTGGATCTTAAGCCTGACAGGAATACAGAGTGACAACTTTATCATTCAGATGTTTAAACCAACATCATTTTCCCCTGTGCTTGCGATCATTGGTGTGATTTTCATTCTGTTTATCAATGATTCAAAGAAGAAAGATATCGGAACAATTTTTATTGGTTTTGCAATCCTGATGTACGGTATGGATATGATGAGTTCTGCTGTAAAACCCCTTGCAGAAGTACCGGAATTTACAAATCTGTTACTTAAATTCTCAAATCCGTTGTTAGGTGTTGTAGCAGGTGCCCTTCTTACTGCAGTGATCCAGTCCTCTTCTGCATCCGTAGGTATTCTGCAGGCCCTGTGTCTTACAGGTGCAGTACCGTTCAGTGCAGCAATCCCGATTATTATGGGACAGAACATCGGAACCTGTATTACTGCGATCCTTTCTGCAATCGGAGCTAAGAAGAATGCAAAACGTGCAGCTGCAGTACATCTGTATTTCAACCTGATCGGTACAGTTATCTTTATGACTGTTTTCTATCTTATAAATGCAGTTGTTGGATTTTCTTTCTTCCATCAGGCTGCAACACCGGCAGGAATTGCTGTTATCCACAGTGTATTTAATGTTACTGCAACGATCATTCTTCTTCCTTTTGCAAAGGGGCTGGAGAAACTTGCTTGTCTTACGATCCGGGACAAAAAAGAGGATGTTGTTGTTTCGGCAGAGGACAGAGAATTTATGATCCTGGAACCACGTTTCCTGGAGAAACCGGCATTTGCAGTGGAGCAGAGCCGCAATGCAGCAAGAAAAATGGCAGAAGAATCCCACAATGCACTGTTTACAGCGCTGAGTCTGGTGGACAAATACAGTGAAGAAGGCGTAGAACGTGTGGAAAACATGGAATCCAAGGTTGATCGCTATGAAGATGAACTGGGAACTTATCTGGTGAAGCTGAGCCACAAAGATATTTCAGAAGCAGACAGTCACAGCCTTTCCATTATGCTTCACTGTATCGGGGATTTTGAACGTATTTCTGATCATGCTGTAAATATTATGGAATCAGCACAGGAGCTTTATGAAAAAGGACTGAAGTTTTCCGAAAATGCAAAGAAAGATCTGGAAGTGCTGGGACAGGCAGTAGAAGATATCGTAAATACGGCATATGAAGTTTTTGACAAACAGGATATGAAGCTTGCGGAGAAAATTGAACCACTGGAAGAAGTGATTGATGAACTTTCCAAAGAAGTAAAACGTCGTCATGTACAGAGACTGAGAAACGGTGAATGTACAATAGAGATGGGATTTATCCTTTCGGACATTACAACCTGTCTGGAACGTGTGGCAGACCATTGTTCCAATATTGGAGTCTGTGTGACGCAGGTGAATGAAGATCTGTATGATACTCACAGTCATCTGAATATCGTCAAGAGCCATCCGGACGAAACATTTTATCATGAACTGGAAGACGCACGAATCAAATATCAGCTTTCATAAAAATAAACAGGTAGATGACAAAATTCCATTGCCGCAGGCAATTTGGAATGAATTTTGGCAACGTTACTGAGAACGAAGTGAACAGTAACGGATGATGTTATTTGCATGATCAGGAAATCCGGGCACTCTGAAGTATCTGAGAGATATTTCAGAGAAAATGGCCGGATTTTTGCTTTAAAGAAATGAAGCAGATGCCGGATATCTACTTGTACAGGGATAAAAAAATAAGTATACTGAAAAAAGAAATACACTTGTGACGATAAAACAGGTGATAAATAAAGGGGAGGTAAAGCAGAATGATCTATTGTGTAGAAGATGAGCGGAATATCAGGGAGCTTCTTATTTATACACTGGAAACAACAGGATTTAAAGCCAGGGGTTTTGGCAATGGCAATGAACTGATGAAAGCACTGAAAGAAGAGATACCGGAGCTGATCCTGCTGGATATCATGCTTCCGGGAGATGATGGCTATACCATTCTGGAACAGCTGAAAAGTATGCCATCTGTAAAGGATGTGCCGGTGATTATGGTTACTGCAAAAGAAGCGGAATTTGACAAAGTAAAAGGTTTGGAAGGCGGAGCCGATGATTACATTACCAAGCCTTTCGGTATGATGGAATTTGTTGCCAGAGTAAAAGCAGTTCTCAGACGAAGTACCCGTCAGAATGAAGACAGGGAACTGCATTACGACGAGCTTTATCTGAATGTAGGACGTCATGAGGTGCGTTACCGGGAAGAAAAGATCGATCTTACCCGAAAAGAATTTGAACTTCTTCAGTATCTGCTGGAAAATAAAGGACTTGTTATGACAAGAAATCAGATTCTTTGTCATGTATGGGGATATGATTTTGACGGTGAAACCAGAACTGTGGATGTCCATGTGAGAACCCTGCGCCAGAAACTTGGCGAGGCAGGAAATCTGATCGAAACGATCCGGGGTGTGGGATACAGGATCGGTGCATAACAGATAAAACAGACGAAAAACAGGAGTGGAAAAATGAAGCATAAAATATTCAGTCACACCAGTTTACTTATTATCTTATCCGTAGTACTTACATTCCTGGCAGCAGGAACTGTCATGTATAACAGATATGATATTTATATGAAACAAGGTGTCAGAGACGAAGCTGCATACATTAAAACAGGACTGGAAGAAGATGGAAGGGACTTTCTTACAGATAAGATAGGGGATGCCACCAGCAGCCGCATCACTCTTCTGGGAAAAGATGGTGATGTGTTGTTTGACAGCATTGAGAATCCTTCTGAAATGGAAAACCACAGCAACAGACCAGAGTTTATTGAAGCTGAGAAAAAGGGATTCGGTGAAATGGTCAGATATTCTGATACCCTGTCAAAACAGACTTTCTATTATGCGATAAAATTAAAAGATGATCAGGTTCTTCGTGTGGCCAGGACCACAGACAGTCTTTTGATGACTATGTTATCCAGTTTTCTACTGCTTGGAGGACTGGTATGTGTGATCTTTGTGATCGAGTTTTTTCTGGTACAGAACCAGACACAAAAGCTCATCGAACCGATTAATCAGATTAATCTGGAAAAGCCGCTGGACAATGTCTGTTATGAAGAACTGAGGCCGTTACTGTTTCGGCTGGATCAGCAGAACCGGCAGATTAAGAAACAAATGGAAGATCTGAAGAACGCAGAGAGTGCAAGAAAAGAATTTACCGCAAATGTTTCTCATGAATTAAAAACGCCGTTAATGTCCATTTCCGGATATGCTGAGCTTATGATGAATGGAATGGTACCGCCGGACAAGATACAGGATTTTTCCGGCAGGATTTTTCATGAGTCCGAGCGTTTATCCAATCTGGTTGCAGATATTATTCAGCTTTCCAGACTGGATGAGAAGAACGGAGAAACTATGTTTGAACAGGTTGATATCGGAGAACTTGGGGAAGATGTGATTAACAATCTGCAGAACAGGGCAGCAAAGAAAAAGATTAATCTGGAATATACAGGCGAATCTGCACAGATGCAGGGAGTACGCCATGTACTATATGAAATGTTCTACAATATTACAGATAATGCCATTCGCTATACTCAGGATGGTGGAGACGTAAAGGTTTTTGTGGGAAAACTTAATGGGAAACCGTACTTTCGTGTGGAAGATAATGGAATAGGTATTCCGGAAAGCGAACAGCAGAGAATCTTCGAGCGTTTTTACAGAGTGGACAAGAGTCATTCACGTGAAACCGGAGGTACAGGCCTGGGGCTTTCTATTGTAAAACACGGCGCGGTTTTGCATCATGCGAAGATTCTTCTGGACAGTGAGCCGGGTAAGGGAACGAAGATGGAAATCCTGTTTGATCAAACTAAGTAAACCGCCTGTTCCCATTGCGAATATCTTCCTGGCAAATTCATAGAGAGAACAAAGATGTATTCTTGATTTGCATTGCTTTCAGGTGAATTTTGGGGATTGACAGACAAGTGATTATTGGAGAAAATAAAATCAGACAGTTATCCATGTAAAAGCAGGTACAATGGAGGGTATTTTCAGTATGGAAAAATGGAGAAGCATTGCAGCGGGTATGAGCTGTTTGTCAATGCTGTTCGCAACAGGAGCGGTTACTGTATCAGCATCAGATGAAATCACAGAAATTCCGGAACAGAGTATTGTATACTGGTCCATGTGGGAAGAAGATGAACCACAGGCAGATGTGATCAGAGAAGCAGCAGAAGCTTATGAAGAAGCAACAGGTATTTCTGTAGAGATTCAGTGGAAGGGCAGAGGAATCCGATCTCTGATAGAACCTGCCCTGGATGCCGGAGAACAGATTGACCTTTTTGATGATGATTATCAGAGGATGGCTCAGGAACACAGGGATTATCTGACAGAATTAAAAGGAATGGCAGATACTGTGGATTATGAGAAGCATATTATGCCGGTACTGTTGGAGCAGGTGAAGAACTGGGGAAATGGAGAACTGCTTGCAATGCCGTATCAGCCTTATATCACAGGCGTCTGGTATAATAAGGATTTATGGGAAGAGGCTGGACTTACAGAACGGGATATCCCGGATACCTGGGAGAAACTGATCAGAGTATGCCGTAAGATTAAAAACAGTGACAGTGGCCTTAGTGCCATGACCTGCGATGAAGAGTATGTGAATCTTCTGTATGGATATCAGCTTGCCAGATACCTTGGACAGGAGAAAGTGCAGCAGCTGATTCGTAACTGTACCTGGTCACAGATTCCACAGGCAAAAGAGGCGGCAGATGATATCAGAATTTTGTTTTTTGCGGGATATATGAGTCAGAGTGCACCGGCACAGCATCCGGAAGGTCAGGATGAAGTGGGAGATGGCGAGGCAGTCATGGTGCTGCAGGGCTCCTGGGTTCCGAATGAAGTGACAGAAGCTACAGAATCTGATGATTCCTGGGGATTTTTTCCATGGCCTGCAGTAAAGGCCGGAACAGACGGCACAGAAGGTGTTATGGTGGGAGCACAGGGATTTGGAGTCACGAAGGATTCGCAGATGAAACAGGAAGCTTTTGATTTTGCATATTCCATCTGTACCGGTGAAACAGATATGAAAATGACAGATGCAGTTAATTCCATCCCGGCAGATACGGACAATACACAATGGCCGGAAGTGCTGGCAGATGCAGTACCGTATATGGAAGAGATGTCAAAACCGTACATGTGGGCTGCTGGTCTGGAGGCAGATCCGGATTATAAAGAACAGATACAAAGCGAACTTCTGAAGCTTACAAGATTAGAAGAAACATCGGATGAATTTATAGAGAATCTCAGCAGTATGAAATAAGAAAAGGCTGTTCGATATTATGAAAATACTGGTCTGGTATTACTGGCGCTCTCGTTCTGAGAGCGCCTTTATTGATGTAATATATTCTGTAGGTGTCATTCCGGAAATTTTTTTAAACTGTCTGGAAAAGTAATGGATGGAAGAGTATCCCAAAAATTCCGAAATCTGTGTGAAGTTCATCTGATTCTCGCGGATCAGCTGTCTGGCATAGGCGATCTTTAACCGGGAAAAGAAATCCATAGCGCCGCACTGATGCTGTTCCTGAAATATTTTCTGAAGCTGGGAGCGTCCGATCATATTGTCATGGCACAGATCGCAGAGTGTAATATTTTCCCGGATGTGGTCTTCCATATAAGCAATGACACGCTTATAGACAGCGGAATTATTTTTCAGATTCACAAATTGGCTGACAGGTACAGTCATGGGAGGAGAAGAATTTCTCCGGATCATGTAGATCAGCATCTGCTCAAGGTAAATACGGATAAGCTGCTGAGAACCAAACAAAAAATCTTCTTTCTTTTCCATCTTTTCTGTATAAGGATCATCCAGAGGGGTTTTGATACAGCGGCGTGCCTCGGCAATCAGCATTCCCATGAGATTTCTCTCAGAATCAGAAAGTTTCAGCAATTTTTTCTCAAAGAATTTCATACATGGAGAATCGCATTCAAAAGAAACTACCACAATATTAGGAGCGGTATTTCCTATGGCAATAAGGTTATGAAATTCATTTGGTCTGTGAAAGATGAGCTGTCCGCTTGTCAGATGGTAGATACCGTTATCTGTCTCTATTTCTGCCTTTCCCTTATCTACACATTGAAATTCCCAGAAATTATGGCGTTCTCCTGCAAAGTGAAAATCACTTTTGTATTCAAAATAGTGGATTGTATAAATCCGGTCAATATGAATATCTTCTTCCAGATACATACTCTCAAAAGCCATTACTGCCACCTCCCTCAGCCTGTCCGAAAACTGCAATATGGTTGTTGTGTACAAGTATACAACAAAAACAGATGAAAAACCAGTTAAAAATGAATTTTTGTACAAAAGAAATGGACGTTTGTGCAAATACTATTTGTGCAAAAATGATAAAATAAGAACTACCAAAAGAAATAATTGTTGAAATTCAACAAAAGAACGAAAAGAGAGAAAAAAGAAGAAGACAAAATGTCAAAACCGACAAAGGAGGAAAAAGGTTATGGGTATGAAGAAAAAGATGCTTAGTGCAACATTATGTGCGGTTATGGTTGGTTCACTTGCAGCACCGGCTTTCACTGTTCAGGCAGCAGATGACACATTAGTTTACTGGTCAATGTGGGAAGCTACAGAGCCACAGGGACAGGTGATTCAGGAAGCAGTTGACGCTTATACAGAACAGACAGGAGTTAAGGTAGACCTTCAGTTTAAGGGACGTACCGGAAACCGTGAAGCACTTCAGCCTGCACTGGACGGCGGCACACAGATTGATATTTTTGACGAAGATATCGACCGTGTAAACGGAATGTACGGTAAATATCTTCTGGATCTGGAAGACCTTGCGAAAGAGAATGACTATGAAGCAACTGCAAACGCAGGTCTGATGGCAGCATGCCGTGATGCCGGTGGCGGCACATTAAAAACAATTCCATATCAGCCAAACGTATTTGCTTTCTTCTATAACAAAGATCTGTTTGAGCAGGCAGGAATCACAGAAGAACCGAAGACATGGGATGAATTCAAAGATGTATGCCAGAAATTAAAAGATGCAGGAATCACACCAATGACTATGGATGATGCCTATGCAACATGTGTGATCGGATATCATCTTGCAAGACTGGTTGGCGAAGATAAAGTAAAAGAGATCGTAACTGAAGGTGAATGGGATGATCCTGCAGTTCTTCAGATGGCACAGGATATCGAAGAACTTGCATCTAACGGATATTATTCAGAGATGGTTGGTTCCAACGTATGGCCTGCAGGTCAGAACACAGAGCTTGCACTTGGAACAGCTGCAATGTATCTGAATGGCTCCTGGTTACCAAACGAAGTAAAAGAGATGGCAGGTCCTGACTTCCACTGGGGATGCTTCGCATATCCGGCACTTACAGACGGAGCAAACGGAATCGAAACAAACAACTTTGGTGCACAGGTATTTGGTATTAACAAAGATACAAAACTTGCAAAAGAAGCTTTTGATCTGATCACATTCCTTACAAAAGGTGAATACGACCAGAAACTTGCAGATGAAACTGTAGGTATCCCGGCTGATACAACAAACACAGAATGGCCGGCAATGGTTGAGTGTGCAAAACCTGTTATTGAGCAGAGCACAAACCGTTTTACATGGGCATGCGGTGTAGAATCCAACGTAGATATGACTCCGGTTATCAAAGAAAACTTTATCAAATTAATGGCAGGTTCCATTACAGCAGATGAATTTGTTTCCACTATGCAGGACGCAGCGAAATAAATAAAGAATTTATAAAGATGGTGGCATCGTATCTACGCTGCCGCCATCTGTCTTTTTGAATATCCAGGTTTCAAAGGCAAAAAGTCGTTCGTGCTTGCACGATAAGACTTTTAGACTTGGAAACCGCCAGACATGAGGAAGTAGCGATTTACGAAGTAAATCAGCGGATTCCGAATGGCTGGAGGATTGCGGGAGCGAAGCGTAGCAATCCGTAGATATGGTATAACTTACAAAGGAGGTATTTATTTGAAGAAGAATAAAACGATGATCGTTGTGTTTCTGACTCCGGCAGTTCTGTTGTTTCTGGGAATCTTTCTGTATCCGATCATCAGAACAGTGATCATGAGCTTTTTCAAGATCGACGGAGTTACAGATTCCATGGATTTATGGAAATTTGTAGGGTTCGGAAACTATACAAAGCTGATGAGTACCAGCTTATTTAAGACTTCATTTTTTAACCTGTTTCGTATCTGGCTGATCGGCGGTCTGGTGGTAATGAGTCTGTCTCTTTTATTTGCAGTTATCCTTACCAGTGGAATCAGAGGAAAGAAATTTTTCCGTGCGATCATTTATATGCCAAATATCGTCAGTGCAGTAGCACTTGCAACTATGTGGCTGCAGTATGTATATAGTCCAAGATATGGTCTGCTGAAAGATCTTTTTACGGCATTACATCTGGACAATCTGGCAAAGATCCAGTTCCTGGATAATGACCACAAATTCTGGGCACTGTTGTTTGCATATTGTTTCGGCATGGTTGGATACCATATGCTGATCTGGCTCAGCGGTATTGAGCGTATCAGCCCTGAATATTATGAGGCGGCAACTATTGACGGAGCGACAAAACCTGCGCAGTTCCGCTATATGACACTTCCATTGTTAAAGGGAGTATTTAAGACAAATATTACCATGTGGTCTGTAAGCAGTGTTGGCTTTTTTGTATGGTCACAGCTTTTCTCCACAGTAACTGCAGACACACAGACAATTACCCCTTATGTTTATATGTACATGCAGATTTTCGGCGGCGGTAATACAGTTACAGAACGAAATGCAGGTCTGGGAGCTGCCATCGGTGTACTGCTCAGCGTCTGCGTAGTCATTGTATTTACAATCTGTAACAAAGTGATCAAAGATGATGATCTGGAATTCTAAGGAGGGATGAGAAATGGCAAAAGAAAAAGAGGCACGCAGACCCTTTAATCTGAAAAAAGAAGTCAAACTCCTGCCGGGATACATCATCCTGCTGCTCTGGGTAATCTTTACCATTGCGCTTCTGGGATGGGTATTTGGGGCGAGTTTTTCCACAACAGCAGAAATCTTCCAGGGAAAAGCCCTGAAGTTTGAGTCCGGATTACATTTTGAAAATTATGCAAAAGCATGGAATGGTGCCGGAGTTGCCGGCTTCTTCGGAAACTCACTGATCTATTCAGTGATTTCCTGCACAATTCTGATTCTGGTGTGCGCACCGGCAGCTTATGTACTGTCCAGATTTGATTTTATTGCAAATAAATTTATCCAGACCAGTTTCGTATCTGCCATGGGTGTTCCGGCAATCATGGTTGTTCTCCCCCTTTTCAGCATTATTTCCGGTATGGGAATCCTGAATAATGTGGCAGCAGGAAGAACTGTATTGATCATATTGTATGTAGGAATTAACGTACCTTATACGACCATATTCCTGCTTACATTCTTCAGCAATATATCCAGAACCTATGAGGAAGCGGCAGCAATCGATGGATGCCCTCCCATGCGTACTTTCTGGAAAATCATGTTCCCAATGGCACAGTCAGGAATCGTAACAGTAACAATCTTTAATTTTATTAATATCTGGAACGAGTATTTCCTGTCCTTGATCTTCGCAAGTTCGGATAAGCTGAAACCTGTTGCACCCGGACTTTATGGAATGATCAACTCCATGAAATATACAGGTGACTGGGCCGGAATGTTTGCAGCGGTGATCATTGTATTTCTGCCGACATTTATTCTGTATATTTTCCTGTCTGAGAAGATCATCGGTGGTGTTACCGGTGGTATTAAGGGATAATAATAGAGGACAGCAGGGCAATAACAATTCTTGCGATTGTGAAATGTATTATGTAACACGTTTTGACCTCAAAATCATAGTATGATAAGATGAATGTAAAAAAGTTACCAGGCAATCTGAGAGTAACGAAAAACATTTAAAGAAAAGAGGAAAAAAATCATGAAGAAACCAGTATTAGTAGTTATGGCAGCAGGTATGGGAAGCCGTTACGGTGGTCTGAAACAGATCGATCCGGTGGACAAAGAGGGACACATCATCATGGATTTCTCCATTTATGATGCAGTACAGGCCGGATTCCGGAAAGTAGTATTTATTATCAAAAAAGAAAATGAAGCAGACTTCAGAAGCGCCATCGGTGACCGCCTCAGCAATCAGCTGGAAGTATCATATGTTTTCCAGGATCTTCACAATATTCCGGAAGGCTATGAAGTACCGGAAGGACGTGTGAAACCATGGGGAACCGGACATGCCGTATTAAGCTGTATCAATGAAATCGACGGACCATTCGTTGTAATCAATGCAGATGACTATTATGGAAGCCATGCATTTAAGATGGCATATGATTTCCTGACAGAGAACGAAGATACCGCAGATACTTACAGATATATGATGGTCGGCTATAAACTGGAAAATACTTTGACAGAGAATGGCCATGTGGCAAGAGGTGTGTGCGTGACAGACGAAGAAGGACATCTTCTTAAGATCAACGAGCGTACCCATATCGAAAAGCATGACGGCGGCACAGCTTATACAGAAGATGATGGAAAAACATGGACCATGCTTCCGGAAGGCAGTACAGTATCCATGAATATGTGGGGATTTTCCGCAAGTATCCTGAAAGAGCTGAAAGACAGATTCCCCAGATTCCTGGATGAGAATCTGAAAGTAAACCCGTTGAAATGTGAATATTTCCTGCCATTTGTAGTAGATGAACTTCTCGGTGAGAAGAGAGCAACTGTAAAGGTTCTGAAATCTATGGATAAATGGTATGGCGTAACATACAAAGAAGATAAACCTGTGGTAGTAGCTGCCATTCAGAATTTAAAAGATGGAGGGCTGTATCCACAGAAATTATGGGAGGAATAATTGAGTGGAAATTAACCGGGAAATAAAGAATATTACCAGTGCATTTGTTCTGGAAGATAATCTGACAGAATGTATTCCTTATGGAAGTGGACATATCAATGACACTTACCGCCTGACTTATGATACAGGCAAACATTATATTCTTCAGAAAATGAACAGGAGTATTTTTACCAAACCTGTGGAACTGATGGAGAATGTCAGCGGTGTTACTGCCTGGCTGAAGAAAAAGATCCAGGAAAACGGTGGAGATGTGGAGAGAGAGACTCTGAATCTTGTGATGACAAAGGATGGACTTCCTTATTATGTAGATGAGGACGGGGAATACTGGCGAGTATATTTGTTCATTGAAGATGCCACATGCTATGATATGGTAAAAGATGAGGAAGATTTTTACCAGAGTGCAGTTGCTTTCGGACATTTCCAGAGGCTGCTTGCGGACTATCCGGCAGAAACTCTTCATGAAACCATCGTAAATTTTCATAATACGGTGGATAGACTGGATAAGTTTAAAACTGCTGTGGAGAAAGATGTATGTCACAGAGCAGCAGATGTGGAAAAAGAGATTCAGTTTGTGCTGGACCGCACAGAACTGGCACATGTCCTGTGCGATATGCAGGATCAGGGAAAACTGCCGTTACGTGTTACACATAATGATACCAAGCTGAATAACATTATGATTGATAATGCAACGGGAAAAGCTATCTGTGTGATTGATCTTGATACCGTAATGCCGGGACTTTCTGTAAATGATTTCGGTGATTCTATCCGCTTTGGCGCAAGTACCGGAGCAGAGGATGAGAAAGACCTGACAAAGGTGTCCTGTGATCTTCACTTGTATGAAGTTTATGTCAAAGGCTTCATTGAAGGCTGTGGCGGTGCGCTGACTGAGGCAGAACTGGATATGCTTCCCATGGGAGCAATCCTTATGACATTTGAATGTGGAATGCGTTTTCTCACAGACTATCTGGAAGGAGATCATTATTTCAAGATTCACAGAGAGGGACATAATCTGGATCGTTGCAGAACACAGTTTAAACTGGTGAAAGACATGGAAAAAAAACTTTCCCGGATGAAAGAGATTGTAAATAAGTATAAACAGGTATAAAAAAATGTACATGTCCATAAAGACTTGTATTTATGAACTGATTCGGATAGAATTATCCTGCGGGGATATGAGAAAAATCATATTTTCGCAGGATTTTCTACAATATAGCAGTTACTTAATTTTCGCTGTACTATGCAACGGTATTTTACAGTTCTGAATATAGGGTGCTGTAAAATACAGAGGTAAATTTTGCAGATGTGAAACAGGATATCCGCAGAATTTTATAGATTACACTCAGAATTATCAAGGATATTTCTGATACTGTGAACTAATATAGGTATTGTTGAAAGAGAAAAAAACAGAAATTGCAAAAAACAGGTATTGTAGCAGGAAGACAGGTTAGGAGGAATTATTATGGCAATTTTAGTTACAGGTGGAGCAGGCTATATTGGAAGCCATACAGTTGTAGAATTGCAGAATGCAGGATATGATGTTGTAGTTCTGGATAACTTAAGCAATGCAAGTGAGAAATCTCTGGAAAGAGTTTCCAAAATCACAGGCAAACCAGTGAAATTCTACAAAGCAGACATCCTGGACCGCGATGCTTTAAATGAAGTTTTTGATAAAGAAGATATTGATTCCTGTATTCATTTCGCAGGTCTGAAAGCAGTTGGAGAATCCGTTGCCAAACCCTGGGAATATTACGAAAATAATATTGCAGGAACCTTAACACTGGTAGATGTCATGAGAAAACATAATGTAAAGAACATTATCTTCTCCTCATCTGCAACTGTATACGGAGACCCGGCAATCATCCCGATCACAGAAGAGTGCCCGAAAGGACAGTGCACAAACCCATACGGATGGACAAAATCCATGCTTGAGCAGATTCTGACAGACATTCAGAAAGCAGATCCGGAATGGAACGTAGTTCTTCTCCGTTACTTTAACCCAATCGGTGCTCATAAGAGCGGAACTATTGGCGAGAATCCAAACGGAATCCCGAACAATCTGATGCCATATATCACACAGGTTGCAGTTGGTAAGTTGAAAGAACTTGGCGTATTCGGAAATGATTATGATACTCCGGACGGAACAGGTGTGAGAGATTACATTCACGTAGTTGACCTTGCAAAGGGACATGTAAAAGCTCTTAAGAAAATCGAAGATAATTCCGGATTAAGTATCTACAACCTTGGTACAGGAAAAGGCTACAGTGTTCTTGATATTGTGAAGAATTTTGAAGCTGCTACAGGTGTTAAAATTCCATATGTGATCAAGCCACGTCGTCCAGGCGATATCGCAACCTGCTATTCCGATGCTTCCAAAGCAGAGAGAGAACTGGGATGGAAAGCCGAAAACGGTATTAAAGAAATGTGTGCAGACTCCTGGAGATGGCAGTCCAATAACCCGAATGGTTATGAAGAATAATTAATTAAATCAACTGAATACAGGTGCATTTAGCAACTTACCTGCGGAAAATCAATATCCCCCACACATGGAAGGAATGTTCATGCGTGGGGGATGTTTTTAAATTATAATCCTAGTTCTCTTTTCAGATTTTCAGCAGAGATGGATGGTTGATAATCAGGCTCGCCAGCTTCATATCGGCGTAGTGCTTCCAATTCTTCTGGGTCTGGTTCTATTTCTTCAACGTCGGACAAAATAAATGATGCCTGAATTAAGTTCCAGACTTTTTCAGCCTCTTCTTCGCTCATAATTGTAACTGCACCTATAATTCTTTCTTTTACATTAGACATGATACTCACACTCCTTTATATATTTGTCCGCGATTTCCCACATCTATGATATCAACAACGAATCCATTGACATCGAATAGTACTCTGTAATTTCCAACACGAAGTCGATAGCCGGAGATACCTTGTAATTTTTTGATATTTCCCTCTAATGGTAATTTGCTGATAGCAGTAAATAGTCGATACTGTGTTGTTTTATCTTGCTTTCGTAAAAATTTTTCAGCCTTTTTAGAATATGTGATTTGAAACAAAGAAATGCTCCTTTTCCGGGGTTTCCGGGATATTTAGAATTTTTATCTTTGGTAGAAGCAGATATGTTTCGGCTTGTTTTTAATATAGCATATAAAAATATTGGAAGCAACTTTAATGTAGGATTGGCGATGTGATTTTTTTCGGCTATAATAGATAAAAGAAAGGAGAGGACGCATATGAAAGTAGCAGCAATTCAGATGCCCACAGTAAAAGATAAAATACAAAATATCCGTACTGCCGGCACTTATATAGAAAAAATAAAGGCAGAAAATCCGGACTTTGTAATCCTTCCGGAGATGTTCTGTTGTCCGTATCAGACCGAAAACTTCCCAATTTATGCAGAAAAAGAAGGTGGTCCATCCTGGCAGGCAATGTCTGATTATGCCAGAAAGTATCATATTTATCTGATCGCAGGTTCCATGCCGGAAGCAGATGATGTGGGAAAGGTTTACAACACTTCTTATATTTTTGACAGAGATGGAAAACAGATTGGCAAGCACAGAAAAGCTCATCTCTTTGATATCAATGTAAAAAATGGCCAGTACTTTAAAGAATCAGATACTCTGACTTCGGGAGATCATGCCACAGTATTTGATACTGAATTTGGGAAAATGGGTGTCATGATCTGCTACGACATCCGCTTCCCGGAGTTTGCCCGCACAATGGTACTGGACGGTGCAAGGATGATTTTCGTCCCTGCAGCATTTAATATGACCACAGGTCCGGCACACTGGGAACTGACTTTTCGTGCAAGAGCCCTTGACAATCAGATATATATGCTTGGATGTGCTCCTGCCAGAGATACACAGGCAGGATATATTTCCTGGGGACATTCTATTGTAACAGATCCATGGGGAAAGGTTATGAAACAGTTGGATGAGAAAGAGGGCATTTTAATAGAAGAAATAGATTTGGACCGGGAAGACCAGATCAGAGAGCAGCTTCCATTATTAAAACACCGCAAATCTGAAATGTACCATTTATAGGAGAACACATTTTTTTCGCAGACTGACCATAGATCAAACATATTTATTAGATATAGTAATACCATTAACAAAAACAAAAGAAACAGAGAAAATTCAAAATAGAAAGAACAGAGAGGCATATGGAAATGACAGAAACAACAAAGAGAACAACAAAAGTATGGGCACACAGGGGTGCCAGCGGATACAGACCGGAGAACACTCTGGAAGCATTTGAACTTGCCATCAGACAGGGCGCAGACGGAATCGAACTGGATGTACATACTTCCGCAGACGGCGAACTCATCGTTATGCACGACGAAAACGTAGACCGCGTCACAGACGGAACCGGACTGATCAAAGATATGACACTGGCTCAATTGAAAGAATTAAAAGTCAGTACACCCGCAGAACCATCGGGAATTTATCACATTCCAACTCTGGCAGAAGTACTGGAGCTCATGCGCACCACAGATATGATGGTAAACATCGAACTAAAGAACAGCATCTGCTTCTATCCGGGAATGGAAGGGAAAATCCTGAAACTGGTAAAAGAAATGAACATGGAAGACCAGCTGATCTATTCCTCCTTTAACCATTACAGCCTGTTACAGTTAAAACAGCTGAATGACCATGTACAGACCGGAATCCTTTTCAGTGACGGATGGGTAAATCCAGCCATGTACGCCAAAAATCTCGGAATCAACGCCGTACACCCTGCAGTTTATCACCTGAAATACCCACAGTTCATAGAAGAAGTCAAACGTGCCGGACTGAAAATGCACGTATGGACTGCCAACAAACCAGAACACATCCAGCTGGTAAAAGACGCAGGTGCAGAAGCAGTCATTACCAATTATCCGGACAGAGCGATTGAGATTATAGAGAAATAAAAAATTCCTGCCTGTTCATATGAAACTGTCATATGTTCAGGCAGGATTCTTTCTTGTATCATTATATAGATATTGTGGATTTTCAGAGTTTTCTGCTGCTATTTGAAAACCATTTCAGAAATTATTTCTGCAGTTTCTTAGCATGCTCAGATTTCGGCTCACAGGTAAGTTCAACACCCAGCTTACGGAACTCCAGGATATCCACCTGAGACAGAAGTACGGAAGTATGAACCTGGCAGCCTTTTAATTTCGGAATCTGCTGCAGGGCTAGCTTCGCATCTTCATTATCTGCGGCACTGATGGAAAGCGCGATCAGAGTTTCATCAGAGTGAAGTCTTGGATTTTTGCTTCCAAGGTATTCTGTCTTGAGCGCCTGAATTGGTTTTAATGCTTCCGGAGAGATAACATGTTTGTCATGATCGATTCCTGCCAGTTCTTTCAGTGCATTCAGAAGCAGTGCTGAAGATGCCCCGAGAAGTTCAGAAGTCTTACCTGTAACAATACGTCCGTCAGGAAGTTCCAGGGCAGCAGCAGGTGCACCTGTTTCTTCTTCGCGTTTCAACGCAGCAGGAACCACCTTGCGTTCTTCGATGGTCACATGAGCCTGTTTCAGCAGAAGCTCAATCTTATAAACTTCTTCTTCGCGGCCTGTTCCGCGAACCAGAGCTTCCATGCTCTTATAATATCTGCGGATGATCTCCTGACGTGCAGCTTCCTTGCAGACTTCATCATCAACGATGCAGTTACCGGCCATATTAACGCCCATATCTGTGGGAGATTTGTAAGGGCACTCGCCCATGATCTTTTCAAACATAGCCTGAAGAACAGGGAAAACTTCAACGTCACGGTTGTAGTTAATAGTAGTCTCACCATATGCTTCCAGATGGAACGGGTCGATCATGTTCACATCATTTAAGTCAGCAGTAGCTGCTTCATATGCCAGATTTACCGGATGCTTCAGCGGGATATTCCAGATTGGGAAAGTTTCAAATTTGGCATATCCTGCCTTGACACCGCGCTTGTATTCATGGTAAAGCTGAGAAAGGCAGGTGGCCATTTTTCCGCTTCCGGGTCCTGGAGCAGTGATGACAACCAGTGGTCTTGTTGTTTCGATATAATCGTTCTTGCCATATCCCTCATCACTTACAATAAAGGAAGTATTATTCGGATAACCCGGGATCAGATAAAGCACGTATACTTTGATTCCAAGCTTCTCCAGACGTTTCTTAAACGCATCTGCGCTTTCCTGTCCGGAATACTGGGTGATGCAGACACTTCCGACATAGAGTCCGCGCTCGGTAAATACTTCCATAAGGCGGAGTACATCTTCATCATAAGTGATACCCAGGTCACCTCTGACTTTATTTTTATCAATATCAGCAGCGCTGATTACAATAACGATCTCTGCCTGATCAGAAAGCTGCATCAGCATACGCAGTTTGCTGTCCGGCTCAAATCCCGGAAGAACTCTGGAAGCATGGTAGTCATCAAAAAGCTTGCCGCCAAATTCCAGATAAAGTTTGTTTCCAAACTGGTTAATACGTTCCCGAATATGTTCGGACTGCATTTTCAGATACTTGTCGTTGTCAAATCCTATCTTCATTTGTTCATTTCCTTTCCTCATCACATTTTTAGTACTGCTCATTTAGAATATCCCGGGACATACAGCGCAAATTTATGCGGTCAGCATAAATTCTGTGTATTGCGGAGTGCATTACCGGGAACGAAGTGAGCAGTAATCAGTTTGTCAATAGTATACTACAAATAAAGCCATTTGTAACAGGTGAATTTGTAAAACTTCATATAAATTTTATAGGGTTTATAGAAAGATATGCACAACCGGACACAATTTTCACAATCTCGCAGTTGATTTATACCCGAATTCTCTTTATAATAAGAACGATAACGTTTAGGAGGAATGAAATGGATAATCATATGGATAACAATCCGAATGGCAATCGTCCTGATAATAATAAAGGTCCGGGCAGACAGGACCCGAACAAGAATCATCAGTCGATACTGGCCTTTCTGGTATGCCTCCTGGTAACTCTGGTATGTTTCGCCATGTTTACCAATATGCTCAAGGATAATTCGAGTGAGATCACTTATGATAAATTTATTGAGATGGTAGATGATGGAGATGTGAAAGAGGTTACGCTTCAGTCAAATACACTGACGATCACGCCGAAACATCAGTCATCAGGATTTTCAGAAGAAGTTTATTATGCCAATCAGATGGAGTCAGTAGATAAGCTGACGGAGAGACTTGAGGGAACAGGAATCAAGTTTGAGTATAAGAAGCCGGATGCAGCAGGGGAAATTATTTCTATGCTGGTCAGTGTGCTTCTGCCAACGATTCTGCTCTTTGTACTTCTGACGGTATTTATGCGCCGCATGAATAAGGGCGGCGGAATGATGGGCGTTGGAAAGAGCCGCGCCAAAGCCTACATTCAGAAAGATACAGGAATTACTTTCAGGGATGTGGCAGGGCAGGATGAGGCCAAGGAATCACTGCAGGAGGTGGTGGATTTCCTGCATAATCCCGGCAAATATACCACCATCGGAGCGAAGCTGCCGAAAGGAGCTTTGCTTGTAGGACCTCCGGGAACCGGTAAAACACTTCTGGCAAAGGCAGTAGCAGGAGAGGCACATGTGCCGTTTTTCTCCCTGTCAGGTTCTGAGTTTGTGGAGATGTTTGTAGGTGTGGGGGCATCACGTGTCCGCGATCTCTTTGAGGAAGCAAAGAAGAATGCACCATGTATCATTTTTATTGATGAGATTGATGCAATCGGAAAGAGCCGAGATTCTCATTATGGCGGCGGCAATGATGAGCGTGAGCAGACCCTGAACCAGCTTCTTGCGGAAATGGACGGATTTGACACTTCAAAGGGACTTCTGATCCTGGCTGCTACCAACCGTCCGGAGGTTCTTGATCCGGCACTTCTTCGTCCGGGACGTTTTGACAGACGTGTCATTGTGGACAGACCGGATCTGAAGGGAAGAATCGAGATCCTGAAGGTTCATGCAAGAAATGTACATCTGGATGAGACTGTTGATTTTGAGAACATTGCACTTGCAACTTCCGGGGCAGTGGGTTCGGATCTGGCTAATATGATCAACGAGGCTGCTATCCTTGCTGTTAAGAGTGGACGCAGCGCAGTATCCCAGAAAGATCTTCTCGAAGCTGTTGAAGTAGTTCTGGTAGGTAAAGAGAAGAAGGACAGGATCCTCAGTGCACAGGAGCGCAGGATCGTATCCTATCATGAGGTAGGACATGCACTGGTAAGCGCCCTGCAGAAAGATGCAGAGCCTGTACAGAAGATTACTATTGTGCCGAGAACAATGGGGGCACTTGGTTATGTAATGCAGGTACCCGAGGAGGAGAAATATCTCAATACAAAGAAGGAACTGGAAGCAATGCTTGTGGGATATCTTGGCGGACGCGCAGCAGAGGAACTGGTATTTGACACTGTCACAACCGGGGCGGCCAATGATATTGAGCAGGCTACCAAAGTGGCAAGAGCCATGATCACACAATACGGTATGTCTGATAAATTCGGACTTATGGGTCTGGCTACACAGGAGAGTCAGTATCTCAGCGGAAGAGCAGTGTTAAACTGCGGCGATGACACTGCCACAGAGGTTGACCATGAGGTGATGATACTTCTGCATAATTCCTATGAAGAAGCAAAGAGACTGATCGGCAGTCACAGAGAAGCACTTGATAAGATTGCTACTTATCTGATCCGCAGGGAAACCATTACAGGTAAGGAATTTATGAAGATTTTCCATGCGGTAGAGCGTGGAATCGAGATTCCGGAAAATCTGGATGATCTGGTAATTCCGGAGGAAAAACAGAATACAGTAACGCTGGATAAGCCAGAGATTCAGTGATACAATAACAGAGTCGGAAATGAAATAATTTCCGGCTCTGTTTTCATACCACGGGAAATTACGCTGTAATATCTCATGGATACGAAAAGCATTCAGGGCAGGATTTTTTGTATAGAGGAGAGTTTATGTTTCAGATAGAAGAAGAACTGAAAAAACTTCCGGGTAAGCCGGGGGTTTATATTATGCATGGGGAGAAGGACGAGATCATCTATGTTGGAAAAGCCGTCAGTCTGAAAAACAGGGTGCGTCAATATTTCCAGAGCAGCAGAAATAAGGGCGCAAAGATTGAACAGATGGTTACCCATATCACCAGATTTGAGTATATTATCACAGATTCGGAACTGGAAGCCCTTGTGCTGGAGTGTAATCTGATCAAGGAGCACAGACCGAAATATAATACCATGCTCAAAGATGATAAAAGTTATCCGTTTATCAAAGTCACAGTAAATGAGGAATATCCCAGAGTTCTTTTTGCCAGAAGAATGAAGAAAGACAAGGCAAAATATTTCGGACCATATACAAGTGCCGGGGCTGTAAAAGATGTGATCGAGCTTGTGCGAAAACTTTATAAGGTGCGCTCCTGTAATCGTGTACTGCCAAGAGATTGTGGGAAGGACCGTCCATGTCTGTACTATCACATGAAACAGTGCAGCGCGCCATGCCAAGGCTATGTGAGTTCAGAAGAATATAAGAAAAATATCGCAGAACTGCTGAAATTTCTCAATGGAGACTTTAAGGATACGATTGATATGCTTACCGACAAAATGATGGCAGCTTCCGAAGAAATGCGTTTTGAGGATGCCATGGAATACCGGGATCTGATCCGCAGTATCCAGAAGATCGGAGAACGTCAGAAAATTACAGGTTACGGAGAGGAAGATAAGGATATCATCGCTGTTGCCATGGATGAAAGCCTTGATCTGCGGGAGCAGGATGCTGTTGTACAGGTATTCTTTGTCCGGGGAGGCAAACTGATCGGGCGGGAGCATTTCTATCTGCGTGTGGCGCGTGGCGATACAAAGGCTCAGGTATTATCCAGCTTTATGAAGCAATTTTATGCCGGAACTCCGTTTATCCCACGTGAGATCATGCTGCAAAAAGAAATCGAAGATGCCAAGATCATAGAGGAATGGCTTACAGATCGAAGAAAGCAGCGAGTCTATATCAGGGTACCGAAGAAAGGTACGAAAGAGAAGCTGGTAGAGCTGGCAGAAGAGAATGCAAAGATGGTTCTGGATAAAGACAGAGAGCGTATCAAACGTGAAGAAGGAAGAACCATCGGAGCGGTTCATGAAGTGGAAGAGTGGCTTGGACTGTCGGGAATCAGGCGTATGGAGGCTTATGATATTTCCAATATCAGTGGTTTTGAATCTGTAGGTTCCATGGTTGTCTATGAGAAAGGAAAGCCAAAGCGCAGTGATTACCGCAAATTTAAGATAAAGTGGGTGCAGGGACCGAACGACTATGCAAGTATGGAAGAAGTACTTACCAGACGATTTACTCATGAGGGAAAAGATGAGTTTGACAGCTTTTCCATTATGCCGGATCTGATCCTGATGGATGGAGGAAGAGGACAAGTGAATATTGCGCTAAAAGTTCTGGATAATCTGGGAATAGAGATTCCGGTCTGTGGTATGGTCAAGGATGACCATCACAGAACCAGAGGACTGTATTACAATAATCTTGAAATTCCCATTGATACAGACAGTGAAGGCTTCCGCCTGATCACCAGAATCCAGGATGAGGCGCACCGTTTTGCCATTGAATTTCACCGATCTCTGAGAAGTAAAGAACAGGTGCATTCCCTGTTGGATGATATCCCTGGTATCGGTGAAACCAGGCGGAAAGCATTGATGCGGAAATTTAAGTCTGTTGAGAATATCAGAGATGCATCACTGGAAGAACTTACAGAGACAGAAAGCATGAATGCAGGAAGTGCACAGAAAGTCTATGAATTTTTTCATGGAGCTGGTGAGAAAAAAATATAAAATATGTAAAAATATTCCTGGGTTCTTCTACATATTACCCAAAGACTCTCGCTTTTTGTAATTGAAGTTGTATATAGTGATGTGATATAATAAAAAAGACGTGAAATTTACTATGAAAGTTCCGGACGACAGCTATAAATGAGTTATGTCTGTATGAACAGGTTTTGAGATAGCGGACAGACCGGGCTTTCAGATTTTGAACTGAAAAGGAGAAATAAATGAAGGGTGTACAGTTGACAAAATTAGTTCAGGAACTGGGACTTCACAACCTGACTCCTGAAATTGATCTGTCTGAGATTGTGATCAAGACAGCGGAGATCAACAGACCGGCATTGCAGCTGACAGGATATCTGGAGCATTTTGCAAATGAACGGGTACAGATCATCGGATATGTAGAGTATACTTATCTGATGCAGCTCAGTGATGAGGAACGGAAATTTAAATATGAAAGATTTATTTCCAGCAAGATTCCCTGTGTAATTTTCAGTACAATGACAAGACCATCACAGGATATGATCGATCTGGCAGTTAAATATAATGTTCCGACTTTCGTGACAGAGCGTACAACTTCCAGTTTTATGGCTGAGATTATCCGCTGGCTGGGTGTACAGCTGGCACCATGTATTTCCATCCATGGTGTGCTTGTGGATGTATATGGTGAAGGTGTCCTGATCACAGGTGAGAGCGGAATTGGCAAGAGTGAGGCTGCGCTGGAACTGATCAAACGAGGACATCGTCTTGTCAGTGATGATGTTGTAGAACTTCGTAAAGTCAGTGATGTGACGCTGGTGGGCTCGGCACCGGATATCACAAGACATTTCATTGAACTTCGTGGTATTGGTATTATCGATGTCAAAACTCTGTTTGGTGTTGAGAGCGTTAAGGATACACAGTCTGTGGATCTGGTTATCAAACTGGAAGAGTGGGACAGAGACAAAGAATATGACCGTCTCGGCCTGCATGAGGAATATACAGAGTATCTTGGAAATAAGATTGTATGCCATTCTCTGCCTATCCGTCCGGGACGTAATCTGGCTATTATCGTTGAATCTGCGGCAGTTAACCACAGACAGAAGAAGATGGGATATAATGCAGCGGAAGAACTGTACAAACGTGTTCAGGCAAACCTTGCAAAGAAACGTGAAGAAAAATAATTTAAAGTAATTTGGAGGATATCAGATATTATGGGAAAGTATTGTTTTGGAATTGACGTTGGTGGTACATCTGTAAAATGTGGACTCTTTCAGACAGACGGAGTCTTAGTTGAGAAATGGGAAATTCCTACACGTAAGGAGAACAGTGGAGAAGCAATCCTGCCAGATATTGCAAAGACAATCCTTGACAAGATCGCAGAGCGTAAGCTGGATAAAGAAGAAATCGACGGTGTGGGAATCGGGGTACCGGGACCTGTTAACGAGAGAGGGGAAGTGCCATGTGCGGTAAACCTTTTCTGGGGCTTTAAAGAAGTTACTAAGGAACTGACAGAACTGACAGGACTTCCGTCCAAAGCAGGAAACGATGCCAATGTAGCAGCACTTGGCGAAGCATGGAAAGGCGCAGCAGCAGGAGCTAAGAACGTTATTCTTGTAACTCTTGGAACAGGTGTCGGCGGTGGAATCATCGTTGATGGAAAGATTGTTGGCGGTGCTCATGGTGCAGGTGGAGAAATCGGTCATGCAGCAGTTGACCATGAAGAAAAGGAAGCCTGCAACTGTGGTAACTGTGGATGTCTGGAGCAGTATGCGTCTGCAACAGGTATCGTTCGCGTGGCACAGAGAACTCTGGCTGCTACAGATGAGCAGACTGTTCTTCGCAAATTTACAAAACTTTCAGCAAAGAATGTTCTGGATGCTTTTAAAGAGGGCGACAAAGTAGCCTGCGATGTTATGGCACAGGTAGGAGAAATGCTTGGCGGAACACTTGCCATGTTTGCATGTGTGACAGATCCGGAAGCCATCGTTATCGGCGGTGGTGTTTCCAAAGCCGGACAGCCATTGATCGACTGTATTCAGAAATACTATGAGAAATATGCTTTTACAGCATGCAAGAAAACACCGATCATTCTTGCAACTCTCGGAAATGATGCAGGTATTTACGGATCTGCGCGTATGGTTATTAAAGAAGTATAATATCTGAGAATCAATTTTGAAAATATATAAAAAATCCACAGTCCTGAGTTGACAGGACTGTGGATTTTTTGCAGTACAGGAATATCATTCGGAGGTGCTCCTGTACCGGTATTTTTGCATTAATAATAGTCGACCTGATAAGAGGAATCATCCTCGTTACCGTCACCGTTGTCATCGCTTCCGCCGGTATTATCAGTACCATCGTCACCGCTGTTACCGTTGTCATCAGTATTGTTACTGTCACCACTGTTGTCGGTATCTCCATTATCAGAGTTTTCGCTGTTATCAGTGTCAGTGGTGTTATCAGTCTGATCAGAGGAATCTGTATCATAATTATAGTCATAATCATCACTGTCATAGAAATGCTGGTCACAGTATTCAGTAGGCATGGTACCTACGTCAAAGTATTCAGTGATCACCGGACAGCCGGCTCTTGGAAGAAGTCCGGTTTCCTCGCAGACACTTAACTTTTCTACACTTGCAGGCTTCTCGAATTCTTTGGAAGGAAGTCCCTCATGGATACGAGTCATAACCTTTTTCCATAAAGCTTTGTGGAAGTTACGCGCATAATCAGGTAATTTCTCATTGTTGTCATAACCGGACCATACTGCGCATGTATAATATGGTGTATAACCCACAAACCACAAGTCGTTATAGGCTTCGGTTGTACCTGTTTTTCCGGCAACAGGCATATTGTCAAGCTGGCAGGCTGTACCTGTACCCTGTTTTACAACATCCTCCATTGCACTGGTGAGAAGAAAAGCAGTACTTTCTTTGATTACGGAACGTTCGGCAGCAGTATTCTCGATCAGGACGTTTCCGTTGTGATCCAGAATTTTTGTGTAATAAATTGGCTTGATATAATTTCCGTTATTTGCGATGGCTGCATAGGATGCACACAGTTCAACATTTGTGACACCGCGGGTGATGCCGCCAAGCGCAGTGGCAAGGTTTGCATCGCTCCATACATTACCATTGGCATCTTTGTCAGCCTCTGTTCCATGAGCAAGGGTTGTAAAACCAAAGTTGTCCAGATATTTCAATCCAAGCTCAGGAGTTACTTTTTCCAGACACTTGACGGCTACAACGTTAATGGAATTCTGGATCGCAGTACGGATCGTGGTTGTTCCGTTGTAAGAACGGGTTGCGTTGTTTACAGGGGAACCATCCGGATATTCATAAGGTTCGTCTTCAAATGTTGTTGCAAGAGTCATGCCTTTTTCATTTAAAGCAGGTGCATAAGTGGACACGATCTTAAAGGTAGAACCAGGCTGTCTGGTAGTGTCCGTTGCCCGGTTCAGTGTAAGACTTGCCGTTTTCTCTCCACGACCACCGATCAGAGCTTTTACATAGCCGGTATGCTGGTCGATCACACTCATGGAAGACTGTGGCTGAGGTGCGAAATTGACACGCTCTGCAAGAACTTTACTTCCGTTGGCGAGTATGCTTGCCTTATATTTGTCTACATAAGTCTGTCCATCTTCCGGGGAATCGAACAGAAGATCGAAATCGGGATCCTCATTCTGAAAATAAAGCTGCAACATTTCCTTACTGTAGTTTACCTGATTTCCATTAGGATCGGTAACCGTCAGGGCATAGTCAAGTTCATACTGGACAGTGTCCGGATAATTGGAAGGATCTGCATATTCCTCATCCAGGATATTCTGGATCTTGGAATCCTGTGTTGTATATACTTTAAGTCCGCCGCTGTAGAGAAGATTGGTTGCCTGTTTTTTGGTGTAACCTTTGATATTCATCAGGTCGTTGATGATCTGATCTGTCAGTTCATCTTCAAAATATGTGTAAACAGTATTCTCAGTGCTGGAGTTCTTTTCCTGAGCGGCCTGGATACGGGAATAAACATCATCTGCAAGAGCTTCATCATACTGATCCTGAGTAATATAGTTCTGATCCAGCATATGCTGGAGAACTTCCTTGCGTCTCTTCCTGTTGCTGTCAGGATTGATGATCGGGTTAAATTTCGTCGGGTTCTGTGTGATACCTGCCAGAGTTGCACATTCAGAAAGATTCAGATCCCATATATCCTTGTCAAAATACTGTCGTGCGGCAGCCTGTACACCGTAGGAACCGGCACCCAGGTTAATTGTGTTCAGGTAATTCTCAAGAATGGTGTCTTTATCAGTTTTTTTCTCAACCTGGACAGCAAGGTACTGTTCCTGGATTTTTCGCGTAAATCTTTCCAGCTGAGTAGATTCACTGGTCCAGTTGGTAAATACGTTATTCTTAAGAAGCTGCTGTGTGATCGTACTGGCACCTTCTGAGAAATCTCCGGTAGTGAGAGCTTTCATTCCGGCACGAAGAATACCTTTTACGTCAATACCGTTATGTTCATAGAAACGTTCATCCTCAATTGCGACAACTGCATGCTGCAGATCAACAGGTATCTGATCGAGAGTGACAGGCAGTCGGTTGGAATCCGGAGCAGCCAGTTTACGGATCTGATTCCCTGCATCATCGTAGAGAAAGGTTGCATAGCCCAGTGGCATAATATCAATATCATCAACATCAGGAGCAGTATCAATTACACCCCTGAATGACCCCACACCCAGACAGGTTACTGCGATGCAGAGTGCTATCAGTGATACGAACAGGACTCTGATGAAAGAAACTCTGGCGCGCTTTCCCATCATGGAAGAACGGGAAATCAGTGCCGTCCGTTTCTTTGCAGTCGACTTTTTACCGTAGTTCATGTTAAACCTCCTTTATAATCCGTTCTATTATATCAAATAAGAATAAGTAAATAAAGCAGAAAAATAAAAATTCACAATTGCTTTTGGATCTTTTTAATGGTTATTGTGTTTTTTTGCAGGATTAGTATACACTGTGCTGGCACATTTTTGTAATTCATGGTACACTGAGTCAATAAGAGAACGGAAAGAGGAGTATGAGACATGCTTGAGAAATATAAGACAGTTTACGAGGGCGGGGAAGGCGAGATCGTGGAAAAGAAATCCAGATTTATTGCTACAGTGCGTCCTGTACAGACCGAAGAGGAGGCACTGGCCTTTATAGAGGAAATGAAGAAGAAATATTGGGATGCCAGACATAACTGCTATGTATATTCGGTGGGAAAGAACAGGGAATATACCAGATGCAGTGACGATGGTGAGCCGTCAGGCACTGCGGGAAGACCAATGCTGGATGTAATCCTGGGGGAAGATATTTATAATGTGGCAGCAGTAGTTACCAGATATTTTGGAGGGATACTTCTTGGAACAGGAGGTCTTGTCAGAGCATATTCCAGGAGTCTGCAGGAAGGTCTTGCCGCCAGCACAGTGATTGAGAAAACCTACGGAATTTCTATGGAAGTAGTTACGGATTATACCGGGATAGGCAAGATTCAGTATATTGCCGGAGAACAGAAATTACCGATCCTTGATTCTGAATACACTGACAGGGTAGTTCTGCATTTGCTGGTTCCGGCGGATCAGATTGCATTTGTAGAAAAAGCAATCACCGAGGGAACAAATGGAAGAGCGAAGATGAAGAAAGAGAAAGATCTTTACTATTCAGTGATTGACGGTGAAGTGAAAGTATTTACGGACTGATAAAATATGCCCCATGCAGCCTGAAAACTGCATGGGGCATAAACAGTCAGCGAATCAGCATTTCTCCGGTTCCGGATAATCAACACCGAAAGTTTCTACTGTCATGGATTTGATTTTCTGCTCGTCAAGCGGACGGTCGCTGTAATCGGTATCTTCTTCTGCAATACGGTTTACAACATCCATTCCTTCAGTGATCTTGCCGAATGCAGCATAAGCACCGTCAAGATGCGGAGCATCTTTGTGCATGATAAAGAACTGGCTTCCTGCTGAGTTTGGATGCATGGCGCGTGCCATGGAAAGAACACCTGCAGTATGTTTCAGATCATTTTTAAATCTGTTCTGAGTGAATTCACCCTTAATGCTGTATCCCGGACCGCCCATACCTGTTCCGTCCGGGCATCCTCCCTGGATCATGAAACCGTTGATCACACGATGGAAAATAAGTCCGTCATAGAAGCCTTTTTTTACAAGACTGATAAAGTTATTAACTGTATTCGGTGCAATCTCAGGATATAATTCTGCTTTCATCACATCGCCATTATCCATGGTAATTGTAACTATCGGATTTGCCATAGTTTCAAGTCTCCTTTTCAAAAAGTATTGTATTTCGCTGTTCGCTCTATTATAATATGCAAAGAACAATTCTGCAAGAAAAAGGTGGAAAAGATGATTATAGAGACAAAAACACCACAGGAAACATTTGAGGTGGGAAAGAAGATCGGAGAGAATGCGAAACCGGGTCAGATTTATACTCTGACAGGTGATCTTGGAGTTGGAAAAACCGTATTTACCCAGGGGGTTGCGGCAGGGCTTGGAATCACAGAGCCTATCTGCAGCCCGACATTCACGATCATTCAGGAATACGAAAGCGGACGTCTTCCTTTATATCATTTTGATGTTTACCGTATCGGTGACATTGAGGAAATGGAAGAAATCGGATATGACGATTATTTCTTCGGACAGGGAATCTGTCTGATCGAATGGGCTGATCTGATTGAAGAAATCCTTCCGGAAAAGCTGATCAAAGTAACCATAGAGAAAGATCTGGAGAAAGGCTTTGATTATAGAAGGATTACAGTGATTGGTCCGGAGAACAGTTAGGAGGTAGAAATGAAAATTTTAGCTTTGGACAGCTCAGGAATTGTTGCATCTGTAGCAGTTGTGGAAGATGATACATTACTGGCTGAGTATACTGTAAATTATAAGAAAACACATTCTCAGACTTTGCTTCCGATGTTAGATGAGATTGTGAAGATGACGGAACTGGAACTGGAATCCGTAGATGCTATTGCAGTGGCAGCGGGACCGGGATCCTTTACAGGACTCCGTATCGGCTCGGCAACAGCCAAAGGCCTGGGACTTGCCCTGAAGAAACCATTGGTAGCAGTACCGACAGTAGATGCACTGGCATATAATCTTTATGATGCACAGGGATTGATCTGTCCGATCATGGATGCCAGAAGAAAGCAGGTATATACAGGAATTTACAGATTTGAAGAGCATCAGCTTATGACTTTGAAAGAACAGTGGGCAGCACCGATCGAGGAACTGCTGGAAGAACTGAATCAGAGAGGAGAGATGGTTACATTTTTGGGAGACGGTGTACCTGTATTTCGTGAACTGATCGCAGAGAAACTGCAGGTTCCGTATTCTTTTGCACCGGCTCATGTAAATAAACAGAGAGCAGCGGCAGTGGCAGCTCTTGGCAGTATTTATTATAAAGAAGGACGCACAGAGACTGCTATGGAACATATCCCGGAATATCTCCGCGTTTCCCAGGCAGAGCGTGAGCGTGCAGAGAGAGAAAAAGAGCAGAAACCGGCAGGTACAAAAATATGATCCTGCGGGAAATGCTTGTGGATGACCTGGATCAGGTAATGGAGATTGAGCAGGATCTTTTTCATGTGCCATGGACAAAAGAAGGTTTTTTTACTTTTCTGACCAGGGATGATGCCATGTTTCTGGTGGTGGAAGAGAAAGAAAAGATTCTGGGTTACTGCGGTCTTCTTATGGTTCTGGATGAGGGAGATATTACCAATGTGGCTGTGCGCAGGGACAGACAAAAAGAAGGAATTGGCGCTTTTCTGATGCAGAGCCTGATCCGCCTTGCAGCAGAGAGGGAGGTTACGACAATCCATCTGGAAGTACGTGTGGGAAATGAGACTGCAATCCGTCTCTATGAACGTATGGGATTTACCGGAGATGGAATACGTAAGGCATATTACAGTGATCCTGTGGAGGATGCGCTGCTTATGACCAGACATCCCGAATGAAAAAGAAATGAAAGCAGAAAAAATCAGCAGCCGGACCATACACCTTTTAAGGGAATTGCCGGAAGCTGGAAAATAGAGGGAATATATGTTAGATGTATGTTTAGTTGGAACCGGTGGAATGATGCCTCTGCCGCGCAGATGGTTGACTGCGCTTATGACAAGATATAACGGGAGCAGTCTGCTCATTGACTGTGGTGAAGGTACTCAGGTAGCAATTAAGGAGAAGGGATGGAGCTTTAAACCTATTGATGTGATTTGTTTTACTCATTATCATGGAGATCATATCAGCGGGCTTCCGGGACTTCTTCTTACTATGGGAAATGCAGACCGCACAGAACCATTGACTCTGGTAGGTCCCAAAGGTCTGGAGAGAGTAGTCAATGCACTTCGCGTCATTGCACCGGAGCTTCCGTTTGAAATTAAATTTATTGAGATTACACAGCCGGAGCAGGTCATTGAATTAAATGGCTATCGTATTACGGCTTTTAAAGTGAACCATAATGTACTCTGTTATGGCTATACCCTTGAGATTCTCCGCCAGGGAAAATTCTCGGCTGAGAGAGCGAAAGAGCAGGATATTCCACTGAAATACTGGAATCCGCTCCAGAAAGGGCAGACCATCGAAGCAGACGGTATTACCTATACACCGGAGATGGTACTTGGACCTGCGAGAAAAGGAATCAGGCTTACTTATACAACAGATACCAGACCAACAGAATCTATCCTGCGAAATGCAAAGGAATCGGATCTGTTTATCTGTGAAGGAATGTACGGAGAAGATGACAAAGCAGACAAAGCACGCGGATACAAGCATATGACTTTCCGCGAGGCGGCGGTTTTGGCCCGTGATGCCCGGGTAAAGGAGATGTGGCTGACACATTACAGTCCGTCTCTGGTCAGACCGGATGAGTTTATGGATAAAGTTCGTGAAATTTTTCCAAATGCATATCCGGGAAAAGACGGAAAGAGTCTGGAATTGAATTTTGAGGAATAATATGTCACTGAAACTGATTATGTACAAGTAGTAAAACGGATGACTTATCCGTCGGATATATGAGGAACAGAAAATGAAAGATACATTAATTCTTGCAATTGAGAGTTCCTGTGATGAGACTGCAGCTTCTGTTGTCAAAAACGGAAGAACTATTCTGTCAAATGTGATCTCTTCACAGATCGCTCTTCATACTTTATACGGTGGGGTAGTTCCGGAAATTGCTTCCCGTAAACATATTGAAAAGATTAACCAGGTAATTGAACAGGCACTGGCAGATGCAGATGTAACTCTTGATGATCTGGATGCAATTGGTGTCACTTATGGTCCGGGACTTGTAGGTGCACTTCTTGTGGGCGTTGCTGAGGCGAAGGCAATTGCTTATGCAAAGAAGCTTCCACTGGTAGGGGTCCACCATATTGAGGGCCATGTGTCAGCAAATTATATTGAACATCCGGATCTTGAACCTCCATTTTTATGTCTGATCGTGTCAGGAGGACATACACACCTTGTGATCGTTAAGGATTATGGAGAATTTGAAATCCTGGGACGTACCCGTGATGATGCTGCAGGCGAAGCTTTTGACAAAGTTGCAAGAGCTATCGGACTGGGATATCCGGGAGGACCAAAGGTAGACAAGCTCTCTAAAGAGGGAAATCCCAATGCAATTGAGTTTCCAAAAGCTAAAATTGGAGATTGTCCGTACGATTTCAGCTTCAGTGGTGTAAAATCAGCAGTGTTGAATTATATTAATCATGCGCAGATGACCGGAGAAGAGATAAACAGAGCAGATCTGGCAGCATCTTTCCAGAAAGCGGTAGTTGATGTGCTGGTGGAGCATACAATGCTTGCAGCCAAAGATTATGGGATGACTAAGATTGCAATTGCAGGCGGAGTGGCTTCGAATGGAACGTTAAGAGCGGCAATGGAAGAAGCATGTAAGAAAAATAATTACAGTTTTTATCGGCCGTCACCGATCTTCTGTACAGACAATGCAGCAATGATCGGAGTAGCTGCTTATTATGAATATATTAAAGGTACACGTCATGGCTGGGATCTGAATGCTGTGCCGAATCTTAAACTGGGAGAGCGTTGAGATGTCAGAAAGAAATACGGCCATTGTTCTGGCGGCAGGGCAGGGAAAAAGAATGCACAGTAAAGTACAGAAGCAGTTTCTGGAGATACAGGGATACCCGGTTCTGTATTATTCCCTGCGCTGTTTTCAGGAAAGTCCGCTGATTCAGGATATTATTCTTGTGACAGGAGAGGAATCTATCTCCTACTGTAAAGAAGAAATCGTGCAAAAATATGGATTTACAAAGGTATCGGCAGTAATCCCGGGAGGAAAAGAACGCTATGATTCTGTCTATGCAGGTCTTTGTGAATGCAGAGACTGTGAATATGTATTGATCCATGACGGTGCAAGACCTTTTGTGACAGAAGAAATTCTTAAACGTGGTCTGCAGAAAGTGAAGGAAACAGGTGCATGTGTGATTGGTATGCCTTCTAAAGATACAGTCAAACTTTCTGATGAAGAGGGATATGTAAAAGAAACTCCAAACAGAAAGTGTGTGTGGACAATTCAGACCCCGCAGATTTTTTTGTATTCACTGATACGTGAGGCTCATGACAGCATTCGTCAGAAAGATATGAGCAAAATTACAGATGATGCCATGGTAGTAGAGCAGGAGACAGGGGCAAAGGTTGCTCTGGCAGAGGGATCTTATCAGAATATTAAGATCACAACACCGGAGGATCTTGATATCGCGGAAGCATTTTTGAAACATTAAAGAATGTTTTGTGATTGAAAAATGCCGTATTTTAGCGGGTTTTATGGGAAATCTGGGAAGATAAAAATAAAAATTGAAAAAAATGTAAAAAAGTTGTTGACAGATGCGGGTATTGATGCTAGAATATCACTTGCGTCGGCGGTGAGAACACAACGAACGCAGTCAACAACATATGGAGAGATATCGAAGTGGTCATAACGAGGCGGTCTTGAAAACCGTTTGTCCGCAAGGGCGCGTGGGTTCGAATCCCACCCTCTCCGTTTCAGGAGTTTCGCAGATGCGGAACTCCTTTTTGCGTAACGGGGGACGGAAAAAATGACACAAAAAATAAAACATTACATTTGTGAAAAAGACGGAAGAATCAAGTGGCAGTTCCGCCTGATTTTATCAGCAGCTATATTATCAATAATGCTTGCTGAAAGCCGATTTTTATATTATCATAGTCCTAAAGATACAAAATGGTTGATATGTATTATTTACGCTCTGACTGGTTATTATTGCCCGGGGTGTGGAGCAGGCCGCGCGTGCTATTGCATTTTGCACGGTCAGATTTATCAGGCATTTCGCTATAACCCGTTGCTTGTACTTTTGTTGCCGTGGATAGGCGCATACCTGGCATTATGCGCGTGCCAGTGGCTATTTACAGGCAGAGAAAGCATAAGCCGCCGGATACCGATGTGGATACTATGGACAATATTGGCAGTTATACTGATATACGGAGTTTTGAGAAATGTAAATGCATATCCATTTGTGTTACTATCCCCGACAAGGGTCAGATAAAAGGAGAAATGAGCATGAAGTGTAAATTTTGCGGAAATGATTTGCCGGAAGAATCAAAGTTCTGTCCGTCATGTGGCGCACCGGTAGAGCCGGAGGAGAAGCAGGAACAGTCAGAACAATCAGCAGAAGCGAAGCAGCAGGAAAACCAGAATCCTTATGAATATGGCACGCCAGGAACAGATAATGGAAGTGGGACACAGAATGAGAATTCATATCAGTATGGAAGTGCAGAACAGGATAACGAGAACCCGTACCAGTATGGAAGTGAAGGACAGAATAACGAGAGCCCGTACCAATATGGAAGTGCAGAACAGAATAACGAGAACCCATACCAGTATGGAAGCGCAGGACAGAATAACGAGAACCCGTACCAGTATGGAAGTACAGGACAGAACACGTCTGCAGATTATAATGCTAATAATGGGACTTATGGTCAGCCGCAGAAGCCGATCAATGGAACGACCTATTTAATATTCGCTATCATTTCAACAATACTTTGCTGTCTGCCGCTTGGTATTGTGGCAATTGTATATGCCAGCAAGATCAACTCTCTGCAGAGAAATGGAGACTATGCCGGAGCTCAGAATGCAGCAAAGAAAGCGAAGATGTTTACGATTATCGGAACAGTAGCTGCGCTTGTAGTATCTATCTTTTATATTATATTTGCAGTTGTGATCGAAATTGGAAGCAGCGATTTCGACGATGATCCGGTATCTAATGTTGTGGAAAATGTAATCGAAGATAAGAATGATTCTAAAAAAGCGGATGACAGCGATAAATCGGATAAAACAGCAAAGACTACAGAACCGGCAGCAGCCAGCAGTGGACTGGGAACAAGCTGGGACAGTTATACAGTACAGATTAATGATAAAGTCCTGACATTTCCGTGCACAAAATCCGATATTGAGGCAGCGGGTCTGAGTATGGATACAGAATATACAGCGGAAAATTATGTGGTGAATGCCAACGAATATGAGTTGGTTTATTTCATGGATGCCAATGATAATGAGATTATGGCATATGCGATCAACAATACAGATACAGCGATGGAAGTAAAAGACTGCCTGATTGGTGGCGTTTCTGTGGATGACTATGATCTGGAGAATGGCGGGCTTACTGTAATATTCCCAGGCGGGATTCAGATGGGTGCTTCAAAAGATGCAGTAACTGGAGCTTATGGAGAAGCAGATGACACATATGACGGAGACAGTCGGTCTATGTATAGCTGGTATTCAGATGACAGTTACTATAAGAGCTGCGAGATTGACTTTGACGCAGAGTCTGGACTTGTATGCATGATGACTATGCAAAACTTTGGTCAATAAGAGCTGTAAACTAAAAAGTAAAGTATAAAGATAATAATAAATGTCTGGTATGTGAGGGTCAGAGATTCTTTGCATATCAGACATTTTTTGCTTTCTTAAGAAAGAACTTGTCAGGAGGCACATTCATTGTTCTGCGGAGTGCATACAAAAAGTGGTGAATTGAAAAAGTAAAATCCACCTTGCAAAGGTAAATTCTACTTTGCAAAAT
>ERZ812616.569-NODE-569-length-51038-cov-4.461016_pt1 | contig 51038 bp, 38 predicted proteins | sample MGYA00376249_ERZ812616 | MGnify/ENA primary metagenome ERZ812616 (study PRJEB26924, sample SAMEA4378265) | human gut metagenome | biome: human gut; feature: human-associated habitat; material: faeces | place: China | collected 2013 ...
ACATATACTTCTGACATTATGCTCCTCCTTCTGTAAATGAATTTAATTTTTCTGTCAATTTATGAATTAACTTGGAAAGTGTTTCCAGATAGGTAGTACAGGGTTCTGGTTTGTCAGGGCAGTTCAGCAATTTGCATTTTGGAAACAGGGAGAAGTTTCTACAATTATTTGGACTTTATTTTTCTTATTGGGGGCAGTCCTGTTCCTTGTTCCGGCAATGCGAAAACATGTCTAACTAAAAACCGAATAAAATATTAAATATATTCGGAAATAGTTTTAACTTTGTAGCCAACAAAAACGTTAGGCTATGAAAAATAAAGGAGAAATCATTCTTTACATATCAATAATGCTTTAAAAGAGGAATTAAAGAATTTATCAGTTGTCGCAAATTTTGCGACAACTGCAAGAGATGGCAAAACTTATAATATGGAGTACTATAATTTGGATGTCATTCTTTCTGTTGGCTATCGTGTAAAATCTCAATCCGGTATCCAGTTCCGTATTTGGGCAAATAAAATATTAAAAGATTATTTATTAAAAGGATATGCTGCTAGTCAACGATTTATTCGATTAGAACAGAAGATTCAAGAGCATGATTAAACTCTTGCTGAGTATCGAGAAAAGATTGATTTTTTTATCAAAACTTCTCTTCCTCCTGTTGAAGGCATCTTCTTTGACGGTCAGCTATTTTGATGCTTATAAATTTGCGGCAGATTTGATAAAGTCTGCTCGCAAATTAATTATCCTCATAGATAATTACGTGGATGAAAGTGTATTGATGTTGCTAACTAAACGAGATGTAAATGTTGCAGCAACAATTTATACAGCACAGATATCAAAACAACTGACCTTGGATTTGCAACGGCACAATGCTCAATACGAACCTATCATAATCAAACAATTCAAACAATCGCACGATCGTTTTCTGTTGATCGATGAAAAGGATATTTTTCATATCGGTGCTTCCCTGAAAGACTTGGGAAAGAAATGGTTCGCTTTTTCAAAACTCAATCTTGACATGAATGATATAATGAGAAAGATTGTTTGAGGTTGTAAAGTCTGTATGTAGTTAAAACTGTTGTTGTCTTCGCTTTGCGAAAACAACAACAGCAACAACAGAAGCCGAAAGTATTTCAGCAACCGGAACCGATAGCCAGATACCTACTGTGCCAAACCACACTGGCAGGATCAAAAAGCAGATCACCGGTAGTATTCCACGTATCGTAGTGAATACTAGTGCCCGTTTGACATTGCCAATCGACATGTAATATCCAATAGCGACTACATTGATCCCGAAGAAAATAAAATCTAACGAGAAATAAGGTAATCCTTCAGAGGCCAATATTCCGGCAGGATTGGTTATGTCGGGTATAAACATCGATACAATCGTTTGATTGAATAAAGTGGATACCAGAACAAAGAATATACTGATACCTATTGCCGAGAATAAAGCCAGCCGGACGGCTTTTATATAACGGTCAGGTTGTCTTAATCCATAATTATAGCTGACAATCGGTTGTGCAGACTGTATAACAGCATTGAAAACCATGAATACAACAGGAAACAGATAGTTTATTACACTAAAGGCTGCCACTCCATCCACTCCGATATAACGGCTGAATATATAATTGCCGGTTACTGCCATGATTGAAATGGTTATTTCACTTAATAACACTGGAAATCCTAATCGACAGATCGAAACTGTATTGCTTAGAGCAAACCGTATATTTCTCCCGTTGATACGAGGTTTGACGAATCGTATGGGTGAAGATCTTCTCATCAGGAAACAGATAAGCATGATCGTACCTACGGTCTGTCCCAGTCCTGTTGCAAAAGCTGCACCGAATAATCCCCATTTGAAAACAAAGATAAACAGGTAGTCGAGTATAATATTTAGTATTGTGGCAACACTTAAACAGAGTAAACTGTAATTAGGGCTGCTTATCCTGACAAAGAACGGTAGCGAACTCAGGGCCATCTGGAACACTGAAAAACATGCAAACGTGATCAGGTATTCGCTGGCCTGGCTAACGATAGCCGAAGGAGCCCCAAGCAAGATCACAATTTCGTCCGGAAAACATACTCCAATGATGGAACACAGGAGCATCAATAGTGAGGAGATGATGAATGACTCGGTTATCACCACATTTGCATTACCTCGTTTTCCTCTCGATAGCTGGATCGTTGCAATAATTGCCGCTCCCATACCAAACATCAGGCCTATACCGGTCATGACGGTGAAGATCGGAACTACTATATTGATGGCGGCCAGTGCATCGCTACCAAGACCATTTCCCACAAATATTCCGTCGACAATAATAAACAGGGCACCGAATACCATTCCCAGGATATTAGGAATTAATTGTTTAATAAACAACTTCCCGATACTTCCGCCTGCATAGTCCATTTTTAATTTTGACATTACTGAAATGTTTTAACGATTTGTTTTTAACGCAGCAAAGGTAAGCTGATGTAAATAGTTAATCCTTTTCATAAGTACGACTATATTGTTCATAATCGCAACTGTCTTGCCTGTTTTATCCATAAAAAGTACTATTTTTGTGTATTAAAATAAACTGATGGAAAAAGATCTTTCACTCTTTAACGGAGCATTCTGGTATGACGAGATGAACCTGGATATACTGCTTAACTATCCGTTCAGGATGGAGGGTGGTTTTATTTTGTTGTGCATAGAAGGGGAAGCTGTGGTGTCGGTCGGTGTACAGAAATGTGAGATCACGCGGAATACGGAAATGATTGTTTTACCGGGTACTACTTTTTATCTGTTGAATGCTTCGGATACGTTTCGTGTCAGGATATTGACTTTCCCAAAAGATATGTATGATGAGGTAAGTCTTCGTCTGGGAGTTCCTTTTTCCAGTTATCTTCGTGAAACACCCAGTTTCACTTATCCTATAGGCTCTCCACTGCTAAAAAACATCGAAGTATGGATGGATATGGGAAAACTGATCTATGAAGATAAAGGTAATCAGTTTAATGCTTTGATGTTACGTAATTTTATACAGAACTATCTTTTATGGTTGTATGATAAAAGTATACATTATTTTGAGCAAACAGTAGGTAAGTTTAGCCGCAAACAGGAGCGGTATCACCAGTTCATGTCTTTGCTCGATACCCATTGCCGCGAGCAACGGGATGCTTTGTTCTATGCCGATAAACTTTGTATCACGCTCTCGTACCTCCGGATGGTCTGTCATGCCTGTAGTTCCTTTGCTTCACCGAAAGAGATTATTGACAAACGGGTGATCCTGGAAATAAAAGTGTTACTTCAATCTACCGACTACACGATACAGGAGATATCCCAGTTGCTCCATTTTCCGGATCAGTCTTATTTGGGACGTTATTTTAAAAGGCATACGGGGATGTCGGCAAGTGAATACAGGGAATTGTAAACAAAGAATGCTGTTAAGAAGCGTTTTTCTTGTAACTTTGTTTTTTAATTAAAAAAAGAACAGCTGAATGCCGGAAAATCATCTTTTGATAATCGCATTAAGTAACCATTCCAATCTGGGACCTTTGCTTATTCCTTATTTTGCCAGGGAGGTATCGCCGGGGGTGATCAGTGTGGAGGAACAGGTTTCGCACGCCGGAAAAAAAAATAATCTGTCTGAATTGGAAAGACAGATTATCGCTATTGCCGAAAGCTACTCGGAGAAAAATCTAATGAAGGTCTATTCGAAGGAACGAACGGTTACCGGTTTTCTGAAGTCGGTGACGACAGATATGCGGCAAAAGCTGCTTCGTCCTTTCATTGATAAGAAGATCAGGCAAATGATCCGACTGATGCAAATTCATAAAATACCGGTATATAATAAGGAGGCAGGAGTGAAGTTGCTTTATGAGCATGACCGGGTGTTGTTTTTCGAACATGTGGCAGAAGTTTCTTTTCGTTTTGAGATTACGGAGCAGACCTTTCGTTATACTGCAATTTGTAAAATGAATGGTGAAGAGATCTCATTACAGCAAAAACGGCGGTTTATGGTCTTTTCTTCTAAACCGGCAGTATTGTTTCTTGACAGCCATCTGCTTGTTTTTAAGCGGATAGAAGCGGCGCGGCTTGTTCCTTTCCGGTTTAAACGGTATGTGGAGGTTCCGGTTGCGGAATTAAATAAATATATGGAGAAGGTGGTGCTTCCATTGATAAGCGATTATCCTGCCATTCCTGTGGGTTTTGATATTATTCGTGAGTCGCGTGCCTGTGTTCCGGAGTTGTCGATCGATCAATGATGATCCGGTCTTACAACTCCACTTTCGTTATGGCGACCATTCCTTTTCTCCGGGACAGGAACCCCGTTACGCTTATCCGTCTTTGAAGGAAGAGGAGGGGAAGCCGGTTGTATATTACTTTGTACGTGATATCAGACTGGAGCAAACCTATGTCGACCTGTTAAAGCAATGGGGGTTCCGACAGGTGTCCGATACCCAGTTTGCCAGGAATGACCTGGAGGGAGATCATACTTTCGTCGATTGGTTGCAGCAACATCGACAGGAACTACAAGCCTGTTTTTCTTTTGTAAAAAAGGAAACTTCTCTTTCTTTCTATTTTGGCGAAGTGTCGTTGACACAGGAGATTGCCTCTTCCCCTGATTGGTTCGATATCCGAATAACTGTCAGGATTGGTGATTATCAGTTCCCTTTTATCCGTTTTAAGAAAAATATTCTGGAAGGGAAACGCGAATTTATTCTACCTGACGGTCAGATCGCTCTGTTGCCGGAAGACTGGTTTGAGAAATACAGTGACCTCTTTGCTTTAGGCGATGGAAAGCAGGAGGAGATTCGGGTTCGTAAAATGCACTTGGGGCTTGTTGCCGCATTGGAAGAAGGACAGGATTCTATACAAAAAGAATATGTACGGAAAGAGTCGGTGGCAGTACCTCCGAAGATAAAAGCGACTTTACGCCCTTACCAGCAGGAGGGTTTCTCCTGGTTGGTTCATTTGGCGGCAAACGGTTTCGGTGGTTGCCTGGCTGATGACATGGGGCTGGGTAAAACCTTGCAGACTATTTCTTTATTGCAACATGTATATGACCCGAGCGAACCGGTCTGTATAGAATATACTCCGGTATCATCGGGAAAAGTGACGGTAGATCAGGACGGACAATTCTCCTTTTTTAGCGAAGGACTACCTGTTGAGACAGAGCACGATACGGTTAATTTCAGGGTAGAGACTCAACAAAACCTACCGGCGACTTTGATCGTTGTTCCTACTTCTTTACTTCCGAACTGGAAAAGGGAAATACGGAAGTTTAGTTCATTAAGCGTTTATTCTTATACTGCTATTACAGAGCAAAAGCGGAAAGACCCTTGTAAGAGTTTCAGCCGTTATAATATCGTTCTGATCACCTATGGATTACTTAGAAGGGATATCGACTTGTTAGAAAATTATCGTTTTACTTATGTGATACTGGACGAAAGCCAGAATGTAAAGAATCCGGCATCGGCAACCTATCATGCGGTAGTCCGTTTGAAAAGCGATCATCGTCTGGTATTGACCGGAACACCGATCGAGAATTCTCTAAAGGATCTTTGGGCGCAATTTAACTTTATCAATCCCAGTCTGCTAGGTTCTTCTGACGGTTTTCGGAAACATTTTATTCTTCCGATCACCAAAGAAGGAAATGAGAAGGTTGGAAAAAGATTACAACAAATTATACGTCCTTTTTTTCTGCGACGTACGAAGTTACAAGTAGCACCGGAACTTCCCCCGTTGACGGAAGAAGTAATTTATTGTGAGATGACACCGGAGCAACGTGAGATTTATCTAAAAGAGAAAAACGTCCTGCGTAATACGATTTTGCAGGAACGAAACAAAAACTCTTTTGTCGCTTTAAACGGTATTACCCGTTTGCGTCAGCTGGCAAACCATCCACAAATGGTTATGCCTGTGTATATGGGCGGTTCGGGAAAGATGGAGCAGATATTGGACGCTTTCGAGACATTGGTCAGCGAAGGGCATAAAGTCTTAATATTTTCTTCTTTCGTCACTCATCTTAATCTGTTGGCAAGAGCTTTTATTGAACGACAATGGAAATATGCAATGCTTACAGGCAGCACACTCGACAGAGAAAAAGAGATTACCCGCTTCTCTACCCAAAGCGATGTCTCTGCCTTTTTCATATCCCTGAAGGCGGGTGGAGTTGGTTTGAACCTGACGGATGCCGATTATGTGTTTATCATCGATCCCTGGTGGAATCCGGCAGCTGAACTACAAGCCGAAGGTCGTGCACATCGTATCGGGCAGGAAAAGCAAGTCTTCGTATATCGTTTCATCACTGCGGACACGATTGAAGAAAAGATACGTAACCTACAGGAATCCAAGAGTGAACTGGCCGAAACCTTTATCTCTGAAAACGATCCGTTAAAGTTGTTGACAGACCGTGAATGGGAAGAGTTATTGTGATTTGGGTAAAACTAAAGTTTTAGTAAATTGTCATTCATATTTTCTTTTTATTTGTATATGGGCTGTAAGTCTCGATTATCATGATTTTTTATTTTGTAAAGATGATCAAGATGGAGTTTATTGACTGAAATAAGATTGATTGAAGTTATTTGTTATTATGGAAATAAATGAATTGAGTAGTAAATTTAATAGCTTAATAAATAATGAGATAATTGAGCTTGATAGGCGTCTTCAGATATTTGATTCCGAATGTAAGTTATATAAAGGGATACAGATATTAATGACTCCTTTGGTATATAAACCTAAAATATTGTTTGTTGGAATTAATCCAGGAGACGGTTATTATAAAAATGAAGGAGAAGGAAAACCTGTATCAATAACAGATAATATAAATCCTCATAATAATAATCTTTTTAGTGATTATCGTAAGGCGCATCCTTGGCCGATTGCGCGATTGATGACTTCTTTATTTTCTGACAAGAAGGATTTTTATCAATTGAGAGATGACATGGTTTGGACTAATTGTTTTCCGATAGCAACACATACTGAACGGGATTTGAATAATTTGTTTAAGGAAGCAGATACCTGGATGGCTAAAAAAGAGAGAGATGGTGAATTTGTTGGGCGATATAGATGTTATCCTTGTTGTCATCGTTTTATTCATGAATTGGCTTTATTAATAGAACCTAAGATTATTATTTGTCTAGGAAAGAGGGCCTTTGAAGAGTTTCTAAAGGAAGATTATACCGAGACTAAGGATATTGAAGTTATTAATAATTCCTTTAAACGGAAATTGGCAGTCTTGAAAGGCGGAATTCCTGTGATAGGTTTTAATCGATTTTATAGTTCATTGGCCAAAGGTGTTGATGTAGTGTGGTTGCGGGATATGATAATTAATACAATTAATAAATAATACATAATGAAAAATGTAATAGAGTCAATAATAGAAGAGTTGGCAGTCAGACTGAAAGATGGTATGTACACTGAAGGGAAAAATGAATATAAGGAAAATGCTTGTCGATTGATTTTTCCTCGAAAGTATACAGATGGTCGGTCAACTAATCAGCGCATTAGTGAGCAGGAGGCTCGGTTCCTTTTTATTCATTTGTTAGAGTCACGAACAAATGAACATGATTTTTATTATTCAGTAGAAACTCCAACAAGTGGTAAATATTATTTTAAGGGAGAATCTCTGAATAAAAGATCTGCTAGCTTTGATCTAACTTTATATAGAAAAGAAGAGAATCATCTTTTAAAAAGATATTGTCATATAGAATTTAAATGCGGAAATGAAGATACAATCAAAAAGGATTTGATAAAACTATTATATGATGAACATCAAGAGAGTAATGAAAATTACTTTATACATGTGATTAGTAATACGAACTCTGGAACTCTGGAAAGTTTGAAAAAGAAATTTGATTTCTCAGATGAGAGATATCAAAAGTTGATACAGGATTTGGAGCAGGAAAGACTGATTGTTACAGATCGGATTATCAATGTGTACTTTTTAATTATAGGGAATATGTATGGAGAAAGTGCAGGTACATGTCGATTACAAAAATATAAATTTAGAGATAAAACATTTGAGTCTTGTTAATTTAGGAAGATGGAAATGGGTATATGTTTTCTTTGTATAGAGTGAATACCCCAAACAATTTAATATACTATTAGTATAGCCATCCCCATCCTTACAATTTGTATCTCGTAGCTTTCTTCTCCTTTTTATTTATAACTTTGTCGAAACAATGCTAATATATATAATTATTTAACTAAATGTTGGGTAAAGTGATTATTTCTATTAAATTGTCATTTGTTTTGTCGGTATATGAGCATTATGTATAATAAAGTAAGTATCTTTGTATTCGAAATAAAACAAGATAGAACCAGATGGAACAACTTAAACATGAGTGTGGAGTCGCCATGGTCCGGTTACTGAAGCCTTTAGAATATTATCATCAAAAGTATGGTACCTGGATGTATGGGTTGAATAAACTCTATTTACTGATGGAGAAGCAGCATAACCGGGGGCAGGAAGGAGCCGGTTTAGCCTGTGTAAAGTTAGAAGCAAGCCCCGGTGAAGAATATATGTTTCGGGAACGAGCATTAGGAACAGGAGCTATAACCGAGATATTCGCAGCCGTTCACGAACATTACAAAGATTTACCGCCTGGTAAATTAAACGATCCGCTTTTTGCTAAAGCCAATCTTCCTTTCGCCGGAGAACTTTATATGGGTCACCTCCGTTACAGTACCACCGGTAAGTCCGGTATTTCCTACGTCCATCCTTTTTTACGCCGCAATAACTGGAGAGCCAAGAACCTCGCTCTTTGCGGTAATTTCAACCTCACTAACGTAAACGATATTTTTGAAGAGATTACGGCTATCGGACAACATCCGCGTAAGTATTCCGATACCTATATCATGCTTGAACAGATGGGACACCGCCTGGATCGTGAGATAGAGCGCCTGTATCAGAAGTATGAAGGCGAGGGACTGAAAGGAATGGAGATCACAAATGCTATTGAAGCACATGTCGATCTCTCGAATGTACTGAAACGATGTGTGCCGACCTGGGACGGAGGATTTGTGATCTGTGGCCTGACTGGTAGCGGCGAATCCTTCAGTGTGCGCGACCCGTGGGGGATACGCCCGGCTTTCTATTATGTAGACGATGAAATCATGGTACTAGCATCCGAGCGTCCGGTTATCCAGACGGCTCTGAATGTTCAGGCTGAAGATATAAAAGAACTGAACTCCGGAGAAGCAGTTTTTATCAGCAAGGAAGGCCGGTTCAGAACCTCTCAGATCGTGCAACCGAAGGAGAATAAAGCCTGTTCGTTCGAACGTATTTATTTCTCCCGTGGTAGTGATGTGGATATCTACCGCGAACGTAAGCGGTTAGGGGAGAACCTGGTGCAACCGATATTGAAAGCAGTCGACCATGATATCAGGCACACTGTCTTCTCCTTTATCCCCAACACGGCTGAGGTGGCCTATTTCGGTATGCAGGAAGGACTGAATAATCACCTGAACAAACTAAAAAAGGAATGGATTGCTGACCGCAGTCACCTTTTGCAGGAAGAAGAGCTCGACCAGATACTTTCCATGCGTGTTCGTGCTGAAAAAGTAGCGATTAAGGATATAAAATTACGTACTTTTATCGCCGAAGGAAATAGCCGTAACGATCTGGCAGCTCATGTATATGATATAACCTATGGAAGCATCGAACCTTTTGTCGATAATCTGGTTGTTATAGATGATAGCATCGTAAGGGGAACAACACTGAAACAGAGTATTATCGGCATTTTAGACCGCTTGCATCCGAAGAAGATAGTGATCGTTTCTTCATCGCCTCAGGTTCGCTATCCGGACTATTACGGAATCGATATGTCGCGTATGAATGAGTTTATCGCATTCCGGGCGGCAGTGGCTTTGCTGAAAGACCGTGGTATGGAGTCTGTTCTGACAGAAGCCTATCAAAGGGCGAAAAAGCAACAGGCGCAGAAGGAAGGTCCGATCGTCAACTATGTAAAGGAGATATATGCTCCGTTTACCGATGAGGAAATCTCTGCCAAGATGGTAGAGTTGCTTATCCCGGCAGGTACACGGGCAAAGGTCGAGATCGTCTATCAGACGCTTGAAGGTCTGCATGCCTCTTGTCCCGATCATCCGGGCGACTGGTATTTCTCCGGCGATTATCCGACTCCCGGAGGGGCGCGTCTGGTAAACAATGCCTTCATTAATTATATGGAAGAAGAATATTTAATCAGGTGACAGTGGACAGATGACAGTGGACAGATTTTTTTAACTGTCAACTGCCACTTGTCAACAGTCAACTCAAACGTAAGTTTTTATTTATGCAAAGAGAAAAAACAGCAACTTTGATCTTAGACGACGGAACTGTTTTTCGTGGCTTTTCTTTCGGCTACGAAAAAGAGGTGACAGGTGAAGTAGTGTTCAACACTGCGATGACGGGTTATCCGGAAAGCTTGACCGACCCTTCTTATGCCGGTCAGTTGATGGTGTTAACATATCCGTTGGTGGGTAATTATGGTGTACCGGCCCGCACGTTCGGTGCGGATGGGATAGCTACTTTCATGGAGAGTGAAAAGATTCATGCAGATGCCATTATTGTAAGCGATTACAGCCATGAATACAGTCATTGGAATGCTGAAGAAAGTCTGGGAAGCTGGTTGAAGGAAGAAGAAATACCGGGGATTTACGGAATCGATACACGTGCCCTGACTAAGAAACTGCGTGAGCATGGGGTGATGATGGGAAAGATCGTGATCGGTGATGCAAAGACCGACCTAACGGACTTCGGACAATACGGAAATGTGAATTACGTCGACAAAGTATCTTGTAAGGAGGTGATCACTTACGGGAAAGGCGAAGGAAAGAAACGGGTCGTCCTGGTGGATTGCGGGGTGAAGCACAACATCATCCGCAGCCTGCTGAAACGGAATGTAACTGTGATCCGGGTTCCCTGGGACTATGATTTCAATACACTGGAATATGACGGCCTGTTTATCAGCAATGGCCCCGGCGACCCGGATACTTGCGATGCTGCCGTTCAAAATATCCGTAAAGCTTTGAGTGGCGATAAGCCTATCTGTGGTATCTGCATGGGTAACCAGTTGTTGGCCAAGGCCGGCGGGGCCTCTATCTATAAATTGAAATACGGACACCGTAGCCATAACCAGCCGGTGCGTATGGTAGGAACGGAAAAGTGTTTTATCACCTCACAGAATCATGGGTACGCGGTGGACAACACAACGCTGGGTACTGATTGGGAACCGCTCTTTATCAATATGAATGACGGTACGAACGAAGGTATCAAACACAAAACGAAGCCTTTTTTCTCTTCTCAGTTCCATCCCGAAGCATGTAGCGGGCCGACGGATACGGAGTTTATGTTCGATAAATTTGTCGAGTTACTATAAAGAGGAATGCAGGTGATGCATCTTTGCGCGATCAGGCAACACTCCTTTGAGTGGTAAGGCAAAGAGCCTTTGCGTGAACAAGCAAAGCATCTTCACTAACGGCAGAGACACCTCCTAAGTGGGGGCAGTGACAATCCCTCTCCGGAGGCAGCGAGCTAGGCTCACCAACGTTGGTGAGTCAGTGCGCCTAAAAAGTGTTAACAAGAAAAATAAGGTCAATATGAAAGAAGATATAAAGAAAGTCCTGATACTAGGTTCCGGTGCCCTCAAGATCGGTGAGGCGGGCGAGTTCGATTATTCAGGCAGCCAAGCCCTGAAGGCGATTAAGGAAGAGGGGATTCAAACGGTATTGATCAATCCGAATATCGCTACGGTACAGACATCGGAAGGAGTCGCGGACACGGTTTATTTCCTGCCCGTTACTCCTTTTTTTGTGGAAAAGGTGATCGAGAAGGAACGTCCGGAAGGTATCTTGCTCGCTTTCGGCGGGCAGACGGCGTTGAATTGTGGCGTGGCTCTTTACCAAAGCGGCGTGCTGGAGAAGTATGGCGTGAAGGTATTGGGTACCCCGGTGCAGGCTATCATGGATACCGAGGATCGGGAGTTGTTCGTACGCAAGCTGGATGAGATCGACGTGAAGACGATCAAGAGCGAGGCCGTGGAGAACGCCGCTGACGCTCGCCGTGCGGCCGCCGAGCTGGGGTATCCGGTCATCGTCCGTGCCGCTTATGCGCTGGGGGGCTTGGGTTCCGGTTTCTGCGACAATGAGGAAGAATTGGACGTGTTGGTAGAGAAGGCTTTCTCTTTCTCTCCGCAAGTATTGGTGGAGAAAAGCTTGAAGGGCTGGAAAGAGGTAGAGTACGAGGTGGTGCGCGACCGCTTCGATAACTGTATCACGGTATGTAACATGGAGAATTTCGACCCGCTGGGAATCCATACGGGAGAGTCTATCGTGATCGCCCCCTCGCAGACCTTGAGCAATACGGATTATCATAAATTACGTGAGTTGGCGATCCGTATCATCCGCCATATCGGTATCGTGGGCGAGTGTAACGTGCAATACGCTTACGATCCGGAGAGTGAGGATTACCGGGTGATCGAGGTGAACGCCCGCTTGAGCCGTTCTTCGGCCTTGGCTTCTAAGGCGACCGGTTATCCGTTGGCTTTCGTGGCCGCTAAATTAGGCTTGGGTTACGGTTTGTTCGACTTGAAAAACTCCGTGACGAAAACGACTAGCGCTTTCTTTGAGCCGGCTCTTGATTACGTGGTATGTAAGATCCCTCGCTGGGACTTGGGTAAGTTCCACGGCGTGGCTCGTGAGTTGGGTTCCAGCATGAAGTCGGTTGGCGAGGTGATGGCGATCGGACGTACTTTCGAAGAGGCTATCCAGAAGGGCTTGCGTATGATCGGGCAGGGTATGCACGGTTTCGTGGAGAATAAGGAGTTGGTGATCGAGGATATCGATAAGGCTTTGCATGAGCCTACCGACCGCCGTATCTTCGTTATCTCGAAGGCATTCCGTGCTGGCTATACGGTAGACCAGATTCATGAGCTTACCAAGATAGACCGATGGTTCCTACAGAAACTATATGGAATCATGCAGACCTCCAAGGAGCTTCACGCTTTCGATATGAAGGGGATCCAACGTTGGCGCATCAATCCGGAGTTGATCCGCCGGGCGAAGATACAAGGTTTCTCTGATTTCCAGATCGCACGGGCGATCGGTCTCGACGGGGATGTGGAGAAGGGTATGATGTTGGTTCGTCAGTTCCGTAAGGAGCATGGCATTCTTCCGGTGGTGAAACAGATCGATACCTTGGCCGCCGAGTATCCGGCGCAGACGAATTACCTGTACCTGACGTATAGCGGTACGGAAAACGACGTGACGTATTTGGGCGATCATCGCTCGATTGTCGTGCTGGGTTCCGGCGCTTACCGCATCGGTAGTTCGGTGGAGTTCGACTGGTGTGGCGTGCAGGCCTTGAATACGATCCGTAAGGAGGGCTACCGTTCCGTGATGATCAACTACAATCCCGAGACGGTATCTACCGACTATGATATGTGCGACCGCCTTTATTTCGACGAGCTTACCTTCGAGCGTGTGATGGATATCCTTGAGCTGGAGAACCCCCACGGCGTGATCGTCTCCACCGGCGGCCAGATCCCGAATAACTTGGCGATGCGTCTGGACGAGCAGCATGTGAATATCTTGGGGACATCCGCCAAGAGCATTGATAATGCCGAGGACCGTGAGAAGTTCTCCGCCATGTTGGATCGTATCGGCGTGGATCAGCCCCGCTGGAAAGAGCTTTCTTCCATGGAGGATATCAATGGTTTCGTGGCGGAGGTAGGCTTCCCCGTATTGGTTCGCCCGAGTTACGTGTTGAGTGGCGCCGCCATGAATGTCTGCTCGAATCAAGAGGAGTTGGAGCGTTTCTTGAAATTGGCCGCCAACGTCAGCCAAAAGCATCCGGTGGTGGTAAGCCAGTTCATCGAGCATGCGAAAGAGGTGGAGATGGATGCCGTGGCCGATCATGGCGAGATCGTGATGTATGCCATTAGCGAGCATATCGAGTTTGCCGGGGTTCATTCCGGCGACGCTACGATTCAGTTCCCGGCCCAGAAATTATATGTGGAGACGGTTCGTCGTATCAAGCGTATCAGTAAGCAGATCGCTAAGGAGCTGAATATCTCCGGCCCGTTCAATATCCAATATCTGGCGAAGGGCAATGAGATCAAGGTGATCGAGTGCAACCTTCGTGCCAGCCGTTCCTTCCCGTTCGTGAGCAAGGTGCTGAAGATAAACTTCATCGAGTTGGCTACCCGTGTCATGCTGGGCTTGCCGGTAGAGAAACCGAATAAGAATGAGTTCGATTTGGATTACGTGGGTATCAAGGCCTCTCAATTCTCGTTCAATCGCTTGCAGAAAGCCGATCCGGTATTAGGGGTCGATATGGCTTCCACGGGCGAGGTGGGTTGTCTGGGCGACGATGTATCCGAGGCGGTGTTGACGAGTATGCTCGCTGTCGGGCAACGGGTTCCGGAGAAGAATATCCTCCTGTCCACCGGTACGCCGAAGCAGAAGGTAGCCATGCTGGATGCCGCTAAGATGTTGGCGACGAAAGGCTACAACCTATTCGCTACGGGAGGTACGCACCGTTTCTTGGCGGAGAATGGCATTCCGAGTACGAAGGTGTACTGGCCGAGCGAGAAGGGAGAACCGCAGGCGCTTAAGATGCTTCATGAGAAGCAGATCGATATGGTCGTGAATATCCCTCGTGACCTTTCCGCCGGCGAGCTTGACAACGGCTATAAGATCCGCCGTGCCGCCATCGACCTGAATATCCCGTTGATTACGAATGCCCGTCTGGCGAGCGCTTTCATTCAAGCCTTCTGTACCTTGAGCGTAGATGATATCTGCATCAAGAGTTGGCAGGAATATAAATAAATGGGGGCTTGATGTAAATCAAGTGGTATTTATTTCGTAAGTTTGCGGAAACAAACAAAAACAACCATGAATATGGATACAGCGATATTTATAGCTCGCAGGATCGCGGCGCAATCGATTCTACTCAGTGAGGAAGCCGCCCAGAAACTGGCCTCTATCTTAATCCGGACAGAATTGAAAAAAGGCGCCCTGTTTTTGAGCGAAGGAGAGGTTTGTACGCAACTCGGTTATGTCTATAAGGGAATGGTTCGCCAGTTTTACTTCAAGAATAAGAAAGAGCTGACCGAGCATTTCGCCAGCGAGGACAACATCTTCATTTGCATCGAGAGCTTCTTGCGCCAACGTCCCGCTAATCTGTTGGTGGAGGCCTTGGAGAATACGGTACTGTATGGTATTCCTCATGATCCTTTATTGGCATTGTGCGCCGAGGATTACGAGATCGAGGTCATGTATCGCCGCCTGTTGGAGAATTCGCTGATCCTGTCTCAACGGAAAGCGGATTTCCTTCGTTTCGAGACCGCTAATGAACGTTATGCCCGCTTATTGAAAGAACACCCTGAGATCGTGCAGCGTGCCCCCTTGTCCCATATCGCCTCTTATTTGCTGATGACTCCCGAGACATTAAGCAGGGTAAGGGCCAATATGCAGCTATGAGGGGCTTGTAGGTGTTAATTATATACGGTGTCGTATATGATATATAAGATAAAATTAGTATGAAGGTAGGATTATTTATCCCATGTTACATTAACGCGGTGTACCCCGAAGTGGGTATCGCCTCGTATAAATTGTTGAGGCATGTGGGTGTGGATGTCGATTATCCGATGGACCAGACCTGCTGCGGACAACCCATGGCGAACGCCGGCTTCGAGGATGAGGCGGCTCGCTTGGCCCTCCGGATGGAGGAACAGTTTAAGAACTATGACTACGTGGTAGGCCCCTCGGCCAGTTGCGTAGCCTTCGTAAAAGAGAACCATCCCCATATATTGGGAAAGCGGGATCACGTTTGTATGAACAGTAAGAAGATTTATGATATCTGCGAGTTCTTGCACGACGTGGTGAGACCGGGATCCCTGCCGGCCGTTTTCCCGCATAAGGTGAGTATCCATAATAGTTGCCACGGGGTGCGTGAGTTGCATCTCTCGTCGCCCAGCGAGCGTAATATCCCGTACTATTCCAAGTTACGTGATCTTCTTTCCTTGGTGAAAGGTATCGAGGTGTTCGAGCCGAGGCGGGTGGACGAATGTTGCGGTTTCGGCGGTATGTTCGCCATCGAGGAGCCTGAGGTCTCTACTTGCATGGGACAAGACAAGGTAAAGGATCATATGAGTACCGGCGCCGAGTATATCACCGGTGCGGATAGCTCTTGCCTGATGCATATGGAAGGGGTTATCAAGCGGGAGAAACTTCCGATCAAGACTATTCACATCGTTCAAATATTAGCGTCCGGATTATGAGTACGAAACATGCTATAGCAGCGGCCCGTTTCCTAGAGAATAAGGAGAATGAGGCTTGGCACGACCATACGCTTTGGATGGTACGTACCAAACGGGATAAGATGAGCCATTCGCTTCCAGAGTGGGAGCGGTTGAGGGAGTTGGCCTCGGAGATCAAGCTTTACTCCAACAGCCATCTGGACACGCTTCTGGAGGAGTTCGAGAAAAACGCGATCGCCAACGGGGCTATCGTGCATTGGGCGAAAGATGCCGAGGAGCATAACGAGATCGTCTTGCGGATCTTGCGCCAGCATGATGCCCGGAACCTGATCAAGAGCAAATCGATGCTGACGGAGGAATGCCATATGAACGAGTTCTTGATGTCGAAAGGAATCGATGTGGTGGAGAGCGATTTGGGTGAGCGTATCTTGCAATTGATGCATTTGGCCCCGAGCCATATCGTGATGCCGGCGATCCATATCAAACGGGAGCAGATCAGCGAGATGATGGAGCGTGAGATGGGAACGGAGAAAGGGAATATCGACCCTACCTACCTGACGCATGCCGCCCGTAAGAATCTGCGTGAGAAATTCCTGCATGCCGACGTGGCGATGACGGGTGCTAACTTCGCCGTCGCCTCTACGGGCGAGATCGTGGTTTGTACCAATGAGGGAAACGCCGATATGGGAACCTCCTTCCCGAAGGTGCATATCGCTACGATGGGGATGGAGAAGATCGTACCGAATCTGGAGGCATTGGGCGTATTCACTCGTTTGCTGGCTCGTTCGGGTACGGGGCAACCCATCACGTCTTATACTTCCCATTATCGCCGTCCGCCCGAGGGACAAGAGTTCCATATCATTATCGTGGATAACGGGCGTAGTGATATCTTGGCGAAACCGGATCATATTCGTACGTTGAATTGCATCCGTTGTGGCGAGTGCATGAATACCTGTCCAGTATATCGCAGGAGTGGTGGCTATTCGTATACGTATTTCATTCCGGGACCGATCGGGATCAACTTGGGTATGCTGAGGAATCCGGAGGAATATTCGGATAACGTATCGGCTTGCTCCTTATGTCTTTCTTGCTCGAACGTTTGTCCGGTAAAGATCGATTTGGGCGAGCAGATTTACCGTTGGCGGCAAGATTTGGATAAGATCGGTAAGGCGAGCAAGGAGAAGAAAGTGATGTCTTTCGGCATGAAGTTCTTGATGGAACGTCCGGGATTGTTCAATACGGCGTTGAAGTTTGCTCCGGTAGTGAATCATTTGCCCCGTTTCATGGTCTACAATGGCTTGAACGCTTGGGGCAAGGGACGTGAGCTTCCGACTTTCGCCAAGGAGTCGTTTAATGATATGTGGAAGAATAATAAGGTGAGATAATGAGTAGTAAAGATTCTATATTGGCGAGTATCCGTCGTCATACGGGTGCACGCCACGAGATGCCTGAGCTTACGTTGGAGGCGATTACCTATGCGGATAAGTTGGCTACGTTCTCGGAGGTGTTAGCCGGGGCGGGTGGCAAGGCCATCGAGTTAAAGCCCGGCGAGGATGTGAATGAGGTGATCCGCCGTGAGTTTCCGGAGGCGAAACGTATCGCCTCGAATTTGAAGGAGATTACTTGCGCTACCTTTAACCCGGATGGGCTGACCGATCCCCGGGAGTTGAACGGAACGGACGTATCTGTGGTGGAGGGTAGTTTCGGCGTGGCGGAGAATGCCGCTGTCTGGTTACCCCGTCAGGTACGTTATAAAGGTCTGTACTTTATCTCGAACGCTTTGGTGATCTTGTTGGACAAGACTCAATTGGTTCATACGATGAATGAGGCTTACCGCCGTACTGCCACTATGGATTATGATTACGGAGTCTTCATGTCCGGTCCCTCAAAGACTGCTGACATTGAACAAGCCTTGGTATTCGGGGCGCATGGCCCGATCCAAGTAGTAGTCCTGTTAAGATAAAATCTATACCCTTTTGAGGGGATGAGACGGGGCACGCCCCGTCTCTACAAGTTGTACGTTATTTACAGCTCTCCAATATTTCCCGTGCCACGCTACCCGTTACATTCTTCGCCTCCCCGAAGGCGGCGTTTCGTTCATTGAAGCGATTCTCGATCTCGGTGATTGTCGTATCGCCGATCTTCTCTTGGCTGAGGCGGGTAGATAAACCGAGGCTTTGGAAAAATTGCTCGGTCTTCTCGATGGCTTGGCTTACCCGTTCCTCTGTCGTTCCACTATGGATACCCCATACCCGTTCGCCGTATTGCAGGATCTTGCCCTCTTTCTGCTTGCGTAGGGTGCGTAAGGTTCCGGGGAAGACGATCGCTAAGGTCGCTCCATGCGTCAATCCGTGAAGGGCGGTTAGCTCGTGTCCGATCATATGGGTAGCCCAGTCCTGCGTTACGCCCATAGCGATAAAGCCGTTCAAGCCCATCGTGGCGGATAGCATGAAATCTGCCATCAGGTCGTAATTCCTCGGATCTTCCTTAATCTTCGGGGCGATCTCAACCAAGGTGCTTAAGATGCTTTCCGCCCAATGATCCATCAAGCGGGATTGGTCGGTCGTAGTCATATATTGCTCCATCACGTGGACGAAGGTATCGGCGATACCGCAAGCCACTTGATACGGGGGTAGACTGAAGGTCGTCTCCGGATCCAAGATCGAGAATACGGGGAAATTGCTGTAGAACGGGAATTTCTCTTGCGTCTCTTTCCGGGAGATCACGGCCCCGCTATTCATCTCGGAACCTGTGGCGGGCAGGGTCAGTACGGTACCCATGGGCACGGTATGATAGTAATACCCTTTCTGTACCAATTCCCAAGGATCACCGTCGTACAGGATGCCGGCGGAGATTAGCTTCGTCCCGTCTATGACGGAGCCACCGCCTACCGCCAATAGAAAATCCACCTGCTTGCCTTTCGCTATCTGGATAGCTTCTCGCAAGGTCTCGATGGTGGGGTTAGGCTCGATGCCCCAGAACTCGATATAGTCACGATCCTTTAGCGCCTTGATCACTTGGTCGTACACACCGTTTTGCTTTACGCTACCTCCTCCGAAGGTGATCATGATGCGATGCACCATCGGGATGGCCGTACTCAGTTTCTCAATCATGCCCTTACCGAATAATAAACGGGTTGGGTTGTGAAAAGTGAAGTTATTCATAGGACTATTTACTGTTTTTATATGTAAACATGAATAGGGTTCCTATTGTTTTAGGGCTTCCAGTAACTTATCGACCGCCTCGGCGGGAGTAGCTTCGCTCTTTAGTAACTGGACGAACTTGCTACCGATGATGGCACCGGAAGAATGGGCTGTCGCCGCCTCGAAAGTGGCTTTATTGCTGATGCCGAAACCTACCAAGCGGGGATTCTGTAGGTTCATGGCGTTGATACGACGGAAATAGGCCTGCTTTTGTTCGTTGAAGTCTTGTTGGGCTCCGGTCGTGGCGGCGCTGGATACCATATAGATAAATCCGCTGGTATGGGCATCGATCTGCCGGATTCGTTCCTCGGAGGTCTCTGGGGTGATCAGCATGATCATTTTTAGGTCATGGCGATCGGCGATCTCCTTGTAGTCGGAGATATAATCGGCATAAGGCAGGTCGGGGATGATCATTCCGTCTACGCCGGCCTCTATGCAACTCTCGCAGAATTTCTCGAAACCGTATTGCATGATGGGGTTCAGGTAGCCCATTAGGATGATCGGGATCTGTACTTCGCTCCGGATCTCTTTCAATTGCTCGAATAGGAGGTGCAGTGACATCCCGTTACGCAACGCTTGCGTGGCGGCCTCTTGGATGACAGGGCCGTCTGCCATCGGGTCGGAGAAGGGGATTCCTACTTCTACCATGTGGATACCTTTAGCCTGTAAGGCTTTTAAGATGCTTGCCGTATCGTTTAAGTTCGGATAACCGGCGGTGAAATAGACGGAGAGTATTCCGTCTTTCTGGGTCTGGAATAAGTTTGTGATGCGATTCATTTTGAATTCTATTTTAAAAATACTATCAGACGGTGGGAGACGGGGCACGCCCCGTCTCTACAGCTGGATGTAAAATTTGTTGGATGAAATTCTTTAGTTTGTCGATGTCTTTCAATCCCGGCTCAATCTCGAAGCCACTGTTGAGGTCGATACCTGCGAAACGGGGATGCCGGAAGTTCCGGATCGCCTCCGCGTTTTCCGGACGGATGCCTCCGCTGAGCAAGAAGGGAGTCTCTCCTTCATATTCGGTTAGGATGGACCAATCGAAACGTTTGCCCGAGCCTCCATAGCCCTCGCATCTCGTATCGAAAAGGAAATAATCCACCCGGCCCTCATATTCCCTTGTTTTTTCGAAGTCCTCTTTCGTAGCGATGGGGAAAGCCTTGATCAAGGAATAGCCCCTTTTTTGCAAGGTGTGGCAATCTTCCGGCGATTCGTTACCGTGAAGTTGGAGATAGTCTAGCTTGTAGGCGGAGGCTTTCTCCATCATGGACTCGATGGTAGCGTTGACGAAAACGCCCACTTTCTTAGGGGACAATTGTTCACTGTCCGTTACCTGTTGCTCCGTCGGGCATCGCTCGACAAAGCGCTTGGAACGTTCGTAGAAGATAAAGCCGATCCAGTTGATGGCTAGGGCGGCTACTTCCCGGATATTCTGAGGTTCCCGCATTCCGCAAACTTTGATGATCATGCCAGTCCTCCTATAAAATCGGCTAGGGTATCGCCCGGCCTCTCGGTTTTCATGAAGGTCTCTCCGATCAGGAATCCACGGAAACCGGCCTCACGCAATTGGCGTACGGTATCGGTCTCGGAGATTCCGCTCTCGGACACTAAAAGAGGGGAGAAGCCTCGCATCTTATCGACCAACTTGAATGAGTTGTTTACGTCCGTATGGAAGGTGCCGAGATTGCGGTTGTTCACGCCGAGCATATCGATATCCGCGTTCAGGTATTTGAGCTCGTCCTCGCTATGGACTTCCAGCAAGACTTCCAATTGCAGGCTATGGGCGGTCTCGGCGAGTATCCGGCATTCTTCTTCCGTAAGGGCGGCGGCGATCAACAAGACAGCGTCGGCACCCATCACCCGGGCTTGGAAGAGTTGGTAGGTATCGATGATGAAGTCCTTGCGAAGTAACGGGAGATCCACCAGCTTGCGGGCCTTTTGCAAGTCGCCCAAGGAACCTCCGAAGAAATCCCCGTCCGTAAGGATCGAGCAGGCGGAGGCTCCTCCGGCCTCGTAAGCGGGCACCACGTCGGCGATATTCGCACCCGGATGCAGCCAGCCCTTGGAGGGGCTTTTACGCTTGAACTCGGAGATAATACCGGAGGGGGATGATTCCAGCGCCGCACGCATGGAACGTGTGTCACGCTCCATACGGTCGCTACCTAGAGCCAATAAGGTCTGTAAGCTTACGGCCTGTTTTTGCCGGGCTACCTCGATGCGCTTATTGGCGATAATATCTTGTAAGATGTCCTTTTTCATAGGATATGTTTCTTTATCTTTGGTTCAAAGATATAAATTTACGGAATGTAGCCAATGCTTTTCCGCTTTCCAGTGATTCACGTGCCTCGGCGATACATGTCTCGATCTTCTTCTCAGGACAGATCACTTGGATGGCGAAGGCGGAGTTGGCGATCACGCAGCTCTTTTGGGCCTCTGTAGCCTTGTTCCCTAATACGGCGTCGAAGATACGGGCCGCTTCCTCCGGGGTCTCGCCGCCATCGAGGTCCGCTTCCGTGCAACGTTTGAATCCGAGCATCTCCGGGGTATAAAGCTTCTCTTTCTCCGGCATGGCTACCTTGAAATCGGCCGTGAGGGAGATCTCGTCGTAACCGTCCAAGCTATGTACCACGGCGAAACGGGTACCGCTCTCTTGATACGTATAATTATATAGGCGGAGTAGCGGGAGGTTATATACGCCTAACAATTGGTAAGTAGGCATGACCGGGTTGACCAGCGGGCCGAGCATATTGAAGAAACTGCGTACGCCGAGGCTCTTCCGTACCGGAGCTACCGCTTTCAGCGCCGGGTTGAACAAGGGGGCGTGGAGGTAGGCGATATGGCAGGTATCCATGGAGGTACGTAGCTTATCGATATCGTTCGTGAATTTTACGCCGTGTTGCTCCATCACGTTGCTGGCGCCGCTCACCGAGGTAGCCCCGTAGTTACCGTGCTTTACGACATGGTAACCGGCACCGGCCACTACGAAGCAGGAACAGGTACTGATGTTGAACGTGTTTTTCCCGTCGCCTCCGGTACCTACGATATCGATCGGCTTGTATTCGCTTAAATCTACCGGTACACGCATTTCCAGCAAAGCTTCCCGGAATCCGGTCAATTCCTCTACGGAGATACTGCGCATCAGAAATACGGTGATCAGACTGGCGATCTGGGAATCGTTGTAGCGTCCCTCCGCTATATTCTGGAGGATATTCCGGGCTTCTTCCCGACCTAGATATTGGTGCTCGAATAATCTGTATAATATTTGCTTCATGTCTGTAATGTGCTGAATGATAAAATATTGCAGTTTTGCGATATTTCTTTATCGAAAAACTTTTGTTTCTCTAGGGGAAAACTCTTGTTTCTTGCTTGAGAAACATTAGTTTCACCATAGAGAAACTGATGTTTCGTTAGGAAGAAACTATAAGTGCCTTAGGAGGTAATTAGCGTTTCAGCCAGTTCTCTATAATTGTCTTCCCTTTGGGTGTCAACACGGATTCCGGATGGAATTGGATACCTCGTACATCGTACTCACGATGGCGCAAGCCCATGATCTGTCCTTCTTCCGTATCGACCGCCGTGATTTCCAGACAATCCGGGAAGTTTTCCTTGGAGACCGCCCAAGAATGATAACGCCCAACACGTATACCCGGTTCCAGTCCCTCGAAGATAGGATCTTTAGCGACAATCCGTATATCGGAGCAAACGCCGTGATGCACGTCGGTAAGGTTTATCAATGTGGCGCCGAATGCCTCGCCGATGGCCTGCTCGCCTAGGCAGACACCTAGGATGCTCTTTGTCGGGGCGTACCGGCGGATCAAGGGGAGGAGGATGCCGGCTTCCTCGGGGATGCCCGGTCCCGGGGATAGTAAGATCTTATCGAAACGCTCTATCTCTTCCAAGGAGATCTTGTCGTTGCGGTGTACCTCTACATCCGCACCCAGTTCCTTCAATATATGTAGCAAATTGTAGGTGAAGGAATCGTAATTATCAAATAATAATATCTTCATTTTATATATATTGTTGTTGTTGTAGAGACGGGGCGTGCCCCGTCTCATCCTTTCAAAATGGTAACTTAAAATACTATCAGACTGTGGGAGACGGGGCACGCCCCGTCTCTACAACCGGATAATCAATTGATTAATTTCTCCGCTAGATCTATCGCCTTCTTCAAGGCTCCCAGCTTATTGTTTACCTCTTGTAATTCACGCTCATCGTTGCTCTTAGCCACGATCCCGGCTCCCGCCTGATAGTAAAGTACGTTGCCACGGCTGACGAAGGTACGGATCGTGATCGCTTGGTTCAAATCACCGTCCAGACCGATAAAGCCGATACAGCCGCCGTAAGCGCCCCGGTTATGATGCTCGATGTCGGTGATCAATTGCATGGCCCGTACTTTGGGGGCTCCGCTCAACGTGCCGGCGGGGAAGGTATCGACGTAGGTCTTTACCGGGTCGCTATCGGTGTTGATCTCGCCGTTCACACGGGATACGAGGTGGATGACGTGGCTGTAGTATTGTACCTCCTTATAGAAATCCACTTGCACGTCGTGGGCGTTCCGGCTGAGGTCGTTGCGGGCGAGGTCTACCAGCATCACGTGCTCGGCGTTCTCCTTGGGATCGGCAAGCAGGGCCTCGGTACGCTGCTTGTCTACCTCGATATTACCGGTACGGAAAGCGGTCCCGGCGATCGGGTCGATGCTGGCGTGTCTGCCCGTTACCTTGCAATGCGTCTCGGGGGAAGAGCCGAAGATACGGAAACCTCCGAAATCGAAATAGAACAAATAAGGAGAGGGGTTGATGCTGCGAAGAGCCCGGTACACCTTGAAGTCGTCTCCCTTGAACGGTTGCTCGAAGCGACGGCTCAATACGATCTGGAAGACATCCCCCCTGAGGCAGTGCTTGATGCCTTGGCGGACCATCGCCTTGTATTCCTCGCCGGTGATCGGGGAGGTCTCGGGACCCGCTGTCTGGAAGTTATAGGAGGCGAAGTTACGGTTCTCGATCAATGTCTCGATTTCTTCCAGCCGGCTAGCCTCGTCCTCTTGGAGCATCTCCACTAGGGTCAACTCGTTCTTGAAATGATTGAAGACAAGGATATACTTATATAATATGTATAGCATATCGGGGGCGTCGTTCTCCTCGTGATGAACTTCCATGACCGGGATGTTCTCGAAATAACGGACGGCATCGAAAGCCGTGTAGCCGAATAATCCGCAGACCTTCTTGTCCGCTCCCTCCACCTTGAAGCAGCCGAGGAAAGCGTTCATCGCCTCGGGTACGTTATAGTCTTCGGTGAGCGGGGTAACCTCACGGGTCTCGTCCGGGAAGGTAGCCGTGCATTCTCCGTTGTTGATACCGATGCTCGCCAAGGGGCGGAGCGCTATAAAGGAAAGGCTATTCTCGTTTCCGTGGAAGTCCGAGCTTTCCAACAGGGCCGATTCCGGGTAGATATCCCGCACCTTCAGATAGATGCTTACGGGCGTATGAAGGTCGCCCATCACCTTCTTGCTTATTGTCCTAAAGGTATAATCCATCATATAATTTTCAATTTTCAATTCTCAATTTATAATTAATGTAAGTGTCCATATCTTTATCGCCACGGCCCGAGACAGTCAGTACCACCACGTCTTCCGGCTTGAAGTTTACCTTGGCCAAGGCTCCCAAGGCATGGGCGCTTTCCAAGGCCGGGATGATTCCTTCCAAACGGGTCAACTCGAAAGCAGCCTCCAACGCCTCGTCATCATCGACCGCTAGGATTTGCGCACGGTGCTCTACGGAGAGGTTCGCGTGGATCGGGCCGATGCCCGGGTAATCCAAGCCGGCGGAAACAGAATAAGGTTCCTCGATCTGTCCGTCCTCGTTCTGCATGACCAAGGTACGTGCCCCGTGGATGATGCCCTCTTTACCCAATTGGATCGTGGCGGCGCTCATGCCGGAGTGGATGCCCTTGCCGCCGGCCTCGGCCAAGACGATCTTCACCCGCTCGTCGTCCACGAAATGATAGATCGTACCGGCGGCGTTACTTCCCCCGCCTACGCAGGCGATCAGGTAATCCGGGTGATCCCTTCCTTCCTTCTCCAGCAGTTGCTTCTTGATCTCCTCGCTGATAACGGATTGCAGCCGGGCTACCATATCCGGATAAGGATGGGGTCCTACCGTAGAACCGATAATATAATACGTATCCGAAGGATGACAGCACCAGTCACGAATCGCCTCGTTTGTGGCGTCTTTCAAGGTCATGTTTCCCGAGGTCACGGGCACGACGGTAGCTCCCAGCATCTCCATCTTCTGTACGTTGGCATGTTGGCGTTCCACGTCTGTCTTCCCCATATAAACGATACATTCCATATTCATCAAGGCACATACCGTAGCCGTAGCCACTCCATGCTGTCCGGCACCCGTCTCGGCGATGATACGGGTCTTCCCCATGCGGCGAGCTAGGAGGATCTGTCCGATCGTATTGTTGATCTTATGTGCTCCGGTATGGTTCAAGTCTTCCCGTTTCAAATAGATCTTGCATCCGTACTTCTCGCTCAACCGTTTGGCCAAGTAAAGAGGGGAGGGGCGGCCTACATAATCACGCAATAACTGATCGAACTCTTCCTTGAAGCTATCGCTCTCCAACACTTGCAGATAGGTATTCTGTAAATTTTCCACGCATTGATGAAGGATCTCGGGAACATAGGCCCCGCCGAACTCACCATAGTAACCATTCTTGTCAACTTGATACGTTTTCATCTTTTATCTATTTTAGTTATTTTCCTTTTGAATTTGCCATAAAAAGAAAAGAGGCCTGCCGCAAGTGCGACAGACCTCTTTATATCTTTATGTAGTGTTTATATATACATACGAGTCTTCGTTCCTTACGACCTTTTGAGTTGTACGGAGCGCCACCACCAATATGTATTTACTACGAATGTTCTCATGACTCTGTTTTGTTATTACGGCAGCAAATATATGGAATCTTTGACAAACAGCAAATAAAATCGTACTTTTTTTATGAATGAGATAAAAAAGATCAGAAGGTCTATTAAAACTGCTCTATTGACAAATTGTAATTCATTGAGCCTTGTGTAGACGTGTATTGGCGTTTTTGGTATTTGTTTTTATTATTTCGAAGAATAATTTGCTTTCAAAATAATAGTTTCTACCTTTGCGGAAACAATAAAAAACGATTAATATTTCTAATATGGATACTAAATTAACTGGAAAAACTCGCATAGAGAGCGATTTGATCGGCGCTCGTGAAATCCCCGCCGAAGCATTATACGGAGTTCAAACCTTGAGAGGAATCGAGAATTTCTCAATCAGTAAATTCCGTTTGAGTGAATATCCTTTATTCATTAAAGGATTAGCTATAACAAAAATGGCGGCTGCCATGGCTAACTTTGAATTAGGCTTGCTTACCGTAGAGCAAAAAGACGCTATCATCGCCGCTTGTGGGGAGATTCTCGATGGTAAACATCACGACCAGTTCCCGGTGGATATGATCCAAGGCGGAGCGGGTACCACTACGAATATGAACGCGAATGAGGTGATCGCCAACCGTGCCTTGGAGCTGATGGGGCATGAGCGGGGTGAATACCAATACTGCTCACCGAACGACCATGTGAACTGCTCGCAATCCACGAACGACGCATATCCGACCGCTATCCATATCGGTATGTATTTTAAGCATCTTCAATTGCTTCCCCATTTGGAGGAATTGATCGCCTCTTTCCGTAAGAAAGGAGAGGAGTTCTCGCAAATTATCAAGATGGGACGTACGCAGTTGGAGGATGCCGTACCTATGACGTTGGGGCAGACCTTTAATGGCTTCGCCAGCATCTTGCAGGATGAGATCGCTCACTTGAATGAGGCCGCCGCCGATTTCTTGGTGGTTAATATGGGAGCTACCGCTATCGGTACGGGTATTTGTGCCGAGCCGGGATACGCGGAGAAATGTATCGCGGCTTTACGTGAGATAACCGGATGGGATATCCGTCTCTCCTCCGATTTGGTAGGAGCTACCTCGGATACTTCTTGCTTGGTAGGCTATGCTTCCGCCATGAAGCGGGTTTGCGTGAAGATGAATAAGATATGTAATGACCTTCGCTTGTTGGCAAGCGGCCCTCGTTGCGGTTTGGGTGAGTTTAACTTGCCTGCTATGCAGCCGGGTTCTTCTATCATGCCGGGTAAGGTGAATCCTGTGATCCCGGAGGTGATGAACCAGATCGCTTATAAGGTAATGGGTAATGAATTATGTGTGACCATGGCCGGGGAAGCCGCCCAGATGGAGCTGAACGCCATGGAGCCGGTGATGGCACAATGCTGCTTCGAGTCCGTGGATTTGCTGATCAATGGTTTCGATACCTTGCGTACCCGTTGCGTGGACGGTATTATCGCTAACGAGGATCGTTGCCGTGAGGAGGTACATCATAGCATCGGCGTGGTGACGGCCTTGAATCCGGTAATCGGCTATAAGAACTCGACCAAGATCGCGAAGGAGGCGTTGGAGACCGGTGTTAGCGTTTATCAATTGGTACTGGATCATGGTATCTTGACCAAGGAGGAATTGGATACGATCTTAAGCCCGGAGAATATGATCAAGCCGGTGAAGTTGGATATCAAGCCTCGCCGTTAATCGAGTCCTATTATATAATGTATACCATTTGTGGACCGTATAGGTGGATTTTTCCATCCTATGCGGTCTTTTTTTAGATTATAATCTCTATCTTTGGACTGACTTAATTCTAATAATCATGATAAATAGACGAGATTTTTTAAAGAATGCGTCCCTTTTCACCTTGGGTGGCCTGATGGCCGGAAAGGTCGGGAGCGCAGATGCGGCTAAACCTGTCACTTCTGAAACGATGGCCGCTAAGACAGTTGGTTTACAAATCTATTCTTTAGGCAAGGAACTTTATGCGGATGTACCCGGTGGATTGAAAAAGATCAAGCAAATGGGGTACACGAATCTGGAATTGGCCGGTTACAAGGAAGGTAAGATCGGCGGTGTAGACATGATGGAATTCAAGAAGATGGTGGATGATGCCGGATTGAAGATCACCAGTTCCCACGTGAATCCTCCGGTACGTGAGTACACGAAGGCCAATCGCTCTCAGATCTCCGAGTATTGGAAGAAGACGGCTGATGACCATGCCAAACTAGGCGTGAAGTACTTGATCCAGCCCGGGCAACCGAGTACCCGTAGCACCGAGGAAACCGCTTTCGTCTGCGAGATTTTTAACGAGGCGGGTAAGATCGTGAAAGCGGCCGGTATTCCTTTCGGCTATCACAACCATGAGATGGAGTTCGCCAAGGTAAATCCGGGCAGTACGGAGGCCAAGCTGGGAAGGCGTGTGAAAGGAGATTGCATCTATGAGTTGTTCTTGAAGAATACTGATCCTTCGCTTGTATTTTTCGAGATGGATGTTTATTGGGCCGTGATGGGACAACAAGATCCGATAGAGTGGTTGAAGAAATATCCGAACCGTATCAAGGTATTGCATATCAAGGACCGTGCTATTCTAGGCGAGTCCGGGATGATGAATTTCGAGAATATATTCCGGCAAGCTTACGCGAATGGAATCAAGGATTATTTCGTGGAGTTGGAGGGTATGCCTGACGGACGTTCCCAGTTTGAGGGCGTGAAAGGCTGCGTGGATTATTTATTGAAAGCACCGTTCGTGAAATAAGTCTTTTGACTCATTAAAAAAACGCTCATGGCGGTAGGATGCTTCCTCCGTTATGAGCGTGTTTGTTCGTAAAGCAGCCATACCAATAAAGGGATATAGTCCTTTAATTCCGTCCGTAATATCTTGAGCGCTTGAGAGATGCGGTATGCGATTGTTTTGGGGGATACGCCTGTCCGCTCGGCGATCTCGTTGTAAGTCATTTCCTCGAAACGGTTCATCTCGAATGCCTTACGGTATTCATCCGGGAGCTCCCGGATGGCCTTGGAGGCCAAGGCCATCAGTTCTCCTATATAAAAATCAGGATTCTCGAATTGCTCTTGGAACTTGGCGTACAATCTCTCGTGCACTTGTTGCTTAACCTGTATGTGGCTGATCGTATTGAGGCATTTATTGCGGACAATCGTGAAAAGGAGTGATTTCAGGGACATGTCCGCTACTAGGGATTTTCGGTTTTCCCACAGCCACATCATCACGTCTTGTACGATCTCCTCTGATTCTGGTACTGTTACATATTGGGAGGCGAAGGCGCACAATCCCCGGTAATATTGTTTGTACACGGTGTCGAACGCTTGTTCGTCTCCTGCGATAAGTTCTAGTGAAATTCGTTCTGCGTTCTCGTCCACAATAGTGTTTAAGTTTGTTTGGTTGCAAACTTAATGAATAATTCCGGATAAGAGGCATGAATCCCGCTACTTTTTCTTTCCTTGGTTGGCTACGGCTTCCATGAGTTTCTTGATTTCCTCCGGGTCGCCAAGGAAATAATCATTCACGAGTTTCAAGTCATCATCGAACTCGAACACGTATGGAACGGCTGTCGGGAGATTCAGATGAACGATCTCTTCATCGGAGATGTTTTTTAAATATTTGATGATTCCCCGCAAGCTGTTTCCGTGAGCGGCGACAAGGATCTGGTCGGCGGTCCGGAGCGTCGGGAAGATAACCTCTTTCCAATAAGGGAGAATCCGCTCAACCGTATCTTTCAAGGATTCCGTACGGGGCAACTCTTTATCCGGCACGTCTTTGTAGCGGATATCGAAGCGAGGGTTACGAGGGTCGTCTTCCGATAGGGGAAGCGGGGCTATATCGTAACTGCGACGCCAGATCAAGACTTGCTCGTCTCCATACTTTTGGGCGGTCTCGCTCTTGTTCAACCCTTGTAGCGATCCGTAATGTTTCTCGTTCAGCCTCCAGCTCTTCTCCACCGGGATCCAGTCTTGGTCCATGCGATCCAATACACAATTCAAGGTTTTGACGGCCCGTTTTAAATAAGAGGTATAGGCTTTATTGAACACATATCCTTTTTCTTTCAATAGGTTGCCGGCCCTATAAGCTTCGGCCACGCCTTTTTCTGTCAAATCCACATCGGTCCAACCGGTGAACCGGTTCTCTTTATTCCATACACTTTCGCCGTGGCGAAGCAATACGATACTTTTCATAGGTCTTTTTATTTTTATGATTTGTTTTTCTCGAAATCCTCGATGACTTCTTTTAATATAGGTAGATGACTATGTTGTACATCCTTCGCTGCCGTGAGGAAAGTGACAACCGGATGCTTCTCGATCTCTCGTAAGAAAGGAATGAAATCCGGGTTCTGCTTGATCTCCATCCCGTAGCGACCTTGGAATACTTCCCAATGCCTGTCTTTATCCTCGTGGAACCATTGGCGTAACTCCTTAGATGGAGTGATGTCTTTTCTCCATTCGTCAAACTTCGCATCCTCTTTCTTCAGTCCTCTGGGCCATAGCCTGTCGAGAAGAATGCGATAACCATCCGCCTCACTTGGCTCCTCATAAATCCGTTTTAAAAGAATCTTTACCATAAGAAGTCTCATTTTGTGGTAAAACAGTAGAAAGAGGGATATTGTTGAGCCTTTCTTTAGGAACGGTATTTTTGCCATTATTCAATTTTCTTGAAAAAAATCGTTTTTTTGTTTAGTACATCTTTTGTCTCAACTGTATTAATTATAGAAACAAGAAAAAATGGAAATAAACGAAGACATATTGATCCGATACATCGATGGGATGTTGACCGAGGAGGAAGCTGTGGAGGTGAAAAACTGGCGGGCCGCCTCTCTAGAAAACGAGAAACTGTTGGAGCAGGTCTATTTTACAGCTCAAGTGGCAAGTCGCCTAAAAGTCATGCGGACCGTGAACCCGGACGAGGCGTTGTCTCGTTTTAAATCAAGAATCCATAAGAAAGAGAAAAGATTAGCTTTAAGACAAGTGTTAGGTGTTATTCAACGGGCTGCGGCCGTGTTATTCATTCCAGTCTTTCTTTTATCCGCTTATTTGTTCATACAGCAGGGTCAAGGGAACGTGCGTACGCTAGCCGTACGCACGAATCCTGGGGTGGTTTCGGCATTCGATTTACCTGACGGTTCTAAGGTTTGGCTGAATGCCAATAGCGAATTGAGATATCCTTCGGATTTCAATGCGGATACCCGTACGGTGGAATTAACCGGACAAGGATATTTCGAGGTGACGAAGAATGCCCATAAGCCTTTTATTGTGAAAGCGGATAAAGATTACTCGGTAGAGGTGTTGGGTACTTCTTTCAATGTATCCGCTTACAAAGACGAGAGTATGATAGAGACCACCTTGGTAGAGGGATCGGTAAAGTTGAACGTCGTGTCCGGAGGAAAGCGAATGACACAGATGTTGAAGCCAAACGAGAAAGCTGAGTATCAAAAGGGTGCTGACAAGATCAAGGTGTTCGACGTGAATACCGAATATGACACGGCTTGGAAGAACGGGGAGATTATCTTCAGGAACCATCCGATGGATAAAGTATTGAAAACGCTGGAACGTCATTATCACGTAGTATTCGAGGTAAAAGATAACGAGATACTCAAGTCCATAATAACAGCCCGTTTCAAGGACGAGCAATTGCCTCAAGTATTGGAATACCTGAAATTGGCGTCGGGAATCCAGTATGCGATACATAAACCTACCGTTAAGGACAGTGGATCGGGAACCTCAGTCGTGGAAATATCAAAATGAGAAATAATGTGTAACCTTCTAAAATACGTCTGCCCATGAAGAAAGAATAAACAAGGATTAAAAACATACGGAAGAATATTGGCGTATTCTCCCGTACGAAAAGTCAAGAAGAGCTGTTGGCGCAGCTACAAATAACTTTATTATAAATAGTAACACTACAAAAATATGAATAAAATTGTAACCTTAAATGCTTTAAGGGGGAATAGTTATTCTCTTTTTCGAAAAATTCCGTTAATGATTAACATGGGGGTATGCGCATTCTGTTTGGTACCGGCCATGGTTTTCGCAGAGAACACGCATGAAGTCACAGTCTTAAACGCTCAACAACAGACACGAAAAGCAGTCGGTGTCGTTACGGACAAAACGGGCGAGGCTATTATTGGTGCTAACGTAATTGTTAAAGGAACTACCAACGGTACCATCACGGATATGGATGGCCGTTTCGAGTTGGATGTTCCTAACAATGCGACTTTACAAGTTTCCTATATCGGTTTTAATACGCAAGAGATCGTCTTTACCGGACAACCTTCTATCGAGGTTCAATTGGTCGATGATACGCAAGCCTTGGATGAAGTCGTGGTAACCGCTTTGGGTATCAAGCGAGAGAAAAAGGCTTTGGGATATTCTATGTCTGAATTGAAAGGCGAGTCCCTGACGCAAACCCGTGATGCTAACGTGGCCAACGCTTTGGCTGGTAAGGTAGCAGGTTTGCAGATCAAGCAAAATGGTACCGGTGTCGGTGGTTCCTCTCGTATCTTGATTCGTGGTAATAACTCTATTACTGGTAATAACCAGCCGTTGATCGTTGTGGACGGTGTACCTATCGATAACTTTAGCGGTGGTACGGATGACTATTGGGGTAACGGTAACGTGGATAAAGGTTCCGGTATCTCTGATATCTCCCCGGATGATATCGAGAGTATGTCCGTATTGAAAGGCCCGGCAGCCGCGGCGTTGTATGGTAGCCGTGCAGGTAACGGTGTCGTGATGATCACGACTAAGAAAGGTAGCCAGAATAAAGGTTGGGGCGTAAGTATCAACTCGAATTTCACGGCTGAGAACCCGATGCAAACCCCGAAGTTCCAAGATGTATACGGACAAGGTATCGACGGCGCTTTCGATAATAATAAAGCGACGAGCTGGGGTGCCGCTATGGACGGTTCTTCTAAGGATATGGCGATGGGTTCTTACCAGTATGCGGCGAGAGACAATGATTTATATAAGGATTTCTTGCGCACTGGTACCACTTGGACAAACAGCGTGGATTTGAGCAAGAGTTCCGAGGATATCACTTTCCGTGCCGGCGTGACACGCTTGGATAATAAGGGTGTTGTTCCGAATAGCGGAATGGATCGTACGTCTATCAACTTGCGTTCTACGGCTAAACTGTCTAAATGGTTATCGGCCGACGTGAAGGTTAATTATGTAAGCCAGCATACGAACAACCGTGTGAAATTAGCGGGCGACCCGGATAATATCTTCCTTAACTATTTAAGTATGCCCCGAAGTGTGGGCTTCTCTGACTATGACGCCTATAAAGATAATGATTGGAAACGTGCGGACGGAAAGCCCGCTGGTTATCTGATCGACACGGGAGCCAACGCCAATAACCCGTATTGGTCCGCTTACCGCAATACGAACAAGGATAAGAAAGACCGCTTTATCGGATTCGCGGCCTTGGATTTCACGTTTACGGATTGGTTGAGCTTGAAGCTTCGCTCTGGTATGGATAATTACACCATCCAGTATGAGACAATCCGTGCGACAGGTAACCCGTATTGGGAGAACAACGGTAGCATGACAGCCAATATGGAGAAATTCACCGAGATCAACTCCGATTTCTTATTGACAGCTAAAGGCAACTGGGATCGATTCGGTATCGTAGGTACGGTAGGTGGTAATATGATGTACCGTAATTCTACATGGTACAAGGAATCATCCGGTGAGTTTGTGATTCCCGATTTCCATGCGATCGCCAACGGTAAGACACATGGTGGTGAGTATACTCGCAACCGTAAACAAATCAACTCGCTATATGCTACGGCATCATTGTCTTGGGACGACTATTTGTATTTGGACTTAACTGCTCGTAACGACTGGTCTTCAACACTTCCAAAAGACAATGACTCTTATTTCTACCCGTCGGTAGGTGTTAGCTGGATTTTCACCCAAATGTTGAATAAGATGGGGCATAACACGGGTATTCTTTCTTTCGGTAAGATCCGTGCGTCTTGGGCTCAGGTAGGTAATGATACGGACGCTTATATGTTGCGTGACTATTATAATATCAGTTATGATATTAAAGGGGGTATTTTTAATGCCAGCAACGAGGATTGGATGGCAAATCCAAATTTAAAGAATGAGACGATCAACTCTTGGGAGTTAGGCCTTGAGTTGAAGGCGTTTGAGAATAGGGTTGGTGTCGACGTAGCGTATTATAAGAAGAACGCCAAAGACCAGATCTTAAAGATCGATGTTCCTTCCGCTACAGGGTTCAAGAAAAAGATGATCAACGCCGGTAATATTGAGAATAAGGGTGTAGAGGTTGCGTTTAACGCTACTCCTTATATCTCCGAGAGTGATTTCCAATGGGATACTCAGTTGAACTGGTCAAAGAATATCAACAAGGTAATTTCATTGACAGATGATACGAAAGAGCAGATCCTTAGTGACGCATCAGTAAGTTTCTTGAAGATCGTCGCTCACGAGGGTGGAGCCTATGGAGATATTTACGGTTACGCTTATCAACGGGATGATAACGGCAACATTATTATCGGTGCCGATGGTGTTCCTTTGAGAACGGACGATATGGTATTGTTGGGTAACAACCAGCCGAAATGGATGATGGGTTGGAGCAATACCTTGTCATATAAGAATTTCGTGTTGAACTTCATGTTCGATATGCGTTATGGTGGTGATGTGTATATGGGATCTATCCGTGCGGGTGCTTCATCCGGTAATTTAGAGATGACGTTGGATGGTCGTGATGGTATGGTTGTTCCGGGGGTATTGGCCGATGGTACTCCCAATACGAAGAGTATTACGGCTCAAGCTTATTGGAATGGTCTTTCTAGCAATAACGTGACAGAGGCTTATATGTACGATGCGACAAACATCCGTTTACGTGAGTTGAGTTTGGGTTATAATTTCCCGAGAACGATGTTGGCGAAGACTCCATTTACTTCCGCTCGCTTGAGTTTCGTGGCTCGTAACTTGTTCATGATTTATAGTAAGACAAAGGGATTCGACCCGGAGGCTGCTTATACATCTGGTAACGCCCAAGGTATCGAGTACGGTTCTATGCCTACTATGAGAAGCTTAGGTTTCAATATTAATTTGGCATTTTAATGAAACATAAATCTAAAAATGGAATTATTATGAAAAGTAATATAAAGATATTAGCAGCTTGTTCGTTTATGATGGCGAGTATGGCCAGTTGCGACCTGACAGGTATAAATGATAACCCGGATAAGCCGACGGATGATGTAAATTACAATATGAGCGAACCTCGATTGGCCTCTACGCTACGTGGTGGGATGATTATCGATGGTGATGTGGAACAACGCTTGAAACCTTTGCAAATTGATTTCTACTCTCAAATGTTGGTCGATGGCGGTGGTTGGGCAACTAAGAATTATATCCAAAATGACGAGTGGAACAATTTAACATGGCAAGCGTATCTGACACAGATTTCTTCTATCAATATCGTGATCCGTAGTTTGATGGAAAAAGATAAGGACTTATACGCTAATACGATCGCTTTCGCTCGTATCTGGCGTGTGTATATCCATAGCCTGGCTGCGGATAAGTTTGGTCCGATGCCTTTCCCGGCCTATGCTACCGTAGAAGATAATCCTCCTTATAAATCGGTGAAGGATATCTATTATGAATATTTCACGGAATTGGATGAGGCGTTGAATAGCTTTAGCGATAGCGCTGAGCCTATATTCTCGGATGCAGGTATCGACTTGGTCTATAAGAATGACGTTTCTCTTTGGAAAAAATTTGGAAACTCCTTGCGTCTTCGTTTCGCTGTTCGTCTATCTGAGGTGGATCGAGAGAAATGTGTCGCTGAGGCAAATGCCGCTTTGACATCTCCTTGTGGTTTGATCTCAAGCAAGGCTGATAATGCTTATATGCCTCCAAAAGCGGATGGTTCTTGGGGACAGGACTATAACTATACGATGTTCCAGATTACTTGGAGCGGTCCGATCTGTATGTCTAAGTCATTTGAGAAATTAGTGACTAATATCGGTAATATCGATTGGCCTGCCGGCGTGGTAAACCAGACATCCGGAGTTGCCGTATCGAATGTACATCCCGCTAAGGTAGACCCTCGTGCCCCGAAGATGTTCCAGCCGGGTATTGAGAATGGTGATTGGAAAGGTTTGGTATACGGTGCGAAAGCAGAGGAGGCGAATACTGGTATTTATCAGTCTAAGCAATGTGCAGAGATGGGCTTTATTATTAAAGATGGCGCTCCGTATAAATCTCGTCCTTATGATATGTTCCTTTCTGAGGAAGTTGATTTCTTGAAAGCTGAGTTGTTCGCCCGTAATTTGGTCGCCGGTGATGCTAAAGCTGCTTATGAGGCAGGTGTACGTGCTTCCTTCGAGACTTGGGGTGTATCGGGTGATGTTGAGGAGTATTTGGCTTCCACGGAAAAGAATGAGGCTGGTACCAGCGCGAAATATGACGATCAACAAGGCGCAGGCAATACGGCTTTAGAGAAGATCATCACGCAGAAATATATCGCCGGACTTCCAGATTTGGCGCAGGAAGCTTGGAATGACAAGCGTCGTTTGAACTTGCCTCGTTTGGATGTGGCTGTTTATCGAGATCAAGCTGTATATAATAATAGTGATACAAATATCTTGAATCCTCAAAATTTTATCAAACGTATGAAATACCCGATGAAAGAGCAATTGGTAAATGCTGCTGAATATGAGAAAGGCAAATCCATGTTAGGTGGGAAAGGTGATGTGGTTTCGACCCCGATTTGGTGGGATAAGAATTCCAACTATTGCACATCTTCAAAATAAATAAACAGACAGATTGATTATATTGAGCTTTAACAGAAGCTGATGGTTATTCTCGTTTGGAGATACTTATCTGTGAAGAACAGTACTCCAAGCGAGAATTTTTTGTTATAATTGAATAGTATTAGATAATAATTCTTACATTTACCCATGATAAATTGTGCGTGTGTAAATTATGAGATTATATATTTATATCTTCATTCTACTATTATTATGTATATTCCCGCTGGGCGCCCAACAGGAACGTTCGGAATCCTATATTCGTATCTCTCCCCCGGTTAGCTTGGCTGGCGCTCTGGATGAGATTGAGAGTCAAACCAATTATTCTTTTATTTATGACGCTCAGGTGATCAATTTATCTGAGAAAGTGCGTAAATCTTTATCCGGACGTACGGTTTTCGAGATTTTAAATTTATTATTTAAGAACACGGAGATCGTCTATACGGTCATGAATGACCAGATCATCTTGAATAAGAAAGAGGCGATAATCCAAATGCAACAAAAGCTGGATGGTAAGGTAAAAGGCATTGTGACCGATCACAAAGGAGAGCCTATTGCCTGCGTGAATGTGGTGGAAAAAGGAACGAGAAACGGTACGATTACGGATATGGATGGCAGCTTTGTATTGGAGCTTCCCGAGGAGGCTACTTTGGTTTTTTCTTATATCGGTTATCGTTCACGGGAAATTGAGTATGAGGGGCAATTGTCATTGAATGTGCAGTTGGAGGATGACGCCCAGATTTTGGACGAGGTAGTTGTTACGGCTCTTGGTATCGAGAAGAAAGAATCTTCCTTGCCTTATGCCACCCAGTTAATCACAGGTGGGGAATTGGTAAGGGCCAAGGATTTTAATTTTATGAGTACGCTTTCCGGAAAGATGGCTGGACTCCAGATTAACCGGACTTCCGCCGGTCTGGGTAGCTCGTCCCGGGTGATTATTCGAGGTAGTCGTTCCGCATCCGGAAATAACCAGCCTTTGTATGTGATAGACGGTGTCCCGATCTTGAGCATTAGCAGTGAGCAAGCCTTGACAACGATCGGTGGTACGGCCGATGCCGGTAACCGGGATGCGGGCGATGGTATCTCTAATCTAAATCCTGATGATATAGAGAGTTTGAGTGTCTTGAAAGGGGCTTCGGCCTCTGCGTTGTATGGGGGACAAGCGGCGAACGGTGTGATCTTGATCAAAACGAAAAAAGGTAAGGCCGGGGTACGGAATATTCATTTCTCCTCGTCGCTGACTGTTGATCAAGCGATCAGTCTCCCCAAGTTTCAGAATGAGTTCGGACGGATGGAAGGGGCGGAAACTTGTTGGGGAGACCGGGCTTCTCTTCCGGTCTATGACCCTGTCGGCGATTTCTTCCGGACGGGTATTACCGCTATTAACTCATTGATATTTACGGCAGGGAATAGCCATGTGCAAAATTATTTTTCGTATGCCAATACGACCGCACGGGGCATCGTTCCTAAGAATAATTTAAGCAAGCATAATTTTAATCTCCGTGAAAGTTCTTCTTTCTTTGATGATCGTTTGATCTTGGAGGGGCAGGTAAACTTGATACTCCAAACAATCAAAGGAAAACCTACGGCCGGGGGATTTTATATGAACCCGTTACAAGGTTTATACACGTTTCCTAGAGGGATGGATATGGCACCTTATAAGGAGAACTTTGAGGTATATAACGAGAAACGGAATATGAACGTCCAGAACTGGTATACTACGATTACTGATTTTGAGCAAAATCCTTATTGGTTGGTCAACCGTACGGAAAACGAGGACAAACGTGCCCGTGTGTTGGCGTTGGCTTCCGCTAGTTTCAAGGTGACAGATTGGCTTACATTACAGGGCCGTGGAAATATCGATTATGTGAATGATAAGTATCAGCAGGAAATATACGCTTCTACCTCTCCGGGTATCGCCGGTGAGAACGGGCGTTACATTTATTACACCTACCAGACTACGTTGCTCTATGGGGATTTGATGGCTAAATTGAATAAGAGCTGGGATGATTTCTCCTTGAACGCCGCTATCGGTACGAGCATAACGGACACACGCACCAGTGCGTTGAGGCTGGATTCGAAAACGGCTTCCTTGTATTATCCGAATGTCTTTACGATCGCTAATATTAACATGTCGTCCAGTGCCTACATCGAGGAGTCGGATGACGCACGCCGGCAAATGCAATCCTTTTTTGCTATGGCGCAGTTGGGATATAAGGAAAGCCTTTACTTAGATGTGACCGCACGTAATGACTGGTCATCTACCCTTGCGTTTACGGAACGTAAATCAAGAGGTTTTTTCTATCCTTCAGTCGGTCTTTCTTGGATTATCCCTAAATCCTTTTCGATGCCTTCCTTGATATCTTTTGGGAAAGTACGGGCTTCTTGGAGTAAGGTGGGTAATGATATACCCTTATTCGTTAGCAATACGGTAGGCCATATCGCTGCGGGCGGGATTCCCCAGCCGAATGATACGGCTCCGTTCGGTACCTTGAAGCCGGAGATGAGCAGTTCTTTTGAGATAGGTACCGAATGGAAATTCTTTGATTATCGTATGGACGTGGATCTTACGTTCTATAAGACCAATACGAAAAATCAACTCTTCTCTTTACCTTCTTCCGCTGGAGCCGCATACAAGTATTATTTTGTGAATGCGGGAAATATACAGAATATGGGAGTGGAATTGACGTTCGGTGCGGTTCCTATCTTAACGAATCAGTTTAAATGGAATACGACACTCAACTTTTCCCGGAATAAAAATGAAGTAAAGAAACTACATGATGATTTGGCTAGCTTTATTCAAGGAGATGAAGGATTCTCCTCTAGCTATACGATGCGTTTGGTGGAAGGTGGCTCGTTTGGTGATATCTATGGGAAAGCTTTTGAGCGGGATAAATATGGTGCGATCGTGTATGGTCGGGACGGCTTGCCCCAAGAGATCGGCAGCGGGAATACGGCTAAGGTGGGGAATTGCAATCCGGCGTTCTTATTGGGTTGGGGAAATAGTTTCACGTATAAGGATTTTTCGTTCTATTTCTTGATTGACGGGCATTTTGGGGGAGATGTGCTGGCCCAGACTCAGGCTGTGCTTGACCAAACGGGAGTGAGTAAGGTTTCCGGAGAGGCCCGTACGATGGGGTATGTGGATTTGGAAGGGCATCATATTTATAACATAAAAGGATTTTATGAGCAGGTGGGAGGACGAAACGGTGTGACTGAATATTATATGTACGATGCTACCAATATCCGTTTGCGGGAGTTATCTTTGGGATATACGCTACCGAAGAGATTGCTGGGGAGAAAACAATTTCTCAAAAAGGCGGAACTGTCTTTTGTCGCCCGGAATCTATTCTTTATTTATAAAAAGGCTCCATTTGATCCGGATGCCGTGCTTTCGGCGAGCAATAGCAATCAAGGGATTGATATATTCGGGATACCGACTACGAGAAGTGTCGGCTTTAATGTGAAACTTTCATTCTAAGCGTATGAAGACGAGATTTCTGAATAAGATGGCAGCTCTGTTGGCTGTATTACTCCTTTTTTCCTGTACGGGTAAATTCGAGGAGTATAATACCGATAATACGGGTTTTACCGATGAGCAGAAAACGTATGATTATAATACGTTCGGTGTCTGGCTAAAGGTAGTCCAGATGGGGATTTATTTTAATTATGATTGGGGGAGTGGCAAGAACTGGCATTTCCAGACGATGCAAAATCTGAATGCGGATATGTTTTCCGGTTATATGCATGATTTTAAACCCTTCAACGCAGGATTGGGGAATACGGTCTATAATTTGCAGGATGGCTGGAATGGTACGATGTGGGATAATACGTATGGATATATCATGACGGAGATAAAGCAGACGGAAGATCATTCCCGTGATAAATATCCGGCTTTCTATGCGATCGCTAAAATACTGAAAGTAGAGATCATGCATCGGATCTCGGATTATTATGGCCCGATTGTGTATACAAAGTTTGGGGAGTCGGATGCCGGGGTAATGCCGGATTCCCAGAAAGACGCTTATTATGCTTTTTTCCAAGATTTGGGGGAGGCTATTCACCTGCTGTCTGAATATGATGGAGAAGAAACCTTTTCTCGTTTCGATATGATTATGCCGGAGAATTACAGGACGTTTGGGGAATGGATGCGTTTCGCCAACTCATTACGTTTGCGCTTGGCGATTCGTATCGCTATGGCTGACCCTGATAAGGCAAGGGATGAGGCGCATAAGTCGCTGACACATCCAGCCGGTTTGCTGGAGGAGGCTTATGAGGTCGTTGCGGTTTCTACCGCCGGAACCGGCTACTCGAATCCGCTGGGGGAGATCAATAAGGCGTGGGGAGAGGTTTTTATGAACGCTAATATGGAATCGATCCTTAAAGGATATAAAGACCCTCGATTATCCCGTTATTTTGAGCCTGCTACCGGACAGGGATATTCCGGGGAGTACCGTGGAATCCGGCAAGGGACAGGATTTAATCATTCCCGCTATAGTGAGCATTCGAGAAGCACGATTACCCAGAAAACGGACGCTATCTTAATGACGCCTGCGGAAGTTTGGTTCTTACGTGCGGAGGCAGCCTTGCGGGGCTGGTCCGGGGAGGACGCCGGGACTTGCTATGAGCAAGGCGTACGATCATCGTTCAATCAATGGAGGGTAGGAGAGGCGAACGCTTATTTACAAAGTGATCATGTAGCCGCCGATTTCGTGGATACGTTTACTCCCGACTATTCTGCGAAGGCGCTTTGCTTGGTGTCTCCGGCATGGGATGAAGAAGCCTCTAGGGAGACCAAGCTGGAGAAGATCATTACCCAAAAATGGATCGCTTGTTACCCCGAGGGCTGTGAGGCTTGGGCGGAGCAGAGGCGTACCGGTTATCCCCGTTTGTTCCCGGTTTTGGTGAATAAAAGCAATGGAAAGATCGATATGCGAACGATGATTCGTCGTTTGAATTTCCCGGTTAGCATTATTTCCGGTAACCCGGCTCAATATTCCGCCTTGTGTGAGTATTTGGGAGGTCCGGATACCGGAGGTACTCGCTTATGGTGGGATACCGGAGTGAATTTTCGTGATTAGCGACTAATTTTTCCTCTTCCTGCCGATAGAATACCGAGATTCTTGAAAAAACACTACCTTTGGCACCGAAAATTATAAAAAAAGGGTTTATGTCTTTAAAACGTTTTGGTGTCTCTTTGGAAGACAATCTGTTGGAATCATTGGATCAATATGTGAATGAGAATGGCTTCGCCAATCGTTCACAGGCGATTCGTTTTCTGATAGAGAAGAATGTAGCCGAACGTAAATGGCAATGCAACCATATCGTAGCCGGGACGATCGTGATCATGTATGACCAAGTCAAGAAAGAGATCTCCTTGAAAATCACGAGTATCCAACAAAATTATAAGGATGTGATCTTGTCGTCTTCCCAGTATTATATCAATCAGAATTTTTGCTTGCATATAGTGACGGTGATGGGAACGGCCCACCGCTTGACGGAATTGTCGGATAAGTTGACGACAATCAAAGGCATTAAGCATGGTAAGTTGGTGATGAGCCGGGCGGATTAATGCTTTTTTTTGCGGGTTTGGTAACACGTTTTTTAGTAGACGTGCTACTAAGGGATGTTTAAAATGATAAATATTATAGATGTAGTAGTATATGAGAAAAGAACTTTTACTGGTTTTCGGACTGTTGATAGGCTCCATGGCATTTGCGATAGATCCGGCAGAGATTGACAGTCTGATCAATTTGAAAGGGGTGGTGGTTTCCGCCAACAAGATCCATGTGAACCGGAACAGTGTGCCGTTATCTATCTCGGTCATCGAACGGGAGGAGATTGAGGCTAGCAGTGAATCGGCGTTGCTTCCTGTATTATCGGAGTATGTGCCGGGATTATTTGTGACACAAAAAGGAATCACAGGATTTGGTGTTTCGGAAGGAGCGGCTGGAACCGTAAATATTCGTGGCGTAGGGAGTGGAAATAAGGTTTTGATGTTGTTTGATGGACAACCGCAATGGGCAGGTGTGTTCGGACATGCATTACCTGATACATATGTTGCTTCGGATGTTGAGCGGGTAGAAGTTATCCGTGGACCGGGTTCTTTATTATATGGCTCAAACGCTATGGGAGGAGTTGTTAATATTATCACTCGTCATCATAAACAAGAAGGAAGGCGTACGCAGGCCCGTGTGATGTATGGTTCCTATAACACACAAAAATATATGGTGAATAATGGTTTTAACGTTGGGAAGTTCAGTAGTTTTGTCTCAATTAACCATGATCGTACTGACGGACATCGTCCGAATTCGGATTTTAATATTACTAATGGTTTTGCTAATTTGGGATATACATTCAATGAACATTATAAGATAACAGGAGATGTTAGCTTAGCTAAATCTAAATTTCAAAATCCAGGGAAGACCTCGGCTCCTGTATTAGATAATAAGATGGATATCCTGCGTGGTACGGCATCTATGGCTTTGGTAAATAATTATGGGAAAATGAGCGGGGCTTTACGTTTGTTTTATAATTGGGGAAATCATAAGATTAATGATGGCTACGATCCGGGAGAGAAACCATTGACTTATTTATTCCGATCTGATGACCACAACGTCGGTGTCTTATTATATGAGTCTTTTCGTTTGTTTAAAGGGAATAACTTTACCGTAGGTATTGATTATAAAAACTGGGGTGGACATGCTTGGAATGATAATAACGATGGCTCTGAAAAAGAATTGGTTGACAAAACTGTGAATGAAACGGCTGGATATGTCATTATGCAACAGGATTTGTTTGATATGTTAAGTTTGAATGCCGGCGTTCGTTATGAGCACAGCAGTACTTATGGTGGAGAATGGGTCCCTCAAGGGGGAGTGACTGTTCGTCCTTTTGAGGGAAATATGATTCGGGCTTCTGTTTCTAAAGGTTTTCGTAGCCCCAATATTCGTGAAATGTATATGTGGGGAGCTGCAAATCCAGATTTGAAACCGGAGAGTATGTTGAATTATGAGGTGGCTGTCGGACAATCTTTTTTGGGTGGTGATTTATATGCTGAGTTAACCGCATTTTTTATTGATGGGAAAGATATGATTTATTCGGTGAGCGTAAATGGGGATAATAGGCCTCCTTTCAAGAATCTAAATACGGGTACCTTTACAAATAAAGGTATTGAGTTTGAAACTCGTTATCAAATTTGTGAGAATTTAAGTATGAACTTAAATTACAGTTATCTGCATATGAGTAAGCCTATTCCTGGTGCCCCCGGTCAAAAATTTTATGTAGGGGCTGTTTATAAACCGGGACGTTTTACTTTAAATGTAAATGTACAATCTATCTTTGATCTATATACCAATGAAGGTTGTACAGAGAAGGAAGATTTTACAACCTTGAATGCGAAGGCAGCCTACCGTTTCGGTACACGTGATAAAGGCTTGAATCTATTTGTCAAAGGAGAGAATTTAACGGCTACCCGTTATTCCATCAACGAAGGATTCCCGATGCCGAAGGCGATATTTATGGGAGGTATAGACGTAACTTTCTAGCATGGGTGGAAAAAGAACTTCCCCGAATACTCATATCTCCTTGAATTTTATGTCTACTTTCTAATATTTGTTTTATCTTTGCTTCATCAGAGTTTATTTGATTTTGATTAAAAGAATAAAACGTTATATATATGGATGTGAAAAATGATTTGAGTGGAGGAAAGCCCACGTTGCTAATCGCGGAGGATGAGGAAAGTAATTATTTACTTCTGAAGACCATTTTACATAAATATTGTAATTTGATCCGTGCTAAAACTGGTTTGGAAGCTTTGGCTCTCTTTAAGGAAAACGAGGTGGACTTGATCTTGATGGATATAAAGATGCCTGAGATGACGGGTATCGAGTCTTTGAAAGAAATCCGTAAGCTATCGAAAGATATCCCCGTAATCATGCAGTCGGCTTATGTATTCGACTCTGATATGGAAGCCGCTAAAGAAGCCGGGGCTTCCGGTTTTATCACGAAGCCGATCAATCTAAAGGTATTGAAAAATACGATATCGCAGTATTGTCCGTCGATCGTATGGTAAGGATTTATTAAGATGTTTTAGATTTGTATAAACGGCATTTTGCCGTATTTTTTGTTATTTTTGTAGAAAATCGTCAAGAGGGCGCTTTACAAATGTATTCTAATCTACAAAAATGACATGCTTATGATAAAAAAAGAACATCTTGTATCCGACATTTCTAAACTAAAAAAAGTATATAATCAGAGCTTCCCTTGGTTGGTGACCTTAGCGGAAGAAAGTGAGAACGCAAAGTATTTTAAGGATGCTTTGCGTTCTCTTATTTTATCCCGGCTCACGGAAAAGGAAAGTACCCAAGAAAACGTAGGAATGGCGGTGGCGAGACGTATCCTTCTTTTGATTGAGCATGATGATACTTTCGTGGACGAGCTGTCTACGGGCGAGCGTCTTCCGGTGCGGACGGTCACTTATCTTTGGCTGTTCCTGATCGGCCATTTGGAAAATGAGGTCTCTCCTGATTTATTCATTGACCTATACCATCAGTTTGATTTATTGGAATATCCGGTTGAGATCCTACCGGACCGGGCATTGGTGAAAAGGCAGATGAGCCGTTGGCCGACCGGGCTTGACCCGGAGGTAATCGCTATCCGTGAGAGGAACAAGGAGCGTATCATCTCTTGCTTGATCAAGAAGATAGAAAGACGCCATAGCCCTTCGTCACGTTTTCAGTTCGCCGAGGGCATCTCCTATGAGGAGAAAGAGGCCCGGGTACGTGAATGGTGGAATACCGCTCGTTTCCATTTGTCGATGGCGATCAAGAGTCCTACGGAATTGAACTTCTTTTTGGGATATTCCCTGTCGGACGAGACGATGAGCTTATTGGCCCGTGCCAAAAAGAAGGGGATGCCCTTTTTTGTGACTCCTTATTATCTTTCCCTATTAAATATAGAACATGAGGGGTATGACGACGCTACGGTGCGATCGTACATCATGTACTCGAACGAGCTGGTAGATACGTATGGAAGCATTAAGGCGTGGGAAAAGGAAGACATGGTCGTTGCCGATGAGCCGAATGCGGCGGGTTGGCTATTGCCGGAGGGACATAATATACACCGGAGGTATCCGGAGGTGGCGATCTTGATCCCCGATTCGATGGGGCGTGCCTGCGGTGGATTGTGCGCTTCTTGCCAGCGCATGTATGATTTCCAGAGCGAGCGGTTGAATTTCGATTTCGAGGCCCTGAAGCCTAAGGAGAGTTGGGACCGGAAGTTACGTCGTCTGATGCGTTATTTCGAGGAAGACGCCCAGCTACGGGATATCCTGATAACGGGCGGGGATGCCTTGATGAGCCAGAACGCTACCTTGCGTAAGATATTGGAGGCGGTATATAAGATGGCGGTGCGGAAACGGAAGGCGAACGAGAGCCGTCCGGAGGGCGAGAAGTACGCCGAGCTGCAACGGGTACGGCTAGGTTCCCGGTTGCTGGCTTATCTTCCGCTGCGTGTGACCGATGAGTTGGTCGGTATATTGAGGGAGTTCAAGGAGAAGGCTTCCGCTATCGGCGTGAGCCAGTTCTATATACAAACGCATTTCCAGTCTCCACTAGAGGTGACACCGGAGGCGAGGCACGCTATCGAGGCGATCTTGGCGGCGGGCTGGACGATCACGAATCAGTTGGTATATACGGTTTCGGCTTCCCGTAAGGGACATACGGCGAAATTACGGCAGACCTTAAACGCCCTTGGGGTGGTTTGCTATTATACGTTCTCCGTGAAAGGATTCCTGGAGAATTATGCGGTTTACACCCCGAATAGCCGCTCGTTGCAAGAGGCTCGTGAGGAGAAGATCTTCGGGCAGGTGCCGGAGGAGAAACAGGCGGAGTTGTATGATATGATCCGTAACCAACGTCCTTTAGGCAAGCGTTTGGTTCGTTTCCTGAAGGAAAACGGGTTGTTGTTCGCAGGTACGGATCGTAATGTATTGAACTTGCCCGCTATTGGTAAGAGCATGACTTTCCATACGGTAGGCTTAACTTCCGAAGGAAAACGAATCCTCAAGTTCGATCATGACGGGAGCCGTCGGCATAGCCCGATTATCGATCAAATGGGTGAGGTTTATATCGTGGAGAATAAATCCGTGGCCGCTTACCTTAGGCAATTGAAGGAGATGGGCGAGGATGTCAATGAGTACCGTACGATCTGGAATTATTGCGAGGGAGAGACGGAGCCTCGCTTCAGTATTTATGAATACCCGGCTTATCCCTTTAAGGCCACGGACCGAATGACTAATCTTGAATTATGAATTCTATCCTCATATGTTTGCCTTGGTTTCGTATATTTTGCTTAATTTTGTTTCACTGAATTTAGAAGGATATGATACAGAACGAAAGAGAAATCAGGCATGAGCTTGTGTTACAGGCCGCACGCCGTATGATGACAGCCGCTCGCACGGCTCCTAAAGGCAAGGGTATTGATATCATAGAGATAGCGATGGTGACGGATGGGGATATCTTGCGCTTGTCCGATGAGATGATCCAGATAGCGGCCGAGACCGGATTCAAGTTCCTGCTCCGTGACGCCGAGAATATAAAGAGTGCCGACGCCGTGGTGATTATCGGTACCTCCCAGAAAGTACAAGGCTTGAACTGCGCCCATTGCGGTTTCGATACCTGCGTGGAAAAGCCGGACTTGGTTCCGTGCGCTATTAATTCCGTCGATCTGGGTATCGCTATCGGCTCGGCTTGCGCTACGGCGGCGGACCTGCGTGTGGATACTCGTGTCATGTTCAGCGCCGGCTTGGCGGCCCAACGACTGGGGCTGTTGGGAGACTGTAAATGCGTGATGGCGATACCGGTCAGCGCCTCGTCGAAGAACCCGTTTTTTGATCGTAAACCGAAAGAAGAACCGAAAAACTAGAAACAAATGAGTGACTCTATTCTAAAATTCGCGAATAAGCTGGAGATACGTTATTCCTTTAATAATAAATCCAATTATATGGATGCCATGACCAAGCACCGGTGTGAGAAGGAGATTCTTACGCTGATACGTTCCTTGGCGGATATGCTGGACGTGAAGCTGACGGTTTACAACGAGCCTTACGATAAGGAGGGTGGTTTCCGTGAGAAGCTGGGCGTGGCTGGGGAGAGTAGCCGCTCTATCTCTATCGTGTTGAACTTGGTGATGCAGATATTGACCCGTCCTTCCTTGTCGGTGGGTGGACAACCGCTGATGGATCGTACGCCGGCGGACGAGGAGGAGATGCAGCGTGAGCTGTCTAAGTTACGCCGTGAACTACGGCTGAAGACTCCGGGGGCTACGCCTTCACGCCGCTTGATCGACCTGTTGAACGCCTCGCCTCGTTTCTGCAAGTGCAAGTCTAATTTCTACGAGGCTTTGAAAGGGTATCCGAAGGTGACGAAAATCTCGGTACGTGAGTTGAACGAGAAGGATCGTAGCCGTTCCGGTTCGCTGGAGGTGAAGCGGGACCAGTTCGATTATTTTATCTTGCGTAGCGACGATCTGCCTACGGTCAAGGATAATAAGGCCACGATAGAGATCATCTCGCCGGTACTGAAAGACAGTAAGTATCGGTGGAAAGGTATCTACAACAAGGGAGGCGAGACGATCGATTTCTATATGCAAGATGAGGATTTCAAGAAACAGATGTTCGAGGACAAGATCTCGTTCACGAGCGGCATGTGCATCGATTGCGTCTTGGAGATCGCCCGCCGTCTGTCGGAGCTAGGAGAGGTGGTCAACGTGAGCTATACCGTGACTACGGTGATACGTACCCGTTTCGATAAGATGGAGATCGTCACCCCTCAAGGCAAGCGGCATCTTCGTAAACTGGAAGCCGCGAAGAAGCAGCTTACGCTGGATTTGTTCGGCTAATCCGACAGCGGTATTCCCATCGCTCCCAAACACTACCGTGTTCCCACCTGAACACAGTAGTATTCATCAGCGAACACAATAGTATTCAATCCCGGACACAATAGTCTTTTTGCTTTGAATACTATTGTGTTTTCACATAGAGGATCTGTACGTCTTATTTATTCTTCTCCAAGCTTATCTTGTAATAGTGTGGGATTATTACGGCAATCCCAAACCGCAACGATATGACAGGTATCTTTCTCGTGGAAGTAAATTAATTTATAATGGTGTTTGACAACAAGGTATCTGAAACAAACCTCATTATCCGTCAACGCCGGTTCTCTCGCTCCTTGATCCGGGAACATTTCCAGTGTACGTGCGGCATCAAACAGGGCCTTCTTTATATTGTCGGCAGTTTGGGGACTATGCTTTACCGAACGGTAATATTTGCAGATGTCAAATAAATCTTGCTTGGCATTTTTCTGCCATTTTATTTTTACCATGCTTCGGCTTCTTTTACTAGGTCGTCGTGACTTTGTCCTAGGCCTTGGCGGGCATCTTGTACACCTTGGCGTACACGTTGTGTCAATTCGTCAACGTCATATTTACAAGGGCTGTCCCGTTCGACTTTATTTCGCAGCTGGCACAGATATTTTTTCAGCTGTGTCATCGCCTCTTCGTTATCTAGCAGGAAATTAAGATTCTCGAAGATGTCTGCCCTTAATTCCATAGTTGTCATACGGATCCTCCTTATTCTTTAAATGAGTACTGTGAGCAAAGATAATGTTTATCCATTTAATTTACCGTATATTTCCTCGGATAATTGAATAAGATCGCCAATAAGGCGCCTGCCCCCAATAGATACGGGTAGTAAAGATATTGCATGATCTCGATAGGGGAGACATGCCCGAGTCCGGCGGCCATCAACATCTGGGCGCCGTAGGGGATGATTCCCTGTACGAAGCAAGAGAAGATATCCAATAGGCTGGCGCTGCGGCGGGGATCTATCTTGAACCGGTCCGCTATATCCTTGGCGATCGGGCCGGCCATGATGAGGGCGATCGTATTGTTGGCCGTGCAGAGGTTGGCGAAGCTCACCAAGGCCGCTATGCTCATCTCGGCCCCCTTGGAGGAATGGATGCGGGAGGTAAGCTTGCGGATGATCCAGTCGATACCCCCGTTATAACGGATCATCTCCAACATGCCTCCTGCCAGAAGCGTCACGATAATCAGCTCGCCCATATTGGTGATACCTAATCCCATGGAGGCGTTCCAGCCCCAGATATCAAAGCTACCGGTCCACAGACCTACTATACCGGACAGGACGATCCCGATGAATAGCACCAGCATGACATTGATCCCGCAAACGGCGGTTACCAATACCACCAGATAAGGGATCACCTTGACCCATTCGATCGGGGCCGGAGCGTAAGCGTTCTCCACGCCGCTTCCCACCAGCACGTATATCAATCCGGTCAGGATCGCTATCGGGAGGGCGATACGGATATTCACCTTGAACTTATCGGACATCTGGCAACCCTGCGTGCGGGTAGCTACGATGGTCGTATCGGATATGAACGACAGGTTATCGCCGAACATGGCGCCGCTTACCACGACACCCAGCATAAGGGCGTCCGGCATCCCCGTCTTGTCCGCTATACCGACGGCTACCGGGGCCAAGGCCACGATCGTGCCCACCGACGTACCTACCGAGATGGATATGAAGCAAGCGGCTAGGAAGATTCCGGCCGCCAACAGGTTACCGGGCAGGATGGACATCGCCAGATTCACGGTAGCGTCTACGGCACCCATCGCCTTGGCAGTCTGGGCGAAGGCCCCGGCGAGGATGAAGATCAATACCATCAGCATGATATTGCTGTTGGCCGCCCCCCGGCAGAACTGCTCGATACGGTTGCTTAATTTGCCTCCCTTGGAGATCGCTATCGCTACGATCGAGGAGATGACGAAGGCTACCGTTATCGGCATCTTATAG